>MDSY01143037.1_pt1 | contig 50063 bp, 37 predicted proteins | sample 811131 | NCBI WGS metagenome assembly MDSY01 (sample SAMN05326643, study PRJNA326480) | marine metagenome | isolation source: seawater | place: Atlantic Ocean: South West | collected 2010 | reverse complement strand
GACCCGAGTGACCACGTTCGATGAAAAGTGCCGTCCTTTGCCAAAGGTCCAGGGGTGTATAAAGGGCAAACACGAATGTGCTCTTTATTTCATAATACTAATTGTTTTCGAGGATGGCAAACTTCGACTCCTTGCCCGTCACCCTGACAGACAGCGACTAGAGCACCTTCGAAACAATGACCTACGAAACAACGTAGAGAAATCCTTTGTTCCGTTCGACTTAACAGTCACACGACGGACGCGTAGCGCAGTGGATTAGCGCGTCAGACTTCGGAAAGCAACAAACAGTCCGTTCAGCCCTTTACGGAAAGACCTGACTAAATGCAAATGGAAGGAATCTGAAGGTCCTGGGTTCGACCCCCAGCGTGTTCAACTTTTTTAATTTTTTTCTCGCCGCCCATGGCGAGAAGGGAGAAGCACCTTCACTTGGGTTTTTTTGCCCATGACGTAGAAGGCGATGTGCCGTATCTAACGAGTCTATTCCCATGTCAATCGGTGACCAGGCGGCTCCGGGGGGATGCCCGAGGTGAGCATGGGTGATGCTCTGTTCAGAAGACCAAAAATTGATTGTTTGTTGACCTTTTTATATTCTAACGCTTTTCTCGGAAGCCTCGCACAACGACGCGCACACAGACACGCACACGACACGCTTGACATGTCCTCTGACGCTGCGGATACCGACATGACTGACGTGAGCGGTGATATCGCGACCGTCACTACTTCCGCGAGCCTTGTCGAGACACAAGCAGCCATCCCGGGCCTTCCCGACCACCTCGTCATCGCGCACATACTCAGATCTGAGTACTTTGACGATCCCGCAGATCTCGCACGGCTCCCGGCGCTGAACCGCGCTATGCGCGACGCGGTGGCGGCGATAGGTCTTCGGTTTAGGGAGCTTCATGAATGTGAAGCTGTGAATCTCGGATGTTTAAGCGCGGTGAAGTGCCTGCAACGGGGAGGTCACCTGTCGCGTCGAGAATACCTTTGACAGGCAGCGGCGAGGAGCGGAAAGCTCGAGGAGTTGAAGGTGTTGCGCGCGGACGGCTGGCCATGGAACGCATCTACGTGCTAGACGGCGGCGAGGGGCGGGCATCTCGAGGTACTGCTGTGGGCGCGCGCAAACGGCTGCACGAGGAGTGAGGAGGAGTTATACCTCGCCGCTTATAACGGCCATGAAGCTGTGGTGCGAGCGCTGATCAAGGTGGGCATGGATGTCAACAAGGCAACGGGTAAAGGCTCGACGCCGCTGCTCTTCGCTACTCAACATGACCACAAGGCAGTGGTACAGGAGCTCATTGAGGCAGGGGGTGTGGATATCGCGAGTAGAGATATTGCAAAAAAGACAGACACTTTTTTGTTTTTAGATTTTCGATTCATGGTACCGCTTCGCTCTCTCAAAAGACATTTACCTCTTGGACGACATCGCCACCGACAACGCGCCGTATCCAATGATCGCCACCGCAGAGGCCCCCAACAAAGCCCCGTAGACGTACGCGGAGTACCCATCCGAGTAACCTTCAGAAGCGGCGGACTGTTCAGACTGTTTGCCTGTGCCATTAGTCGCCACGAACTGCGCGACTTTCTTCTCCGCCGCTGCAAACTTTTTCCGCCACTCGCTCGCCTCCATGGTTTTCTCGTGCATCGCATTGGTGGCTTGCGAAGTGAGCTGCTTCTGGCGGTGCATTTCCGCTGTTACGGTGTCGATTCTCGTTCTCAAGGAATCAATCTCAAGCTCCATGGCTTTGTTCGCCTCCTTTTCCTTCCCTGCGGAGTTCCCGTTTTGTGACGATGATTTATCACTCTCCTCAACCTGCTGCATCAACATCTGCAGTTGTCTCATCAGCATCTCGATCTGAACCTTCGCCCGGTCGGTTTCCTCACGCTGCCGCACCGCTTCTTCCTTGTACTTGGTTCGTGACTCCTTTAGCTTATCAAAACGCTCTTTGTTCGACAGGGTTTTGTCCAAGTCAAGCGTGCGGACCGTGTCCTGCCGCATGTTGCCGGCCATCGTAGGAAGAACGAAAAGTTCGTTCGGTCAAGGAAGTTTAAATCTCCGAGGTCGAGTGGAGGGGCCACCAACGCACTCGAAGACGTGGAAACCGTAGTGTTGAGTATCGACGTGGTACAGCCACGCGGTGAGTACCCTGTGATGCAGGTCACGAAGACTGACGTGTCCTTCACGCGTCAACAGTTGTGACGTCTCGATCGGCTCGCCCGAGGTTCGTTGGTAGGCACACCCAACGAAATAAAAAATTCGAAGCCGCCAGTTTTTGGCAATCTCATTGTCACCGAGATTCAGAATTGACGCGCACCGCGCTGGTTCTCCCCCCGCCCTCATCGCGATGAGCGGCGAGGTGGCGTCTACCTGCCCTTCGTGCGGCAAGCACGAAGTTCGGCACGAGTTCGACTTGGGGTGCGAAATCTGCGCCGCGTGCGGTCACGTCCTTTCCGACCGCGCGTTGCAAACTTCCGTGACGTACGACGAAGATGGCGCGCAAGGCGTGTTCCTTCACGACGGGGAGACGCGGGGGCAGCACTTGGCTGCGGCGCGGCACAGCCTGGCGATCGCCCCGGGTGCCACCCCAGGCGTGACCCGAGCCATGTTCCGAGACGAAGCGAGCACGCACCTGGCGAACATCTCACGTGCGGTGGATTTCGCGGCGCAGCAATTGAGGCTGAGCAAGGATTCAGCGGCGGATGCGAGACAACTCGTGGTACGTGCGAGCGAAGGAAGATGGGGGGATGGTGACTGGACCACGTTGTTAGTTGGTGCCGCGGTGTACGTCGCCGCACGGCAGAACGGCCTGCCAATTGCGATGCGGGACGTCGCGGAGGCGTGCCAACTTGATGTGTTCGCCCTTGGCAGGGTGTACAACAAGTTGAAACGTTTGCACGACGTGCGGGTGCCGCCGTTGGATCCGGACGCGTTCGTCGCGAGGGCCGCGGCGGCGGTGCCTGAGCTCACCAAGGAGAGCATTAAAGGTGTTACAGTGGGTAAGGGACACGTACGGGTAAGGGAAGACAGCAGTAAATCTACGCAAAAGTCTACGCAAGCGACTCGGAGTAAAGGGAAAGGCGCGGAAGACAGTGCGCGAGGTACCGTTGAGTTAACCCCTGAAAAAACCACGGCGTCCCGGGCGAAGGACCTCGCTCCTTTAATCGCGGATGCCAAGATTTTGCTCCAGTTCGCGTCGAAGCGAGGCCTGATCACCGGGCGGAACCCTGTGCCGTTCGTCGCCGCGAGCCTTGGAATTGCGAGTGAAGCGCGGGGCGTTGATTTGAGTCACGAGAAAACGGCGGCGGCGGCGCGGTCGAGCATCGCCTCAGCGCGGCGAGCGTCTGTTACTTTAAGAGAAGAACTCGTGCAGTTCGCAAACACTTTCGAGTGGGGCGCGGATGCGACGTTGAAAACGCTGCACGTGTACCTGCCCTCCCTGGTGCAGCACGTCGCGGGCACGCTACACACTTTAAAGGAACAGTCGACGGGGAGGGGATTGGATATCACGAGTTCGGAAAAAGCGTCCACCTCAGCGGCGTCGCGAATGGAGGGTATGCCCGTTTCTTTCCGCGCGCACGAGAAAACCCGGGTGAAGCGCCATGCAAGGTTAGCCAAAGCGAAGCATGACACGCTCGTGGCGCTTGGAATTACGGAGGTTGGTGGAGTTGAAGGGACAGTATTAATCGCGGGTGAAGAAAACCAGACGGAAGGTGACGAGTCTCGCGCCGTGTCAACCCTAGTCGATGCGCCCGCCCCTGTGCTTTCCGTAAAGCGACCGACAAGAGGAGGTGTGCGGCGAAGTAAAAAGTCAATAAAGGCGTCTTCTATCGTGGGCAATGGCGTGAGCAATGTCGTCCGAAATGGCGTGACTAAAAGCCCTGTGGCGAGCAATAAGAAAACATCGGATGACGGCGAACTCGATTTCGACTGGCGCGATATAGAACTGCAAAAGTTACTCCTGGAGGGCGTCCCTGAAACGTACTTGATGGAAGAACAGGGGTTACACCCTGTGGAGGGTAGCGGTGTGGTGTCGGACAAAAAAGAAAAAGAATATAAAAAGCGATCTCACACATCCGTCGCCTCAGCGACAAACCGAGTCCGCCAAAAAGTGCAAAACGATTTGCACGGCCGCGATTTTCTGCTGGGCGGCGTGTCCGCTTTTCCCGGAGGCGTGACGTGGAAACCTCCGTGTGAAAAAGCTATAGAACGGTTCGACGCTGAAGCTATTGATTTGATTCCGGATTCAGAGATTGACGAGTTAATGCGGACGCCTGAGGAGGTTGCGTTGGCGAAGGCGGTGGCGGATAGCGCTTTGGGCGGTGGTCGGAGTGCATTGGACGCCGCGACTGGGACGAACGATTCCGCGGGAGGTTTCAAACCTGCAGAAACACCCTTAGAAAAGCAGAAGAACATGAAGATGGAAACAGTGTAGAACATGTATTAATAGGCATGCATTTAGTCACGAAGTTTGAGGGGGAAGGGGAGTAGATACGTAGAAAAAAGAGGATGTCACAAGTATTTTCTTATTATTTCACATGTGTGACGTTATTACTTGTCAAATCCGAAGTGCTTTCTGCATGCACCTTGAATGGTGAAGGGTTCTTGCTTGATCTCGGGCTCGGGTTTGATCTCGGGCTCCTGCTTGATCTCGGGCGAACTCTTCGGCTCGCGCTTGACTCCCTTTGAACTCGCGCGTGCCGCTTTGCACGTAGCGCAGTTTTGTTTCAGCTTCCCGTGAGGGCAAGGGTTGCACACCACGCAGCTTTGTTTCAGCTTCCCGTGAGGGCAGGGGGAGCACACCGCAGTTCTTTTTCAGCTTGCCGTGGGGGCAGACCTTGCAGTCCGCGCAGTTGTGTTGCAGCTTGCCGTGCGGACACGGGTTACACTCCTTGCACTAGCGTTTCTCCCTCTCGTGCGAGCATCGCTTACCTTCCCCCATCATTCACCTCCGCGCGCACTCACGTCTGGGCTCCGCGCGCCACGACGTGCGAATACCGGAGTCGTAGCTTTGAGGCGACGGCTAAAAATCTGAAATAAAAGTTGTTGACTCTTTTGTTGGCACCCTGCCTTCATTAGTCCCGGGCGCGCATACGGCGGGAGCGCCCCGGTTCACGATGCTCGCGCACGGCACGGTTCGCAGCTTGAGAGAGGTTTGTGACAATGTGGGTTCAATGGACGGCCAAAGTGTCCGTGTGATGGGGTTTTTGCAAGAGTTCGACCCAGGTACATCGCGCGCGGTGGTTGCGATGGAGGGCGTGTCATTAGACGTGGATACGTCGCTCGTACCGAACGGAGACCCGCACAGGCTTGGGTCCATGTACCAGTACATCGGGGAGCTGGATGTCAGTGAGGGTATGGGGGGGATACCGCTCCTGCGCGCCAGGGTCGCGCGCAACGTGGACGGATTAGACCAAGAGACGTACAAACGAGCGCTGCAGGTGCGGAGAAAGTTTTTGTCTGGGAAGTAGTTGGGATTGAATGATGACTGATTGACGGGTTGCAATCGAATGACAAGACAGAGTATTTAGACAGATAGACATTCGTACTGACATGTAACAAAAGCAAGATTACTCACGCATACTCACTCCTCTCTCTTAAAAAAGCGCCTTGAGCTGTTCGTACCGCGGCGCGGAGGAAAGATCTCCGACCATACACAAAGTGGGCTTGGAGGCGATGCACTTCTTCGCCACGGCAGCGACGTCCGCGGCAGTCAGCGCGTTGACTTGCGCGATGAACTCGCTGGGTGACTTGCGTTCGCCGTAGGTTAAAATCTGTCGTCCAATGTCCTCCGCCACGATGGCTTTGGATTCGAGGTTCATCAAGATGGAGGACACGGTGGCAGCTTTGGCGCGCGCCAGTTCCTCATCGGTGATGGAGCCGTTCGCGACGGCGCTCATCTCGCTCGCCATAACAGCCACCATATCCCCCGTCCGGGCTCCATCCGCCACTCCGGAAATACCCACCACGCCGACTTCGTCGAATACAGAGTGGAACGCGGTACAGTTCTGCGCCCAGCCGTGTTTGTTCAGCACGTTGCGGTAGAGACGGGAGTACATGCCCTTGCCCGGCCCGCCGGCGGAGAACGATCCGCCTCCGCCCATCAGCGTGTTCAACACCGTCATCGCGGTTGAGGCTTTGGTGTCTCTCCAACCCCCTTGGAATTCGAACGCCATGACCACGTTGGTAACCGGCGAATCAGTCGCCACGCGGTAATCGCCGCCGACGTACTGCGAGGGCATGGAAGATACTCCACCGGCATCGGCGGGTAATTGGCTCAACAGCGGCTCGGCTATGGACACCAGTTCTTGGTGCGCGCACCCGGACGCCGCAAGCACAACCCGGGGCGCGGTGTAGTTCGTTGAGACGAAGTGCGCGAGGGTGTCTCCGTCCAGACGTGACAGCGCGCCTCCAGTAGCAACCAGCGGCTGCCCCAGCCCGCCATCGAACGCCACGGCGTGCACGGCTTCCATTAATAAATTAGCGGGGTTGGACGCTAAATCTGCCATTTCGGTTTTCAGCGCATTCGCCACCTCCGCGACTTCGTGGTCCGCCAGCTTGGGGTTCATCACCGTGTCCGCCAGCAGCTCCACGGCTTCAGGCAGGTTGGTTTTTAAACAGTCAACGGTGTACGCCATCTGTTCGCGGGACGCGGAGGCTAACAGATTGGCGCCGATCACTTCCGCCTCGCGTGTGACACGGAACGTGGTTCGGTTCATCGTGGCTTTGAACGCCATGCGCTCGAGCAGATGCGCGGCTCCAACCGTGTAAGGGTTTTCATTTTTCGATCCAGCCGCGATGTACATACCCACCGCGAGGCTCGCCCCACCGGTGCCCTCGCTCGCGATCTTCGCGCCGTTGGCGAGCGTGGTGACGATCGTGTTCGGGGCTGTCGCGGGAACGGCTGGGGGATCGGGGATCGTCAGCCCTGGGACGGGCTGGTCCATGGGGGGCATCGCAGGCCCGGCTGAGGCGCCGAAGATCGCGGACATGATGCTCGGTTTGGCAGGCGCCGTCGTAAGCGCGGGGAGGGACATCCGAGTCGCGGACGACGTGCTCACCCCGCGAGCGGCGACGCGAAGAGCTTTGGACAAACCCATCGTGAAAAGAGTAAGTCGCGACGGACGTGAGTCGTGCGCGGGTGGGAGAGATGTACGACGCAGGTACGTGTACCGCGGTGCCTCGCACTACGACGGAAACGGAGAGCGCGGTCCGATATTGGGGGGTGCAGGGTTGAGACGCGAACAAGAGAGACGAGGGAACGGGGCAATCGGACAGATCGAGAACCCTGCCAGCCAATAATATCCCAGACCAGACTGACTTGCATAGAAAACCGAAAATAAATCTCCCATTGATGAGTTATAAACCAAGGAAATCGACACTTGAAATCGCCTGGAATCTCGGCCCAACAGTCATTAAGTCGCAGCAACCGATGCTTTTCGCTTTTCACGTGTAGAGAGCACATCGCCCTCATCATTGGCCGCAGCCCACGCATCAACCCGGCGATGCCCCCCATCGTTCTCCCCACGATGGATGTTTCATTGAGTTACGCGACGCAGCTCAAGGGCCTTCTCGCCAAATCCGACGGGAAGGATAAGTTCGTAGCGCTTCTTCAGTACGCCGCGATGTTCGCGAGCGCGGGTGAACCCGGCCGGTTTCTTTCCGCGCAAAAGTCGTTGTCAGCGGCGAGAAAGCCGTTCAGGGTGTTCAAACCCATAGAGTTCCTGATGCCCCTAGTAGAACGACCACCCAAAGGGAAAGGCGTAGGGGCGTGTGTACAGTATGTACGTGACTTGCGTGTATGGGTAGTTACCCTCACGACCCCAATCTGATTTTCGCGAAAAGCAACAACGGTTTAGTTTTTTCTCTTTTTCTGGCGAACTGATTCGATTCATCGAAGCGCGTTGGTCTACTGTCACCTCCAACCTACCCAAACTAACGCCCTCCCCCCGCAAACGCAAATCCTAAACCCTAACCCTCATAAACCCTAACCCCAAACCCTAGGTCAAAGCCCTGGGCATGGCCGTGTACATGGGCGCGGACCACTTGGTGTGGGCGACGAGCTGCGGCGTTATAAGCGACACGGCTAAAAAGGATCGGCAAAACTTTTACCAGAAGCTGAGCTTGTGGAGCTGGTTCGCGGCGAGTTGTGCGACGATTGTGCAGCAGACGGGCGACTTAACGAAAGCGCTGGATGACATGAGCGCGTGCGGGGAGGACGAGACGAAGAAAAAGGAGTGCGCCTCGAAAGCGAGAGCGGTCATGTCGAGTGTCACGACTTCAGCGGCGCAAGCGTTCCTGGCGCTTGCACTGTTAGACAAGACGCCGTTCGTTACTTTGTCCAAGCGGCAAATCGGAGCGCTAGGCGTGGCCCTTTCCGTCGCCAACTGCGTTTCACTGGCGCCCGCGAGGAAAAGTAAAACCGCGTAGGGGAGGGTGTGAATGTGAAAGGGTGGGCGTATATACTCTCCAAATAAAAAATACTCTCAACGTTCCCTTTCGCTTTTTTGCTCTCGGATAAAGTGATGTCCTCTCTCGGCACCCCCACACACCTCACGCGCTCCATACGCTTCCTTTTCTCGCTTCGTGTGGTGATGTGGCATCGCGCGAGCGCTGTGTCCGCCCGGCGCGTGGTTTCCTATGCGCAATTATTCCAAAGCTCCGTCCCCCCATCTTCCAACGCGCTGGGCACCCGAGGCTTTTTCCCGATGACGTGTCCTTTGCGTTCGAGTTCTGTGTTTCGAGGAACCCGGGGTATGTGCCACGACACCGCGGCGTTGCACCCGTTCAAAGACGGGATGTCGGATGCAGACAAGTTCTTATTCGACACCAACGGGTTCGTGGTGGTGAAGGGGGTGTTCGGTAAGGATGACCTCAGTAGATTCCATGAAGCCATTGATGCTCATAAAACACAAATTCACGAACGCAAAGGACAGTTGCGCTTAACGCACGGCGGCGCGAACGACAAACTAAAGGGTGATGGCGTGACTGGAAGGAAAGACCTTGCAGGTTTCCTCGGCTGGGAAGCGCCGTATTGTGACCCGTTCAGGGAGGTCTTGACACACCCCAAACTAGTACCTTACTTGCACGACCTTGTCGGCCCCGGGTACCGATTGGACCACAATCCGTTATGCATCCTACAGGACCCGGGCGCGGAGGGCTTCGAGTTCCACGGGGGCTCCACTTTAGACGACGGAAGCTGGAACCACCCGCTAGGGTATGACTTCAAACACGGGAAGATAAGATGCAATTTACTCGCGTTCGCGGTGCACTTAACCGACGTAAACGAGGGCGACGGCGGGTTCGCGATAATCCGAGGGAGCCACAAAAGTAACTACAAGTGTCCGATTGCGATGCGGAGGTTGGAGACCGCGGCGGAACACGCGTACCAGCCTGAAATCAAGGCCGGCGACGTCGTCGTGTTCACAGAGGCCACGACGCACGGAACGTTACCCTGGAAGGGATCGAACCAGCGGCGGAACTTGATTTATAGATTTTCTCCAGCCACGAACGCGTACGGCAGGGGGTTTTGGGAAAATTCAGGGTGGCCGGAGAGTTACACGAAGAACATGAGCGAGGTGCAACTGGCGACGATGCAGCCTCCGTACCACCCTCGGCTGAACCGAGTCGCGGTGAGTCCGGATGGCAATGGCGTGATACAACCCGCGCCTCGGGAGAAACACAAAGTGGACTTTGACCGAGCCGTGTTCAAGGCGGATTACTTCTAGACCGGTTATGATACTTCTAGGGAGATATGAGTATCACATTTTGTACCTAATCCTTTTCTCACAAGCAGCATAACTATACGCTTCACCCTCTCGACGCTCAATACTCCTCTAGCTCTACCCAGGCTCCCGGCCAGCTCAACGCTTCCAACGCAGTAGGTCGCGTGTCTGGATCTCGTGATAAACAGGCCCCGATCAACGACGCGAACCCCGGGGGTTGCCGCGGGGTTATTTTCCGGTTCACGAACGCGGCGAGCGATTCGCGGTGCGGAGGCGGCGAGTTCGGCGGGCCTGAATTATACGTCTTTCGGACGAACATCTTCTCCTGCACCGTGGTTGGTTCGTACCCGGGGAACTCCGCCATGCTCCGTAACATCAACATGTCTAGGTCGTTTTCGTTTGTTTCTGATTGTTCTGCTGCCTTTTCCGTAGCGCCGCCTAACGCGCGTTGCAACGCCACGGCGGCGAAGTTATTTAATTTTTTATTTTCTGAAGTTTCTGTAACTGAAACGCTTGGACTTCGTTTGCGCACGACCATTTGTTCCTCCACGCTTGTGTCAATCGATGGGTCAATCGCATCGATACCTCCTGTTACCCTTTCTAAGACTTCGACAATTGATTCTTGCGTGGCTTGTGCTCTGGCTTTGGTTTTGGTTCGCGCGCCGTACTCGTCCCCGTCCGACCCGACCGTCGGCCCAAACAACTCTTTACCGATACAAAGAAAAAATAAAGTACATCCAAACGCGAACATATCCACCTTGCTGTATAACTCGAAACTTCTCGAGTCGTTATTCTCGAATACTTCAGCCATATCACTCATGAGTAGCTCAGGGGCCTGGTACCCCGGTGTGCCGTAATTACGAGGGGGTTCTTTGTCCACAATAGACCTTTGCCGCGCCACTCCAAAATCGATCAACACCGTGCTTCGTTTGTCAGCGCCGGTGTCGACCAAAATGTTTCCCCCTTTCACGTCCCTGTGTATAACTCCGTGTACGTGACAGTGTGCTAACGCTTTCAGCACTTCCCTAGCATGCCATCTAACATCCTTGGGACTCACGTTCCCCTCCTCCCGCAAAGTGTGAAGATTTTGTCCGGCGTCCTTAAGGAGTAAATAAGATTCATTTCTTTCCGCACTCAAAAACGCGGCTAACAGTTTCACGACGTTCGGATGCCGCGGCAACTGCGCCAACACCCGCGCCTCTACTTCCCCTATACCGAGCCCGTCGCCGATGAATCTACCGTTAATCACACCAGGAAATGGTACACTACACTTGATCACGGCGTTGATTGGTGAGGTACTTGAAGAGTTATTAGACCCAGAGTCATCATCAGACACTTGCGAACAGAACCTTGGAGGCCCAGAATCTGCCGTATACGGAGATCCAGTGTAACTCCAGTCTCCTGGTTTACTTTGAGAAGGCATGTAATCATTCGGCGACGTCGCGTACACATCAGAAAACGTCCCCTCCCCCCGAACCTCCCCAAGGTTCTGTTCCTTGCACAGCGCCGCCAAGGCGACCCCATACGATGCGACGCCGATTTCCCGCGAATCGAAAACGCGTGCGTCCAACGGTGAGTTCGGCGCTAACCGTCGCAACAAGTCAGCCTCCGCTTTAGCAGCCACTCGAACAGATGCCGCCCTGACTGCAATATTAGTCCTGAAGTACTTGACGCGTTTTTCTTTCCGCTCCACCCGGCGATTTTCGTTTTTCGCGGAAGTGTCGCCGGAACTCAAAAACTTATCAACGACTCCCCCAAACGCGGGTCGGTAACTCCGCTCGTCGATGTCCACATCCCACCACTGGTTCGAGGATGCGGAGGCCGGAGGTTCGATTTCCGAGTTTGTTTTTTCTTCGGTCCCGCTATGGGTAGTTAGTCTGGCGGCTTTATTCGCAGACAGTCCGACTTTATACCTATCGCTCGCATTCGCAAGCGCTTTGCCACCCGACTTTAACGCCGCTTCGAACTTCGCCAAGTCGCTCTCCAAATCTGCGAGCTCGGCGCGCAACTTTTCGTCGTCTGTTTTCAGACTGCTCGTCATACGATTCACGTCACCGACGTTTCTGTCACTTGTTTGTCCAACATCGCCGCCCACTTGCTCCCCCAGCGTGAAGCTGGAAAACGCATCCCCAGCGATGTCCAGTTGCGGGATCGGGGATTGCGAGGGGTCGAGCCACGCTGGTTCGCCGGTCGCGGTGGTTGCGTTTAGAAGTTTTTCGGTCGAGGAGGTATTACCTCGTTTACGTTCGCGACGCTTGACCGCGTTTGGACTGTTTGCCCATACCAGACAAACCACCGCAGCACTTGCCGCGGCTGCCAACGGAACCACGTTCGAAGTGATTATATTTGGAATACGAATCGGTGCCTGCGGTGCTATACTCACGACTGTTTTGTTTTGAGTATCAACTTTCGCTTCATCGTATAAATGAGACGCACGAGACTTCAAATCATGTTGTCCATCCCCGCTGCGTCGCGTTGTCGAGGCGACGCACACATTTCGTCTCGCTCTGACTGCTTGCCCGTACGCCTTCTTGTACACTCTCCGTGCCTGCGGCTCGATGAATTGTGGAACGAAGGTCACGTCAGCGCACGAGGAGAGAAGAGATTTAACGTCACAAAAAAACAGTTGCTGACTCGATCTTTAAAGTCTAGTCGGTCAGGCCAAGGGTTGGGAGATGGGAATGTTTGCGCATACAGCGGCTTGAATGCGTATCTACGTGTGTCTACGTGCAGTGTTGGGAAGACAACGTCCGCCAGTGCCGTTGCGGGTGCGTGTTGGTGAGACGCACCGTGTGTTTCCTTCGCGGCAAAAGACTAGAGCTCCAGCTTGGCACACTTGTCGCGGATGATATTTCCATCGGGACGAGAGACGCTTGGACCGCCTTAGACCGTCACTAGACCGTCGAGAGTCCCGGTTCTCACGCCCCTCCGCCGCACACCCGAAACACTCGGGGTTCGCTCGAAGAGCGTCCCCTTCACGTGCGGACGCCCGAGCGGGTGTGCCGTTGCGAAGGTCCTCGCCTCGTTTCTGGAGAATCGAGTTTTCGCGGCTCGCGGAGGAAGTTCGCATCCAAGCTCCAAAACTGAAGGTCCTGGGTTCGACCCCCCTCAACCGCCCGAGATCGACTATAAAATCAGTGTGCCAAAAAAGGAAATATCGGTGACTCGTCGTTTCTGGGTTTATTTTCCCAGTCAATATTTTTTGCGTCCAACACCCAAGGTGTTATTCCCACCCCGCGGAAGATCCAGCCAGGCACACGCGCAGGCGCGCAGGACGACGCCATGTCCGACGGTACGTCTCTTCCCTTTCCCCACGGAAGTGTTTTGTGTTGCAGCCGTTGACATGCTCGAGCGTTGGTTTAGCTCGAGCCTAGAGACGCCGCTTCGTGTCTTCATTTCGTCGCGCGTCGGATGAGACGAAAATGCCTGCTTTTTTTTCCTCGGAGTGCATCTCGGACGTCTCTCTCGTGGCGCGTCAACTCTCATGTATCCAACGAACACACCGCTGACCTTCCCAACCCCTTCCCACTCACAGGACGCGGCGGTCGGCAGCCGCGCCGCGGTTTGCTGGCGGCGTGCATCGGCGGCGAGTCTGTTTCGTACGGGGGTGCTGATGTGGAGGTCGCGGTGGGTGCGCTTCAGCAGACGGCGAGCGTGTTGGAGGCTGACCTTCGAAACGAACGCCGGGCGAATGCGGAGTTCCGGGAAGGCATGAGCAGGGAACAGCGACGGATGCTACGGAAGCTGGAAGGAATGAATGGGGGGGAGGCTTCAGATGAGGAACCCAATGGAACTCGAGGGAGACCTCGAGGGAGACGCCAAAAACTAAAATCAAAGCCGACAAAATCAAACAGTGGATGGTTCGCGGGCGGCGTCACGAGCGGCACTTCAAGTGCGCTATTAGTGATGGTTGTCGTGGTGGTGGGATTAGTGGCGTACGCGGCTGTTTTGAAAACCGGGATGGGGCCGTTCGGAAGCACGGCTCGTTTGGAGGAACCGAAAACTTTGACTCATCAATCGAGCCATCACTCGGCGACGACCAAACAATTCGACATGCTGGAGAAGGACGTCGCGACGTTGCGGCGGCAGAACGCAGAGATGCTGAAACGGTTAGAGGCGACCAGTTTGGACCCATCGACTTTAACGGGAAAGGATGACAGTATGGGCAAACAGTCTGATGCTGAATCTGAATCCGCGAAAGAGGCGGCGGAAATAAAACGCGAGCGTACGCGTCTCGAGAAGGAAAAGGAAGATCTCAAAACCGAGAAACGCGAACTGGAGGGAAAGGAGACTAAGGAGCGAGAGGAAACTAAAAAATCCAGCAAGCACACTTCAGACGACACCACCACCCCTGAGGCCGTGAACTGGAACGACATGGCGCATTCCCTAGGGCCTGAAATCGCGAAAACGGGGTTGGAGCAAATCACCAAGGGCGCCGTCGCCGCGGCGTTCGTGGCGGGGCGCGAAGCACAAGCGGCGACGGTGCCTACCTCCGACGGCGAAATCTCCGACAGCACGTCTCGCCTCGCGCTGACGCCGCTGGCTGTTGAGCCGCGTCCGGTGTCAACGTCGTTTGAGTCATCGTTGGAGGTGCCGTCGTGGCGTCTGGAGGTACCGAACGACGGAACGCATGACTCCTCGATGGACTCTGGAAACGACGACGCGCAGCTCCGGGCGCGCGCAATTTCCGTAGCCAGGGCCGCGACTGACGTGACGCTTTCCCTTGAGACTAACTCGCGGTGGACGGAGCGCGCGGCGGTTCGTCTCCGCGGGTACGAAGAGAAGATGCAGCGGCTAGATGAGGCGTTACGTAAGCGACAAGCACGCGACGGTTCACGTTCAGTGAGCGATGAGGTGAAACACGGCGTGGAGACGGTTCGCGCGTGGGAGGAGAAAATCGGTGTGAAGTTAAGTCAATCCAGGGGTACCGCCAACGACTCGCTCGTTGTGTTGGAATCCCTGGACGGGTTTGTTGAGAGTTTGCGTGTGAAACGAACCGCGCCCTCTCATCAAGCCAGCGACGTCACCGCCACGCTGGACGAGTGGCTCCAAACCTTGGATTTGAAACGACGTGGGTTGAGGGTGGCGACGGCGCGGGACTCGACGACAAGCGACGACGCCGAAGACGCCCTGGTAACTTTGCGGTCGTCGATTTTGAAGGTCATGGCGACGATCGTGGGGAATGAGGAGTCCTCTGTTGAAAAGGATGACAAAAAACATACCATCGCGCTACTAGGGGCGTTCGCGGGGAGTAACACGGAGACACAGTCCAACACTGAGGAATTGTCATCAGATACCAACCGTGATTCTGCTGTTCGGTGGTTCGACGATATCAGCGACGAGGAGGAAGTTGATTTCACGCAGCCGGCGCTTGGCGCTGAGGAACCGCAGGGAGAACCAGAGGGAGAGTCAGAGGCCGACCTTCCAGATGAGGCGAAGCTCGGGGACTGGTACGGACCGCAGGGGTACAGAACGCAGGGCGGGTGGCAAGGCCCTCAAGTCACCCCTCAAGTCACAGGACCCACGGGGTACCCGGTCCCTCAACCCGAGTCATACGGATACGATAACACGGCGCGCATCGGTGAGATGCAACAACCCTACCCTACCCAACAACCTCCCCCCGTTCGCTTCACGCCCGACGACGCGGCGACGCGGGAAACGGTGGCGTGGGCGGGGGAGATGGCGAACAAGTTGGAGGAGGCGCAAGCGTTTGCGCAGGCGGCGGAGGAAGCTGGCAGGGCGGCTGCTGCAAAAGCCGCGGACGCCGCGGCTGCGGTGACGGAAGAGGCGAAGAAGGAGGTTGAAGTTGCGGAAAAGGCGGAATCAGAGGCGGAGAGAGAGGGTAGGCGGGCGAAGAAAGTTGCGGAAAAAGCGACCAAGGAAGCTGAGTTTGCAAAGTCTCAACTCGCGGCAGCGAAAGCGGAAGCCTCTGCGGCGCAAGCGTTGCTAAGAAACGAATCTTCAAGAGCGATTGACGAGATTCAAGCCGCGCGTGATGCGATCAAAGCCGAGACGCGACGATCTAATGCGGCGATTGAAGGCGCCAAGGAAGCCACCGCGGAGATCCCACAAAAAGTCGCGTCACTGGCGAAGCAGAAAGTCGCGGATGTCAAAAAAGCCGCCGCGGAAAAAATCCGAACCGAACGCGCCTCCGCTGAAGCCGTGCGCGATGAGATTGAGAGCGAAGTGGAAAGAGAGCTTGAGGAGGCGCAACAACGTATCGACGAAGCACGGGAAGCTGAACGAAAGTCGGAACAGCAAAAGGAAGCGGCGATTGATGCAGCGAAGCGATCGCAAATTTCCGAGAATGCGGCGGAGGAGGAGTTAAAGCGACTTTTGGATTTGCAAAAGTCGCACAATTTGGAAGTGGCGTTATCCAAACAGGAAGCGGAACGTATAGAGCAGATCTTGGAAGACAGGATGGACACCGCGTCTGAGGTGGAGGACATTGACGGCGTGGCGGAACACGAGAAGGCGCGTATCGAAGCCAGGGCACAAGAGGCGGAGAGCTTGGTGCACGACGCGCGGGAAGAGCTGGAGTCAACGCTGGCGAAGAAGAAAGCGCTTGACATAGAGATTGACGCCGCGCGAGCTGCGAAGGATGCGAGAAACGCGGAAACCGAGCTGAAAGCCGCGGAGGTGAAGAAAGCGGCGAGCAATGAGAAAAAAGCCGCGGAATCAGCACAGAAGAGTGAACAGAAGATAAAAGCGCTTCACGACACCGTGACTGAAGCGGAGGCAGTTGTGCGGGACATTGCGGAAAACGCCGACGATTACGAGTTTGAGTTTCAGAAGGTTGACGACGTGGAGGAAAGTTCGACACGCAATGATTCCGGGACGAAGAAGGATTCGGCTTCGAAAGGAGGTTCGAAACACGCCCACGAAGACACGCACGCGCACTCCAAGCACTCAAAGCACTCCCACAAGCACTCCGATAAATCATCTGATAATAAATCATCTGACGATTCTTTGGACAACGCGGAGTCGGCAGTGACGGCGGCGGCGGAGAGCCTCGAGCTGGAGTTGTCCGGGGGTACGGAAGACGAGGGGGATGGCATGGACGAGAGAGACTCGAAATCGTCGAAAGAACGTGAAAAAGGAGACGTGCTGGAGGAGTGGCACGACGACTACGAAGACGACCCGGAGGTTGAGTTTGAGGTTGAGGTGGAAGAGGAAGATGAAGAAAAGGAAGAACAGGAGGTCGATTACGAGGAAGAAGCGGTTGAGGAGGAGGAGGTTGACTACGAGAATACCTCCTCATCCACGTCTTCATCTTCTACGCACTCGATGAAGGCCTCTGATGAGGATGACGACTCGTGGAGCGCGAGTGATTTCGACCCTTCACCAGAAAAGAAAGAGTCTGACGACACGCAGACCGCGGAGCGCTCCGTGTTGGCTACGTTGGGGTTCCGGGATGTCGCGCAGTTGGCGTTCGGTGAGTTGGAGAAAGACGCGCTCGCGGATGTGCTATTCATGTACTTCGCGGAAGTTGCGCCGACTGCGTGTCCCGCGAAACGAGGCCGCGTCGTGGTGGGTGACGCGCGGGAGACGAGTTCCAAGAGTGACGACAAAAAACAGCACCGGAAACTCATGGCCGATGGCACACTCGACACGTCCACGGACGTACATGTCGTCGTGTCGTGCGAGAGCTCACGCGCCAACGAAGGAGCCGCGGCGAAGATATCAAGGGCTGAGAAATCAAGCGCCGCGAAGCAGGCAGGCAAAGCGTTGCGTATGTCCATCGCCGACGGGTCGTTAGTATCGACGATGCGCGACGCCGGGTTTCGAATCAAACAAGCGTACGTAGCGTAAGTTTTGTAATAAGACGGAAAAGTAGATAGTAACAGAAAGTGATCTTATTTATTTTAGTCATACATATGTGCATATTCAAACTCTAAAGAAAAAACTCTAAAGACTTGACATCCTGAGCCGTGTGCCGGATCACGACAAGGCTAAGGGTTCATCTCGGGGCGCGGATCTCGATCCAGTTGAAGGGACGTCCAGGTTCAAGAATTGAAAAGAAATATTGCTCGAAGTTCCTGTGGAATCTTTGCTTACACCGCTCCGAGTTTTTCCATATTGTACGCGGAGCCTCCGTGCTTGGATTCGTCCAGTCCTAGGGCTTCTTCCTCCGCGGAAGACCTCAACAAACCGGCTTGTTTCATGGCGAAGAAGAACGACCCAAGCGTCCCGGCGACCCAGAGCGTGATGACGATGATTTCCACGATTTGGTTTCCAAGAAGGTTCCCGGACCCGCCATAAAAGATGCCGTACTCAACCTTGCCCCACGGCGAGCCGTAGGCTTGGTCCACGAACCGCTCTGAGGCGAACAGTCCGACGAACAGCACCGCCCACGCGCCGCACGCGCCGTGCACGGGGAACGCTTCCAGGGGGTCGTCGATTTTCAGCTTGAGGAGAAGCTTTGAGGACGCCCACAGCACGACGGCGCCGCCCGCGCCGGCGATGACGGCGGCGTACGGTTCCACGACGGGGCACCCCGCGGTGATTGACACGAGACCGGCGAGGACGCCGTTGCACACCGCGATGAGGTCCCACACCTTGTACAGGGAGTAGTGCAGAATCATAGCTGTGACACCGCCGGCGGCGGCGCTGAGGGTGGTGGTGACGGCGACGCGCGCGGTGACTTCCGCCGAGGCGTAGTCGCTGATCGCGAGCTGAGACCCGGGGTTGAACCCGTACCAGCCCACCCACAGGATGAAGGTGCCTAGGACGACCAAGGAGGCGTTGTGGCCGGGCATGGGGTTGGGCTTGCCGTCCGCGCCGAAGCGGCCGGTACGGGGGCCGACCATGATGGCGCCCATCAAGCCGGCGACGCCGCCGGTCATGTGCACGACGCCGGAGCCCGCAAAGTCAATCACCGCCATCTTGTTCTCGTCGCCCCACGCGGAGAGCCAGCCGTTGCCGTCCCAGCACCAGTGCGTCACTACGGGGTACACGAACGCAGTTAACAGGAAGGAGTAGCCCAGGTAGGAGGCGAACTGCGTGCGTTCTGCCATGGCCCCCGAGGTGATCGTCGCCGCCGCAGCGGCGAACGCCCATTGGAACAGGAAATCCTTCCACGCGCTGAAGTCTTCGCCGCCTGATTTGCTCAGGAAGAACGACCCGGCGCCGATAAAGTTCGAGGCTTTGCCGTCGTCGTCCACGCCGTACGCGATGCCCCAGCCGAAGAAGTAGTACGCCATGCACCCGACACAGGCGTCCAACACGTTTTTAATCAAAATGTTCATCACATTCTTGGACCGAACAGAACCGGCGCACAACATCGCGAAACCGGCTTGCATGAAGAAAACCAGGAAGGCGGAAATGAGCATGTACGCGTGGTCCAAGCCGTTGCCGAGCTCGGCACTCACGGTGTCGGAGGCGGAGCAGATGTGCGTGACTGGGGGGGTGGGGGAGGGGGGGTTATTCGGGGTTGAAGGGAATTCATTCATTGCCAAAAAAAATAGTAAAAGCGGGAATCAGTCACGAGTTCCGAGGCGATGGCTTTTGGTTTTTGCCAAACGACGCGGTGGTAAATTTGCCGGGAAACGCGTCCGGCGCGACGGGCGCGGCGGGCGTGGCGAGTCGTGCGACGACGCGTTTCAAACGGCGTCGAGGAAACGAATGACTTAACATTCGCACCTTCGATGCTGTTCTCAAAAAAAGTCGAAGGATGTGGCGTAGGGCGCCTCCCACGCGCCACTCGTCTCCGCATTGGTGCCGAGCATTGCGGAAAAAAGCGCGAACGCGTGAGAGACGGAAACGTTGGCGGGTGACGTACCTGCGACCTCGGACATGTTCATCGCGACGAGTGCAGCGGTGACGGCGTCATCACACCCCATGGTGAGTGAGGGGGGGGAAAGGAGAAGGTCGAAGCGTGCGGGAGTGGCCGCGCGCGTTGAGAAGTGACGAGTGATTGCAATCTTGCCGGGAAATAACTGAAAATAACGACCCTTGGATCGTCCAATGTCGCTTCGCAACCGTCAAGGACGCTTTTTGAAGACAATTTCAAGAGATCGACTGGTAGACGGTCATCGGTGAGTTATTTTCGTCGTATAAATCCATTCTGTTGTTTTCGCGCCCTTTTCCTAGAGATCCAGTGGTCTCTTGGTGACAGTAACGACAGCGGGAGAGCATGAGTCATCTTCGGATTACATTTCGTACACTGCATCTTAGTCTCGGTATTACGCAAAAACGAAACTTCCGGATCACAAACCAAGGGGCGACCTTTGTTGAACTCCCGGCAACCGTCGCGTCCCTGTCTCGGCAACCACGCGGCGCGCCCGTCACGCGCGGACTAACCATCCTCCCCTCCCCTACTCCGTGTCGTACACGTCCCTTTGCATCCTCAACTTCCTCCGCCACGCCGCATCCTCCGCCTCCAGCCGCTTCAGTTCAGCTGACTCGTCCCCAGCAAATCCGCCCGATTCCAAGAAAGCGGTTGCGCCGTCGTCGATGTGCGTGTCGCTTCCGGATGTGTCCTGTTCGTAGTCACGTGGGGCGGGCGGGGACCACACCGCGTTCGCCCTAGCGATAGCCGTGTAATCCACTTGTTCATTTCTCGAATCATTTCGCTCAACGGATGGCCCCGCCGAGTCTGGGGACGTTCCCGGGGACGGGGATGACCCATCATCCCCAGTAACAGAAACGCTCTTGAACTCGCGTTTTGAACTTCTCAAACCGGTCAACGACGCGCGCAACGCCGCCAACTCTTTTTGTTTGTTTTGTTTTGAGGAAGCATCAGTGACTTTCATGTCAGGCGATGCTTCAGTGTTCAGACTGTTTGCCCCTACACTAACAACGTCCAACTCAGGTCCCCACACCGCGTTCGCCTTGGCCCTGGCAGCCCAATCGGTAACTGTTTCTGGTTGAGATTTCTCAACTGTCCCCGGGGCGCGCGTAAGTTCGGGACTCCACATCGCCCTGAGCCGCGCGAGCTGGACTCGTAATTCGTGTAACTCAGCGGCTTTCGCGGATCGCGCTTCATCGGTACCGTCGAAAGTGCTTTCGGTGCCAACAGCAGTGCGGGAAGTAGCAGTGTAGTTGACCTCAGCGGTGGAAATACGAAATAACAGGTCATCAACTTCCGAATCACGTGTAGACTGCGCATCATTCAAATCATCGGGAGACCACACCGCGTTCGCCTTGGCTCGAGCCGAGGAGGATTGGAAGGACTCAGGGACGGTTGTGTCCTCTTTTCTATCCGTAACACCCAGAGCCTTGACCACATCCTGTACCGGTAACACCGACGCTTGTGATGATTCGTTTGCACTACGTTCCATCTGCGACCCCGCGCTTTTCGTCGCGTCTACAACAATTTCCCGCAACTCCGCAACCTCAGCGCGCAGCTTCTGCAACTCCATTGAAGCTTTTTGTTGTGCCACGGAGTACCCCACCGACCCGGTGAGGGTGGACATCGCAGTTGCCACCCCCAGTATCACGGATTCACTCGCAATCGCCCCTATCGATGCGAAAAGCTTACCGAACAAACCTCCGTTGGATACGAACACCGCAGCCGGGCCGACCGTCGCGACGGTGGGCCAGGCGCTCAGCAAATGTGCGACTAATGCGACGACAGCGGTGGAGAGCACAAGAGTAATAACACGTGATGTATTTTGTATCCAGACTGATGGGGGGGGTTGTGCTGATGCAGTCGCATCTATCGCGAATGCTGCCGTGAGAGCGGCGCTCATCACAGCCACGATCCTCGCGGCGACGCGGTGGAACGCAGTCAACAGCGTCATCGCGGGCAAAGTCACGGACGTATTCGCCTCCAGTTCATTGGTTTCATCTCCCCCAGCTTCTCGTACGTCCCCGAAGCCGTGCGTCCACCCCGATAGCGATGATGACCTACACGCCACACCGCGTCGTGCTGTGTACGTTGGGAACACCGTGGGTGAGGCGACCGCGTGCGGCACCGCGCGCGTGGGTCCTTGGCGAGGACGCGACAGACGAGCCTGGGATGTGACGATAGTGGAGGCGTGTACCCGGACGCTCCGGCGATGCGCGGGCGAGACAAGTGACGCGCTTCTCGGAGACGCCGCGCACGACCCAGAGGTCGACGCCGAGCCGCACGCCGCGACCTGGGGGGCGAACGCGGCGAGCATGGCGACGCGCGAGAGAAGATGATGGCGGCAAGATGCGAAGTGCGTGTATTTTGAAAAAAGCAACGTACTTGCGCGCGGTTGTTCACACTGTTTGCCCATACAAAATCACAGTTTTTGGCGCTCTGGGGAAAAACAAAAAGCTGACGGATATTTGTTTTCAGTTATTAGGTGCGCCGTTCGCTATCCGTTCGTCACTTTCCTGAATGGGCGTCGCGCATAGGGTAGCTAATTCTACATGTTCATTTAACTACCCTATCGCGCACGCCGAAGGGTTGGTGTAATTATTACCTAAAGATCTAGTTCTACTTCGCATCTTCTACCCCTAAGGACCCGGCGCTCCATTCGCTTTTGCCCAAATAACAACATCTTCTTCCCCATTCTCATGTGCCAACCCAATCGTCTCCTCGTCCCATGGGCTGTTGTTCTCCCGCAACCATTGCAGTATATCGAGATGCCAGCCCAACGCCACCATCGAGCACGTGTTTGCGTTCCACGGGTAGCCTTTTGCGCGCAATCACTGCAGCACCACAAGGTGCCCGCCCATCGCCGCGTGCACGGACGTCTTCTCGTTCCACGGGAAGCCGACTTCGCGCAACACCTTCAACTTTTCGAGATGTCCACCCCTCGCCGCTGCCTGACAAATGTATTCTTGATTCGAAAGGCGACCTCCCCGTTGCAGGCGCAGTATCGCGCTTAAACATCCGAGCTCGACGGCATGTTCTTCATCAAGCTCCTCAAATCGAAGCCCCGTCGCCGCCACCGCGTCGCGCATCCCACGGCTCACCGGACGGAGCCGTGCGAGATCTGCTGGATCGTGACCAAAGTACTTAGATCTGAGGATGTACGTGACGACGATGTCGTCGAGAAGGCCCGGGATGGCCGCTTGCGGGGAGGGTCCGCGCATATCGGTCGTGACATTACCACACACGAGAGTATCGGCGTTGTGTGGCGCGTCGGAAGACATCGCGGAGGGTTTGTGTGCGCGTCGTTGAGTGTCGTTGCTACCCATAAAAGCGTTAATATTTGGGTTCGACGTTCGAGGCTGACGTGTTATTTTTATTGCAATGCGCCAGTTCATCAGAGAATCCCTGGTCACACCACCACGCACAGGATGGCGTCCCTCGCCGCGATGCCCGCGATCTCTTCCTCCCCTAGATATGCTTTGCGAGTGCCGAACACTCGATCGCGAAGCGGGCAACCCCGCGGCCGCGCGTTCCATCACGTGGTGCGGGCCACTTCCGGTGCCGATAATAAAACTGCCCCCCGCGGTCCAATCGGACGCAAGCTCTTAAATGTCTCAGCAGCAGTCGCCATGGCCGTCGCGGTGACCAGCACCCCCACTGCAGCACAAGCCAAGCTAGTCAACATAGTCATCGACAACGACACCTTAACCACGCAGTTATGCGCGGACCCCAGGGCCGGGGGAGTGCCAGGCAGTGCAACCTACAAAGCCAAGTGCATGGAGATCGTAGGTACCGCGTTAAACAACTCCAAGGACACGGTGTACAACGCTGACGTGTACGGCTCAATCAAGGACCAGGCAAACGACGACGTGCTGAATAGCGGAAGGGTGGGGTCAATTCCCGAGTTGAAACCAGGCAGCAACGAGTTCAGGCTTCAACTCACAGTCGCGGCGAGTCAACCATTACCGCTGAAGTTAAAAAACTTCAAAGCGAGCGGCGTGACGACCGTCCTAAATGCCTCGCCCAACCCGTACGACGACTACACCGAGTTTGACGACTTTGGCGCGCAAAAATGATTAGGGTTTTTATGGGTATATAGTGTACTGTATTTATATATTTAAAGCCCTAAGCCCTAACCCTCATAAACCCTAACGCTACCATCGAAACACGGGTACTGAAAAAGTAGGCCGCGCGCATTGGCTTTCGTCCGCTAACTGCTCAACCTTTTCAGCGTCAATCGTTTTCACATTCTTACCATCCCCCACGTTACCCGCCACTAAATCTCCAGCATCGTACCCCAGTTCCTCTCCGTGTATCCCTCCACACACGAACACGACGTCTATCCCATACGCAGCCGCGCCGTTCACGTCGTGCTCCAAGGAATCGCCGACTGCGACGGTTTCTGACTTGTCAGCTTTGGTTAACTCAGCGAGAGTCTCATACACAACCAAGCTCGGCTTACCCATCAAATAAATGGGCCCCGCCCCCGGCATCTCTGAGTACCAGCTCGCCAGCGTACCCGGCATGGGCAGCAACCCCTCCGCCCCCCCCACGGTGACCAAATCGGGGTTCGCCACTACTAACGGTAAGCTTTCCTTCGCCGCGGCTTCCAGGATTATCTTCATGTCTTCGATCGGCGTGTCGGTACTGCCTTCGGAGCGTTCCTTGTCAGTCACCCCAGACCCGTTGACGCACTCGGTGCCGTGCGCCAACAGGAAGTCAACCTTACCGGTATCGGCCGTTTCGTTAGCCGTTTCTTTATTAGCTATAGCAGCAGTAGTCTCGCTATTGTCCAGAAACTCCTCTGCGTCCACCGTGACCAATCCCTCGATGCCGTCTAATTTCACCGCGCCTCGTTTGCTCCACGTGAAGTGCAAACACCGGTCGCCCAACTCACTAAACGCCTCATCCAAGGGATCAGGGTCTGTTAACTCGTCATTGTCGTCACTCTCTTCTACAGCTGTCAAGTCGTTTCTCGAATTCAATTTATTATGAGTGATCTCGCCACTCGTGATGACACCTTCGAACCAGTCGGGGTCGAACCCCATTGGTTGCAGTTTTTTCAGAGTTCCGGAAGCGCGTCGCGATGAGTTGCTTATGATGAAGAGTCTCGCTCCTGATTCGTGTAAGTCCTTAACCGTCTCCACCGCACACGGGTACGCCACCTTCCCGTCGTGAAGCACGCCGTACTGGTCTAACAGGAACACTGACTTCTTGTTAGGGCCGGATCGTAGGGAACGTAAGCCCTCGATGTTCGTAGTTCGTCGGGTTTGATCCTCGAGAACCTTTTTCAGCGCGACCATGCCCTCCGCGTTGCTTGGCAGGGCCATCGGGGGAGGAGCGGGCTTACTGGCCATGGGTTTAGTTGAGCTCGGAATTGGTCTTGTCAAAACGCCATTCGGCAAATTTGAAGGTGTTGGGGAACGCGGCGACGTCGCGGGCGCGCAGCGCATGATGGAAGCACCTGATGAAGCACCTTCCACGAAACACGAACGCGTCAGAGCCGGACGCGTCTCGATCTGCGATCAAAAGTATCATTGAACACAGATGACACACGGTCAAGAAAGCAAATCGAGCCTTGGTATTTTGGTTTCAATTGGGAGAAATGCCTTTCAAAGTTGCATTTTCACGCGATAACAATGCTGAGTCAACAGATATGCTTTCCGCGCCATCGGAACGTCGTTAATTTTCAACGCGACGGGCACGATGAACGCCGCCTCTGCCCTGCAAACGCCCGTGTTCGCGGGCGTCACAAGACACTCCCTCCGATCCACGACTCGACGCTCCAACTCCACCGTCCTTCGTGCCAAGGGAAAGAAAGACGACGTGGACTGGCAGGCGAAAACCAAGGAGCTCACCGCGGAAAGAGTGTTGGACGAGTGCATGCAAGCGATGGCGGACGGCGACGAGGACCGTTTAGAGGCGTGTCTTTTGGAGCTGGAAACCCCCGAGGAAACCAAAGCGGTCGCGGCGAAGGCTTCTGCTAAAACGGATGACAAGTTCTGGCAAGATAAACTCAGCGAAATCGCCGCCGCGCGAGTGCTTGACAACTGCATGAGCGCGGTGATGATGGGTGATGCGGATGAGATCGAAGCGTGTATGTTGGACGCGAACGTTGATTCACTCCTGGACGTGGACTGCACCACCGCGGAGGACGGATCCAAGACGTTCAAGTTCTGAGGAGGGGTGTGAGACGTGTGAGGAAGACGGGGGGGATGATGATGGGGTGAACGTTCACCCTATCGAGAGGGGGTTGCAGGTTGCATCGAGATAGATCTTGGCAGATATTTCTAGACGCGCCCTAGCGAATATCGTTGTATTGGAAGATAAAGAGCACCTTCAATCACTTGACGTCGTCCGCGACTCTCAGACGGCTGTGCGCGGCAGGTACGTCGCTCGGACGGTACGTGCGATGCGGCGCTCCGCGAGCCGCCTCGTTAGCTTCGCCACCGCGAGGACAAACGGAGCGCCGTCCACGCCCTCTTTTCGCGGCAACGCGTGTTTCCAACTTTTGCGATCGCACCGCCGCTCGGTCGATCGATGGCACACAAGATGGTTGAGCAGTAGTACGAGTACCACGTTCAGTACGGATACCGAAACGTCTCAAGAGTCCCTACCCTCCCAGACCATCACGTTCGCCACAGGCTTATCGAAGCGCGACGATTTATCCCACGCCGTGGTGGAAGCCGTGGCGGAGGTCAAGCAGAGGTTGGGCAACTACGTGGTACCGACTTTCATTCAACTCATGGTCAGTGCGGATTACAAAAATCCATCGCTAGCCCCGAAGTACGTCATGGAGTGCTTCACGACAACGACAAATTCTATAGGCAAACAGTCTAAAGAGTCTGAAACACAAAATCAAAAGGTACCTGCTTTATTCGGGGGCACTGTTTCCGGTGTGATCGGGGGTAACGGCCAAGTTATGGACGGGTACTCTGTGTCTATTTTAGCGGCTCACCTGCCAAACACCGAGGCGATTCCGTTTCACAGTAAAGACGCGAGCTTACCTTCCACGTTAACGAAAGAACAGTGGATGATAATTATGAGAGCAGGGTTGAGGACCGATGATGTTAACTCAGGAAGCACCAGTAAAACTTCTACAGGCATCGCTACTCTGCTATTAGCTTGCGCTGATTTCCACGACGTCGAGCAACTCACTTCGCGGTTACACGCCGCGGCGCCTACAAATGTGGTGGTCGGTGCGGTCGCGAAACCGGGGGGAACGCTGTTCTCGGGCGCGAGCGCAGTGGGAGGGGGTCATGAGGAACAGCAGGAGCAAGATGACGAGAAGCATAACAACTCTACGTGTACCTCTTCTGGCACCTCTGATGATGCCTCTGATGACACCGAAGATATCACCTCATTGGATCCTTTCTTCCTGGACTTCAACACGAAAAACAAGTGCACCAGCCACGGCGCCGTCGGCGTTTTACTAATCGGCTCGTTCGCAATCGAAACGCACTCGTTACACAGCTGTAGACCAGTAGGGCCTCCCATGACGTTAACCGCGTGTTCTGACGACGGCAACGTTTTGGAATTAGACGGACGGAGCGCCGGGTCGGTGTTACAGAAAGTGCTGCAGGAACTTCCCGACGGCGTAGCGGGCATGCCGGTGATGCTCGGGGTGGGGGACGATGTAGGTGTAGTAAAGGACTCAAGGATTAACTCAAGGAACAGGTCAACATGGATACGCGGCAGGGTAGTGGGTAATGCAAACGAGCAAGGGGAGGATGTGTCGGCAAAAAAGGAAGAAATACTCGTACAAAAAACCGTTTTGGTTGGCTCCAAGTTGCGCACCGAGAAGAGGGAAGATGAAAAAACTCAAGACGAAGTATCCGCTGAGGCGCACGCCGCTCGATCCTACTCCACGGGCGGCTCGGGGTACGTGTTCAGGGATATCGTCGGCGCGGACCACGAAACGGGCGGCGTTTTCGTGGGCCAACACTCCCTTCTTCGCGAAGGGTCGACATGTCAGCTGCACGTCCGGGATTCTGGTTGGGGGAAGCTACGAGTGAAGGAACTGCTGCGGAGTTTGTCTGATCCGAAAAATGAGAAAAAAATATTACCAACAAAGCAACGCGTAGGCGCTGTTATGTACACGTGCGTTTCAGGTAACAGGATGCACGCTGGGGATTTTCGGACTGCTGTGGCTGGTTGCCCGTTAGCTGGGGGGTACGTCGCGGGCGAAATCGGACCAGCAGGGAAAGGCCAAAGGTCGTCGTTACAATCGCACACGTCGGTCGTGGCCGTTTTTCGAGAGCGATGATTTTCTTGACGTCTTTTCTTGTCATAAATAGCTTTCATAAAAATAACTAAACCTCCTCAATCGTCATGTCGCCCTCCACCGCCCCCCCGATTTCACCCTCCACAAAGGCCTTCGCCTCCGCGCTCCAGTTGAACTTGACCGAGGCGTACTTGATGGTTTGCAACTCGACCTTCGTGACTTTACTTTTTACGCCCACGCCTCTTTGCTCAGTTCTCTTTTTCGAGTCTTGAATGTTTTCAAAAATCTTCTTCGCCTCCGCCAACCCAACTTCTTTCCCCTCAACCTGTTTCAAAACCGTCGTATCCACACGAGTGCCGTCCTCTACGGTCTGGTAGTACCTATCTGTTTGTGATTTCTTTGAGTAATTAGACCCAGAAGCAGGAGTCTCTTCTACATCAGCCACGCCGTCCAGCCCGAGCATCTTGTCATAAAGCTCCTCAAACATAAACGTGTCCGCCTCGGTGGTCCAGTTGAACGCGTAATGCGCGTACCTTAAAGTAGCCAGCTCAACATCCGTCACCGAGCTCATGACCCCCCGCTTCTGCATCTTCACCGGTCCATCGTACACATCCTTTAATATCGTTTTGGCTTCGTCTAAATCAATCTCGTCGTCGTTGTTCATCGCGGCGCGGCAGTCGTCAAGCACTTTTCGGTCGTAACGGTTGCCATTGATAACCTGGTAGTACGAAGTACCTTTGGTGGAGGTTGCGGAGGTAGAGGTACTTGTAGTAGTACTTGTAGTAGTACTTTCAATCAACGCGTCCTTCGTTCGCGCTTCGGAAAGCTCGACTTCGTACCGCGTCTTCAACTCCTTCGACTTCAGCTCCCACTCCGCTTTCGCCCCCACCGACAACAACTTCCACCTCGCACCTAACTCCTTCCCAACCTCGCCGACCGACAAACCAGGCGAAGCGTGAAGAACATCACCCCTCATCTCTTTCGCGAACAACATGTACGACGAGAGCGGGCGTTTCAACGCGCTTTCGTTGGCACCGACGTTCTTTGATGTTTTCGAGGTTGAACTTCTTGAAGTTTTATCTTCCTGCCGCGCGTCGCGTAACCTCTGTCGTAACTCCGCGACGATGCCGGTCACGGGCAAGCGTCGCGCGTTTAACTCTTCCACCAAGGCAGGCTTCTTCATCTTGGTCAGCGCGGAGAGCTTACTCGTGTCGATGTTCAGCGCGTAGGTGTTGGACTCGTTGTCGTCGTAGCTCAAGTTTATGCCGCCGACGTTGACGCCGGAGAAATCAAACAGAGCCTTTCCGCCGGAGGAACCGGAAGGAGTGTCGGAGGCGGCGTCGCTGCCGCCGCCAGCCGCTAACTTCTCAGCCAATAAATCCGCCGCCCTTTCCGCGTCTGTGGCTCTTTGTTGCGCCAACGCGAGTTCCAGCTTCAACGCGTTGATTTCCTCTGATACCGTATCGTTCTGGGTCTCCGCGACGGCGCTTTTCGAATCGTTAACCTCCGCCTCCGCCCGGGCCGTCGCCGCGCCCGCCGCTAAAAGCGCCATCTCTAACGTCGCGACTTTCCGCGACAAGTCGGAAATCAAGCTGGCGTCGTTGGCGGAGGTTGTTTTGTTCATCGCCGCGTTTGCGATTTCCTTCTCCGCTTTTTCCAGCTGCGTTTTGAAAATCTCAGCGGATTCGCTGGCTCGGCTAGCCGCGTCCTGCGCGTTTACAAGTCGCTGCTCCGTAAAGGTCAACTTTGTCGACAACTCCTTCGTGGCGGTTTCGATTCGTTGCGAAACGTCTTGCACGTCGTTTTTAGCTTTGATTGCCGTGCGATCAGCGAGTTCCAGTTTCAATTCAGCGTCTTTCAGCGACTGCTCCAAACTTGAAACCTTTTGTGAAAATCGATCGGCGTCTTGTCGAGCGCTCGTAGCGACTTCGCGTTCCGTCTCCACGTCAGCCTGCGCGCGACTCAAGCGCCGTTCCATCTCCGCCGCCGCCGCGGCGAGCTTGGTTTCCAACTCGGTTCGCTTTTTGGACTCGGCCGCAACGATTTTGGTATCGGCGTCCGCCACGGCTTTGGCCAATTGGGTCTCAGCGTCCGCCTTCGCCGCTGCCACCGCTCGTTTCAAAACATCCGCGCTCTCCTTTTTAAAAGCCTCCAAATCCCGAACTTTCCCAGAAACCGCCTCTTGAACGCGCTTCTTGTTTTCCAAATCCGCGACGTTCAAAACGCGCTCGAGTTCTTTTTTGTTTTCCAGTCGCAGGTTTTCCATTCCCGTTTCGCTGATTTGTTTCAAACCCTCAATCACCTTCGAAGTCTCAACCGCATCCACACGAAGCTCGTCGACTTTCGCGGAGTACACCTCTGCGCTTTGCTTCGCGGTCGCGAGATCAGCCTTAGCTTGCGCTGTTGAGGCGGCGGCTTCGTCCGCGGACTTCCGAGCGTCCGCAACCGCTTTTTCCATCGCCAGCACTTCTTCCCGGGAATACGCGCCTTCGTTTCTGCTCGCCCTCGATTGCTCCTCCAATTGTTTCGCTTTGGATTCTGCTAATATTGACACTCTCCTCGCTTCCGCCGCATCCGCCTTCGCCGCTTCAGCCTCCGCCGCAAACCGCTCCATATCCTCCAGCGCCTTTTTCGTCGCTAATTTCGCCTCGGCTAACTCGGCTTCCAGGCGCGTCTCCATTTCACTCGAGGTTTCGTTTGAGCTTTTGGACATTTTTTTCAGCTCAGCAATCGCATCGTTCGCGCGTTTCGTTTCTTCCGCCAGCGCACGCTCCGCGGTCGCCATGGCGTTCGCCAGCTTCGCGCTCGCGAGCTCAGAAATCGCATCGAGTTGCGTGCGCAACTCGTTCGCTTCGGCGCGCGCTAAGCTGAGTTCTTGTAAAGAGTCCGCCATCGTGGCTTTGAGTTTCTCCTTGGCGGCGGCTTCCAGCTCAGAGGTGACTGTTGCCAACTTCTGTTCGAACAAAGCAGCCGCAGCAGCGTCAGCAGCAGCCACAGCATTGGTCACTCTCAACTCAGTCTCCTGCGCAGACACAGACGCTGCCCGTTGCGCCTCCAGAAGTTGCTTTTTCGTTTCGTCCACTTCCTCCTTTGCCGTTTTGAGTTCTGATTCGCGAGCAGCCAATTCAGCCGCAACTGCAGAGGTCGCTTCGGAGAGCTTAGCTGCAAGTTCTTCTGCGAATTGTTCCTCTGTTTCAACTTTGTTGGCCTCGATGGAATGTTTCGCCTCCAACCGCGCCTGTCGCACCGCCAACGTAATTTCCTCAAGAGCGTACGCCTCGGTTTCCTTCACAAGCGCTTGAGCTTTTCGTCTCTCTTCCAAAACTAAGTCGCATGAATCCCTCACCGCGTTTTCCAGGTCCCGCTCACGTCTCAATTCTGCTTCCCTAAGCGCTTTTTGTAGATCCTTCTCATTGTTCATGTCCACACCAGAAATCACGCCGTCGCTCCACTCCTTACTCTTGGCGAGTTTTTCCTTGAAGTCCGCGATTTCGCGAGCGGAACGAGCGAGCTTTTCTTTCGCCGCCGAGTCTAATTGCTCACTGGACTCAAAATCCACATCGCCTTCTGGCGGTACCGCTTCTCCCGTCTCCAGCGCCTGTCTTTGTTCCCTTTCCCGTAAAAGAGCTTGTTCAGCCGCAACCGCCGCGGTTGCAGCTTTAGCGGCCATGTCCGCCATCTCTTTCCGCAGCGCCTCCGCCATCGCCTCCCCCTCAGCTCGCGCCTTCCGCAACTCGCTCTCTAACTTCTCACGTTCCTTCTCATCCAGGTTCATGACTTTGATGTTTTTTCGCGCATCCGCCGTCTCTCGCTTTGCCTCCAGCAGCTCGTTCTGTAGCATCTCAATCGCATCCACTTGTTGACGCATGTTTTCGTTCACGGAACGTAGGGAATCGATTTCCGATAAAACGCTTCCGTCCCGGTTGCGAATGAATGTTGAAATTGCATTCTGGACAGCTTCTGGTAACACTTTCTCATTCTCTTCAGTACCAACGGTTAACTCGCCGATTAAACCCTTGATCTGCGCATCTAATTCCTTGTCGCTCCGGGCGAGCTTGCCTGCTAACGCCACAGGGCTCTCCGTCCCGGTGACCTTTGTGAAATTTTCGACTAGTTTCAACCGGAACTGCTCACGTCCGGTCGCGGTGAGGAAGTTGTCGCTCATTTTGTTCGCGTAGTACGCGCTGACGGCTAAACCCACGGCTTGCTCGAAGGATTCAAGTATAGGTACTGATTCCAGAGCCTGGGTGACGCCAACGGCGACGGAGCCGAAGGCCACCGCTACTACAGACGCCGATCCAACCGCGACGGCTCCGGAAACCTTTTCGATTGCATTCTCGTCCAATTCTGGCGCTTGTTTCGCAAACCCAGTCAGGGTCTTACCGAACGCATTACCATTCTTGGAGGAGGACACACTCGAAGTAATAGATGATGATGTACTGCCCATAGACGCTTCCGATTTCTTTTTCCACACCGTCCCCTCCGAGACGTCAAAGTCTGAGTTTGACAGAATGTCGGTGGAAACGACGACGCCATCTTCAACGATCGTGGTTACCGTCTCGGAAGTCGTGGTGGTCGTTTCAATTTCTTCGATCAGCTCGGTTTCAAGTGACATCTTCGAAGATTCATTGATGGATGCCTTGATGGTGACGTCATCGCTCAGGCCCTCATCATCACCGGGTGTAGCTTTGGGCACGACACGGATCGGACGCCGACAATGACGATCGGGCAACAGAATTCGTGCCGAATCGGAAGCACCGAAACGCGAAGGGTAATTGCCCATACGCTTGTTGCGGCGAAAAACACCGCCTTGGCCTCGCGCCAGCGCCATTGGTGCGCCCAGCGCGACGACGCCGCTGTGGCTGGCCATGTCGTGAGACACAGTCCACGCGCGTGCGCGTTGTGCGACGCGAGGACGACGATTCGCACGAGTGCTATTTTTGGCGTGACACGTGCGCGTTTCACGATTTGGAGGTTCGAGAGGAATTTTCATAACAAGCTGTAGGGGTATCTAGCCTCGATAATGCGTTTTGGCATTTTTGGGCCATTTTGGGGATTTGCACAGCAACAGCAATGCATCTCTCTCATAGTCTCTCAAAGCACTCATTCCTACTTCACAATCACCCTCACGCGATCGTAATCGACTTCATCATCACCGGTGTAACGGGGTTATCGTTGTGGTCGCACCGCGTTTTTCCAATTTTGATCACCACGTCCATCCCTGAAGTGACTTTGCCGAACACGGGGTGTTGCGACGGCGATAAATCGTTTCGCCAATGGTCGAGGAAATCGTTGTGCACGGTGTTGACGAAGAACTGGGAGCCGCCGCTGTTGGGCTGACCAGTGTTGGCCATCGATAACGTACCAGGTTCGTTGCTCGTCTTGTCGATTAACTCGTCGGGGATGTTCCCGCCGCTGTCGCGCGTAATTTTAGCTCCGGTGGGGACGACGGTGTACGACGACCCGCCATCAGGACCACCCGTGCCGCTGCGCCCGCTCTTCGCATCCTTGGCGTACGGACACCCGAACTGGAGCATGAAGCCTGGGGGTAGTTAGGGTTTATTAGGGTTTATGAGGGTTAGGGTATTAGGGTTTTCGTGGATTGATGAAAGGCCATGTTAGTTGTGAAAAGACAGTGTAGTTGATGGATTGCATCAATGAGAGAGCTCATTGCTGAAATAAACTTTACTTACCGTCGATGACCCTGTGGAAGTGCACTCCGTTGTAGAACCCGGTGTTGCACAGGTCCACGAAGTTCGACGCCGTGACGGGGAGCTTGTCCATGAAGATCTCCGCGGTGAATGAACCCTATGAGCAAACAGTCAGGGATGGAGTAGTGGTGTCAGACAATTGGCAATCGGAAAAGATGATCTCCCGAGATATTAATGACGTTTCGGTGAAAGGGGGACGATCGATTGATGGTGTCTGACTAAATGCTCATAGCAACACATATCACACCGACTGATACGGACTACGTACCTCGGTGGTGTCGAACGTGGCGGTAGGGTTGGGCATGTTGAGTTGTAGTGAGGTGGGGTGACTGCGTGCGTGCACGTGGAAGTGAATCGGACGATCGACTCGATTGCCAAAAAGCGCCCCGAAAGGACGAAGACACTTTTGCTTTCGTTGATTTCCAGTCGCCGCAAAAGAGAGAGTCAGTTCTGGGGACGCACACACCGGGCACGAACTACCCACGATGGCCTCTGTTTCTCCCGCGAACGGTTCCGTTGGACCCGTGCTGAACGCCCCTGCGCATGCCACGATCGGCATGCACACGAACGGCGTGACCACCACGCATACTGACCCAGAAAGTCGCGTGTTTCTCGCGCCTGTTTGTGACGACCGACACAGTGAAGACTCGCTTTGTTTTTTGCTGACTCACCTGGTTCGCGACGACGACACAGTGCACCTGCTCGTGGTGGTCCCCGCGACGCACCCCACCAGCGCCATGGCGTATGGAGGTCCGATGGTACCACCCCTGGTTTTGAAATCCAATCACACAGGTTAACGGAACGGGAAGGACCTCTTGACGCGACAACAACGACAACGACCACGACTTTACTATCGTCACTTCCGAGTTTTTGGTTTTTCTTTCAGGAAAACTTTTCGTATTTTTCTCATCTCCGCGCTTCGCTGACCTCCGATCTCCACCCCTGGTTCGACCCCCTGTCCACCTTCCCCCTCAAACCTGCGCGGTGGCCACCGGTGATGTCCACGCCCGGTCCTGAGTTTTACCGAGCGATGGAGAGGGGCGAGCGGGAGCGAAGAAGGGCTGATAAAAGAAACGCCGAAGCGTTTTGCAAAAGACGGTTCCTGCCGATGTTAAAAAAGCACGGCGTCGGTAAGTTCGTGCTGGACATCAGGCGAGGCGACTTATCCACCTGGTCTGTTGGTGAGTTAATCTGTGACCACGCGGAACGAGTCAAGGCCACTGCTATTGTGATGGCTCCGCATGGCAAGGGACGGGTGAGGGAGTTTTTCATAGGGTCAACCACGAAGCACTGCCTTTCAAAAAGCAAAGTTTCATTAGTCGTGGTCAGGCCCGACTACAAAGCGACGAGGAAAGTGGAAGAGGTTGCGTCTGCTTCTGCGGATGCGGTGCGAGCTGCTTCTACAGGTGACAGAGGTCCATCCGGCGTCGCGGAGGTGCAAACGGTGTGAGTGGCGTTGGTGAGACTGTTTGCCTATAGGAAAGAGAACAGACGTACCATACGGGACGAAAATGAAAAGAGACATTGAAATAAGAACAAAATACGACACACGCATCAGATTCGTTGCTTGAAACATCTCTTCAATCCGTCCCCTCTCACTGCGGTCCGCACGCTACGAGGTGTGCCCCGCTCGTCCCCCTTCGCGATGTCGGACTACGCCGCGAAAGCGGATGACTTCATGACAAAGGCGCAGAAGAAGCTCCAGGTAAGACATGAAGCGTGTGGAAGCATGTGGAGGCCAGAGTTCCCAGGCCGCGGCAAACGGATTTCTCAATCTCGCCTCCGCAGATCTCGCGTCACGCGCACCGGTTGTACGGTACCGGTACTCCCGGTACCTACAGAGTCGATGAGGCTTTATAGAATACACAGTCCACGACCACACACAGACACACCACTGACCCTCCTGCGCTCAAACCTGACCAATTGCCCATACAGGGTTCCTCCATGCTAGCTTCACTCTTCGGCGGCAACAAATATGAAGATGCTTCTGAGTTGTTGGAAAAAGCCAGTAACAACTACAAGCTGGCGAAGATGTGGCGACAAGCGGCTGAGGCGTTCGTTTTGCTCGCAGAGTGTCACATCAAGAGCGACGCGAAGCACGACGCCGCGTCTGCGATGGTGGACGCGGCAAACGCGAACAAGAAAGTTTCGGTGGACGACGCGGTTGCTAATTTGAAACAAGCCGTTGTTTATTTCAACGATTTAGGACGGCTTTCCATCGCCGCGAAGCACGTCAAGGACATCGGGGATCTTTGTGAAAAAGAAGGGAAGGTTGAGGATGCTTTGAACGCATACAAAGAGGCTGGGGATTTGTTCGCGGGAGAGGAGAATTCTTCCACGGCGAACGCGTGCAAGTTGAAGGTTGCTGAGTTAAGCGCTACTATCGGAAAATATAGTAACGCCATTACGTGCTTTGAGGACGTTGCGAAGGTGGCGATGGGGAACAACTTGTTACGATTTTCAGTCAAGGGATACCTGCTAAACGCGGGAATTTGCCGTCTGTGCAGTCAAACTCCGGATGAAGTCAAGCGCGCGCTGGAAAAGTATGACGACATCGACCCGTCCTTCGCGGGTAGCCGGGAACACAAACTGTTGAGCGAAATTGTGGATGCGGCGGAGTTGGGCGACGCGGACCAGTTCGCACAGAGTTTAGCGGAGTACGACAGCATGTCAAGACTGGACCCTTGGAAAACCAAGCTGTTACTGGTGGCGAAACAGAAAATCGTGGACGGGGGGGAGGATGAAGATGACTTGACGTAAAGGGGGAGTTTTGGGATTGCTGGGAAAAATAACAGTTGTGATAAAGTAGGGTCGCGATACAGTCAGAGGTACTGTAATCAATCCGTGATACAGTAGACTATACGTTTTAAACCGAATACGTGACGAACTTTCAGGATCCTCACTTCCTTGGGGTAAATTACATAGGTATCACGCTACTTTATGGGTCACCCTCTCTCTGTTCTGTGTATAGATAGGCCTATACCCCATCCACTCATCTTTCTCTCAAACCATCTACAGCGGCACCTCAGCTCCCAGCATCACCCCGAGCTTGCACACGTCCCCGAACACCCCCCCCGCGGTAACTTGCGCCCCGGCTCCAGGTCCGCGAATAATAAGCGGCGTGGATTCCATTTCACATGAGTACCGCATTGATTGGATCTCGACGATGTTATCCGCGCCTTGAAGCCCCGCGAACGGGTGCGATTTGTCAAACTTCGCGAGCTCAACCGTTCCGCTTTTGTTTTTCACGTCAACCTTCCCCACGAACCGCAACACCTTGCCTTCCGCATCCGCCTCCTGGGCTTGCGCGGCGATCACAGAGTCGAATTCCGGAATTCTTTCGATGTACTCCGCCACGGAGCAGTCCTCTAACTCAGCGGGTACCAGGGATGCTACGGAGACGTCATCCAACGAAAGATTCAGCCCAGATTCTCGCGCCGCGATGACAACCTTGCGCGCCACGTCCAGGCCGTTCAAGTCATCGCGCGGGTCCGGTTCCGTGTACCCCGCGTCCTTTGCCTGTAGCACAACCTGCGAGAACGGCTCTGATGGGTTCCATGTGTTGAACAGAAACGACATGGTCCCACTGAAAATTCCCTGCACGCTTCGAATCTCATCCCCAGAAGCTCTTAACGTCCTGATTGTCGAAACGATTGGCAACCCCGCGCCGATCGTGCCTTCGTACAGCCACTTAGAGTTCCCAGTAGTAGCTGCGGATTTAATCTTCTCGAATCGCTTCAACTCCCCTGAATTGGCTTTTTTGTTCGGCGTAACGACGTGCACGCCGCTCTCCAGCCATTGCTCATACATATCGGCGACGGCGTCGGATGACGTGTTGTCCACAATCACCGCGGCGCCTCCGGATTCTTTGGCATTGCTTTCTAGAGCAGCGACGAAGGCATCCAAATCAACCGCAGATATAGTAGCATCTAACTTGTCAGCATCCCAGTCCTCGACCCTTTCAGCGATCGCGTTGGCCACAGCGCTTTTAGTCATGCCGTCGTTTCCGTTGGCCACGATCATGGATTTGGAATCAGTCGCGCCAGTCAGCCGGATATCCAGCCCGGTTTCAGCCAAACCCGCAGCCCGGTCAGCCATCTGCTTCACCGTGACCTTGCCAATCAACCCGGTACCGATGAAACCAACGTGCAGGGGGACCTGTGTGGTGTTGGGGGGGGTGTCATGGTTAGTTATTATGGACAGGTTGCGCTTGTCCTACGCATCCCATTCCTAATAGGTATTGTGTCCTACTAGGGTATCGGTGGATCGTGCTGTCAATTTCGCCAATCGCGGTGACGTACCGTCTTCATCGTTGCTGATACTTTGGTGGAGATTCTTGTGTGTGTTCGTGTAGAAAGTCTCGTAGGGCGCGAAGTGTTTCCGCCGAGCGCGTGGGCTCTGGAAGCGGAAAGGTGCGTGGCGGCGAAGCGCGACAGCGACATCGAAGAGTGATCGGAACCGGGTTCTGGAACCTTGGAAAGCCCAAAACAGAAAGGTTTCAAGCTTTCAACGAAATTACATTCCGTTTGCGTACGGGCGCCACAGTGGCCTTCACCGGCGGTCGTGTTGGCACCATTGCGTCTCCGTCGCCTCGGACGATGCGTCGCGGCGACATGGATGGGGACAGCGTGGCGAGCGGCGGGAGCGGCGGTCAAAAGAAGGGCTGGGGCGGACGGGGGGTCACGTCGCTGAGCAACGCGCAAATTTCGGGACGAGGCGACCGAGTCGCGGGTAGAAGCGACGCGGTTTCCGAGAGCGCACAGAGCGCCTCGAGCACGGGATCCTGGATGCGGAAAGGTACGTAGCCATGGGGAGGGATGTGTGTCTGTGAGACACGTGTGTGTGGATGACATACAAGAAATGGACACGATGTCACTTACACGAATGCCTCAAATCGAGAATCGCACAATTTGACAACGTGAACACCCACTCATTTTCTCGGTTCGCCAACCCTCATACTGACACCACCCCCTATCAAACCGCAACAGAGTTCGGTTTCAAGCCGAGCAGCGGAAAAGCAAGCGTATCGGCCATCGACCCGTCTTCCCCAAAACGTGCGCCGCATTCCTCAACCACGCGGAAGGAAACATTCGTAAATGAAAAAGACAACTTCGAGATTAAGGAAAACACGCGAGTCGCGCTTGAGGAGAAGAGTAAGCTGGTGGAGAAGCTTCAGAAGCAGCTTAGTTTGACTGAAGCATCCCTGCGTACACGAGCGACTCGCACGCACGAGCTTGAACGGAGGTTGCGTGAACACGAAGGTAACAAAGTGCTGGACGAGGCGGATGCCTTGCACTCATCGTTATCGGCGGCGATGAGAGACGTTACTAGTTTCTTTTCGAGCGGGGGTAAAGTAAAGGATGCGGCTCCTACTGGCACTGCTCCTAATGGCACCACTACTCCTCATGGAGTAACTCCTAACAGTGATATGCCTCACGGTACCCCCCCATCTGCACTAAAGTCTGGCTTGAAAAGCAGTTCCTTCCCTCAAGGAAACAAACCTCAACTTTCGCACAAGAAATCGATATCGTTCGTCTCCGCGGATGAGCAACACCGGCTGGACGAAGAGGGTACGGTGGTTATGAAACTACAGATGCAGCTACGAAAAAACGAAGAGCTTCAAATGAAACTGAAAACAGTCGAGGATGCGTTGGCACGAAAACGCCAGGAGATGCGCGTTGCGAAAACAAACTACGTCGCGCTGCAGAAGCGGCTGGAGGAGGAGATAAGTTTGCGAGAACGAATAGAAAGAAACGGGTCACGCAACGCATCATCCACAAGAGGTAACACCCCTGAGACCTCCACCGCCACCAAAAGGGTGTTACAAGGCGTGTTACGCATCACCGCGCACGTGGCGGGGGTTTCAGGCAGGGGTGACACGAACGGGGTGTTACGCGCGTTACCTGCGTTGGCGCAGATTTCTAAAAATGAAACGGGCGGAGTTTCGTTGGATTTAATCGACGCGGGGGTTGTTGAGTTAGTTACGGAAACGTTTGAGGTACACCAAGACGATCAACAGATATGCGCGCGTGTGTGTGCCTTGCTCGCACAGCTGTGTTGCGGTGCGAACGCTGCAACTGCTAGGCATCTAAGAGCTCGAAAAAACCAGTGCGCTGACGCCGTGGCGAGTGATTTAAAAATTGCGCAATGCGCAACGGTAACGCTACAAAACCACCGATCGAATCCCGAGGCGTGCGCATGCGCGATTGACTTGCTGTATGAACTCAGTCGTCTCGCTGGTAGAAACGCCCCAGGGCTGATTCAACATTGGGTCAAGAATCGAATTTTAGAAAGCGTCACGGAAATCGTTGCGTGGCACGTGAGCGACGCAGACGTGTTGGCGAGCGCGTCGAAATTGACTTCCGTGATCATCGAGTTTGGAGGGCAAAGGGTCTTGGAGCGTGTTGCGTCCGTACCACGCGCGATTTCGACCGTTTCGCGAGCCGTCTCGTTGGGAGTCATAGGTGCTTTGGAGCCTAACGTTGCCCGGTGGGTGAATGACAATGATACGGGTGATATGGGCGATACAACGACACGGGAAAAAAGTCACGAAATAATCCCCGAAGTGTTTTCAGAATTCGCGGGGGTTACTCCGCGCCGAAGAGCGGCGATTCCCGAAGACGACGAGTACGTCGGCAGCGGGTTTAAACCAAGTCGAAGGGCAATTAGTCAGAGAAAAATACCCCAGTTTGAAACCAGCATCGAAAGTAGGGAAGAGAGCGATGACGACTTCGACGACAACGTGTTCGACGACAAGCTGTGATGGGTTGTGGTTGAGGTTAATTAGGTTCTTTCGAGGTAGAGTGTATAGAGAAAAAACAATCCAGACTACCTCTTCTTCTTACTCATGCGCGTAACCTCACCGGCTGTCTTGACTCGATGCAGGTACGCGGTATAACAGGTATACACAGGTATAAACAGGTATGAATGAACTCAATGGACTTGTATGAGCAAACAGACTCGCGAACAGTCTCCTTAATCGCAATTCGTCTACTGGAAGTGGTCCACCACGGCGGCTCGCGCTTGCTCGCGGCGTTGCTTGACCGATTTCAGCTTATCGTTCGCGCTCGCCATCTTGCCCTTGACCAATGAGCCAAAAGATTTCTGCGACCCGATGCCGGCGGCAAGAAGACGCCTTCGGTTGTCCAACTCGTCGTTCATGTCATCACCTTCGGCTCCGAAATAGGACTGCTTGCCGCCGTGCACTGCCGAGGCGACGTTCTGCACTTGCTCAACTTTTCTTTGCACGCCGTCTTGCACGTGCGAGTGCACCGCAGTTTTAACGCCGTTCGCCGTGTCAATGACCTTCTCAGTCGTCGCGGCGACGTGTTCGTGCCACGCCTGCGCGGCACCCGCCATCGCGGATAGCGCAGTAGTCATGGAGTTCGTGAACTTCTCGTGCGCGTTCCCGACGTGGTCCACGGCGGCTGCATGGAACGCGGATTGCGCGGCGCGCATTTTCTCCGCCGAGTCGGCTACGTGCCCGACGGCGGCGGCGATGTGGTCGCCCGTTTTGTCCCGGACCGTGTTCTGCATGACTCTTAACTGTTCAGCTGAGTTGGCGACGTGGTTGATGGACCCTGCGATGAACTGCTGCTGCGCTTGTGTCGTCGCAGCGGCGTGCGCGGCGGCCTTGGCGACGGTGTTTGCCACGTGGTCACTCGCCATCTGCTTGACGTTTTGCGCGGTGGTGATTGTTTTCCCTATGTGGTCCGTGACCGCGGTCTGGACGTGGTCTTTCACCGCAGTGGCGGTATCAACGGTGTGCTTGATGTTATCGCGCACCGCGCCGGTCATTGCGGCGTGGATGCGCTGCAGATCCTTGTGCACGTCGTCCACGTGGGTTGACGCGCCGTGCTTGTACGTGGCGTCGGAGTCGTGAACAGTGCCGTGGTCGGAGTGGTCGTCACTATGGCCGTCCGCCAGCGCCACGCCGGCGAACGCGACGAAAGCGAGGCACGCGAGAAGCTTCGCGGCAGTGGTCCTGGAGGCGCGCATGAGAGAGGTGGGCGCGGGGGCGGGGGAGGGGCAGCAGACAAAAGACCGAGGTCGAGTGCGTTCGGAAGTGATTGTACGACGAACACGGTGTCGATACTTGTTTGGTTCGTTTCGTTTCGGTTTTGGCTCGTCGTCGTGCACCACGTTTGGGTCGAATCGACGCGACCGAGGCTCGAGCCTCGAATTCACAGTTTCGACGAGTCACAGGTCGCCCTCCCGAGATCACGCGAGGATGTCGACGAGCCGAGGCCACGTGGACCGCTTACGTTCAAGATTTCGTGACTTTCGTGTTTCCTCTTTGTGACGAACAGCGTGCGCCTTTTTGCGCCTCCCATGTTGAGTCAGTCGCCTGGTCCAAGAAACCTTAGGAACTGCGAGAACGAGACGCCACGCCGGTGCCTTACCCTGCTCACAGTCACGTGCCCGGACGACTTCCCGCACGACACCAACCCGACTTCCTGTTCCCAACATGACCTCAACCTCCACCTCGTCTCGCACTCGCCGCGCCTCCCCTCGAGGCACTCGCCTGGCGCTGTGCCTCGCCTTCGTCATCGCCCTCGCCGCCGCGCAGCCCGCGGAGGCGTTCAAGTGGAAGTGGTGGAAGTGGAACGCGATCGCGTCTCACGGCCACCACGGCGGCCACCACGGCGGGTCACCCAAGGGGGACTCCGTGAAGCACAGCGGTGGCCACATGAAGAGCTCGTCGTGGTCGGGCGACGACTCCGAGTGCGACGACTGCGGCACATGGTGGCGCGCGAAGCAGTGGCAGCAAGACTCGTGGTGGGGCAAACACAGCCGCCGCCAGGACAGGGACGGCTGGAAGCCCGACACTGGTCTTCGCGCCGCAAAGTGCATGCTCCACCAGTGCGGGTGGGAACTCAAGAAGTGCAGGTTCGACATGACCTGCAGGGAAAGCATGCAGTGCGCCATAGGTACGTTCGCTCGAGAGAACAGTCCCGACCCCAACGCAACCCACCCCCTCTTTCCACGTTCTCTTGGGCCAGCCATCCCGCCTGCTTTCCTGGTCTCTCGTTTCGCCCGAAGTCTTTTCTCGGGGGACTCGACAACGCAAATGAGTGACATACAGCAACTCAAAGAATGTGGATGTCTTGGAAGCATCAAAAAGGTTTTCGTGCTTTTTCTTTTCACCTCTTGATGCTTCGCCGACTCACCCGAACTATACCTCCTCACCCCACAGGCTGCGGCATGGGCGGCGACGCCGCCAGCAGAGCCTGTGCGTTCCAGTGCGCCCTGGACAACAGGAACGACGTGACCGAATCTCTGTTCACCTGTGTTCTGGACAAGGGGTGCATGCCCGAGATGTAAGGAGGAGGAGTCATAAAATAGACTAGTAGAAAAAGCTGAACGACAGAGAGCGTCTCTGTCGTTCAGTAGACTAGGTTACGACGAGACAGAGAAGACGAGCCACTATAGAGATACGACGTACACATGTAGCGTGCTTTTGTACATAGACACATAATGTCCCCGCTTAACTCAAAGATAACTTAAGAACAGAAACTAACTCTAAGTCTTTGCAAACAGTCGCGTAAAAACCTTGTCCGCCCACCCCGGAACCTCTAATTCAATCGGCGCGCAAAAGTTTACAAGTGGTTGCTGCACGTGGTACCGCAGTTTTCGGCCCTTAGAGGCTCGTCGGTCAACTTGTTTACGGCGCTTCGCAGGTTTTTGTTGTCCTATTTGAGGGTTTAATCCCGATTTAATCCTCGAACTACCGGCGTGCGTGTCTAAAAATTCCTTCAGCGCTTGTTCGTAGAAATCCGCGTCTTCGTACACTTCGGGAACGCGGCCATTGTTTTCGTCATCACTCGTATGGAGGTCAGTCTTGTTGTTTTGTGTTTCATTATCTGTAACACCCTCACCGCCACCTGTAACATCCCCATAGCTCCTAACCGGTTCGCCTAGCCGTTTCGGGGCTAAGTGCGTCGGGGGTTGAGACCGTCGGACCAATCGATCGGGCAACCGCATCACGCTTCTCACTTGCTGCGACAAACTCTGGTCAAACGCCATGAGGTTGTTGTTTCCTTCTTGACTCCCTCCTGCACCCCCACCCACCTTACCGCTGCTCACCTGTGCTTTCCTGTGCCACCGGTCACAGGACTGTTCCTTGAAAGGGGTATATCTATCAAACATCGCATCCGTCACCTTCCAAGCCTCGTTCGCCGGTTTAGAAATCAAGTCCAGTTTCGAAGCCTCCGCGTAAGCGCCTCTGGTTTTACGCGTACCCACTCTAGAGTCATCAATATTTTCAGCATAAGCTTGCTCGATCGCGGGGTTGCTTTCCATCAAAGCTGCTTGTAATCGGAGCAACGCATCTAGGGTGGATCGCGCTGAAGCGGCAGCCATCGCTAACGCGGGTGGCACATTTTTATCAGCTTTTTTAAGCGCCCTGAGGTAACTGGGAGTAGGCATCTTCGCCGCTAAGTTTAGCGACTTCTGTAACACGATCCGCGTCCTCAACGACCGTTCCCATGATTGATTCTGAACCCTAACTGCGATGCCTTTGGACTGGTTTTGGGATTTCATGGCGAGCAAACGGTTCGCCTCGGTTTCCTCCACGCGGACAGCCGCGAGCTCCGCTTCTAATGCATCATTAGCGGCCCCAGCGGACATTGGGTACTCGAAGTCATCCGCATCGTCATCGTCTTCATCGTCATCAACTTCTGACTCGATGCCCTCGTCGTCGCTCATGTCCACGTCGTCGTCGTCGTCCTCCTCCTCCTCCCCCGCCCACGCCCCCTCCATCTCCTTCCGCGAACTCGACTTCCCCACGTACTCGCCGTCATCCAGCGCGATGCCGGCTCTCATGCGCAGTTTCCCCTTGCCACCTGATGCCCCACCGTCGCTTTTCGTGGGGCGAAGCACGCCTTCGTCCGAGTCGTTCCCATCGGAGCCGTCCGAGTCAGAAAACTCATCGTCGCTACGATCCTCGTCTCGGAACGCGCCTCCCGTGGGGTCGAAGTCATCATCAGGGAGCTCCATGCTCGTGGGCGTGGGGTTTGATAAGCCCGCCAGCGAGGCTTGCAGGCCGCCACCGGCTCGCCGAGGTCGAGTACTCATATGTCCGCGCTTCTCGCTATGCGCACGAGTCGGCGGCGCGAAGAAACTTTCCATTGGTCGGCGGCGGCGAAAAGGGGGAAAAACCGCCCGCGTGTGCGGTGGCTCGAACCGTTGACGAGACGAAATAAAAAATGAGAACCCAGTCTCGCCCGCGCGCCTGGTGTACGCAGCACGGCACACGGCGTGCGCACCGTGCCCCGATGGGCGACGCGTACTGGACCGTGACGCAGGATATGCTTCAGGGCGCGTCGCCGCTGGTGAACAAGCCGAAGGTACGTAAGGTTGACGTGCCCTACACCCTGTTTGAAACGCCTACTCGACTCGATGCTCAAGATGCCTACTCGTTGACTTACTCTTCGGCGTCATCGACTCACCTCCTGTACCCAAATCTCTCTAATAATAACACAGCTCACGGAGTCCCTCCTGAAGAAGCCCCCGTTCCGGTTCCTGCACGACGTGGTTTCCGAGGTTCAGAGGAACACGGGGTACGCGGCTGGTTTGTTCGACGGAAGCGAGACCGATTCCTCATCGATCAAGGACAAAGACTGCAAAATAAAATGGCTCGCCAAGATCATCGATTGCGTCGCGATCGACTTAGGGTCCACAGAAACCCTAGCTAGACCGTTAAAAATCGTCGCAGGCGCGGAACCGGAGCGTACGAACGCGTTTCTGCAGGCGCTCGGGAAAGCGGCGGGGCGGGGGGACGGAAGGGAAGCGGTGAGGAAAGTGTTGAATGGCGAAACTCCTGAAACTGTCGCGGCGTCGACGTTGTCTCAAAAACGTACCAGCGCTTCCTTCGACCCGTTCGCGAGTGATGGTGCAGGAGAAGGGAGGGACACTTCAAGAACACGACAAGAGCCGCCATCTCCCGTCCTAACCGTTTCTAGTAAAACGGTTCCCTCGCGGCCCGTAAGCGCCCGGCGCGCGCCGCCAAAGGTGAAGGACAAAGAGAAAGAAAGTTCATTGCCAGAAATCACCCCAGAGAAGTCGGTAAAAAGAGTATCCAGTGATACGAAAGGAACCACAGGCACTCCTACTGGCGCTGCTGTGATGGGCGAGGACGAGCAGGTTAACTCAAGTGATGACGAGTTGGACCAAGTGGGGATTATGGACGATAATGAATCAAACGACCCTTGGTCGGCGACCAAACAAACTGACCCGAACGCTCCGTCTGGCGCGCTGGTGCGGGACATGCTCGCGGCGAAGTTGGAGGGTGACAACGCGGTGGAGCGTGGGGAGGACGTGTTTGGCGAGGAACAAAACACGGGAGGCATTATTCTGGGAGGGCGAAGGAGCAAACGGCGGAATGCAGGCGCGAGTCCCGCCGAAACGTCTACGGCTGAAAGCTGTAACCTCGGCGCGGACGTCTTTGCTGACCAAAACGAGGGAAATAACTCAAGAAACGCTGAGAAAAGTGCAGGTGATACTGTTGACATAACAGCTGTGCGCCAAAAAGTCCAATCCTTAGTCCAATCAACCAACCCTTTGGGCAAAGCCATGGACGCGTTGGCGGAAAACGCCGAATCAATACAAAACGAAACGCGATTCTGGAAAAATGAACGTGTTAAATTTTCCGAGCTGTTAATTCGAGAAAAGGAAGAGGGGAGGGTATCGTTTGGATCGAATGGAGCATCGAGTAAGTCTGCTGTCGATGAAGCTTTAGAGGCTATCGAGGAGGAGATTCAAGTGTTGGTTGAGAAAATTAAGAATGCGAGGATTGAAATCGCAGAGAACGATTTGCGGATTGAAAAAGTGCTTAACATGGTGGTGGCGCCGAGCTAGGGTTGTTAGGGTTTCTATGCACACCAGTCACAAGACCCATGGCTATCTTTATAATAAATCCTAGGGCTATATGCCCTAAACTATATAAATCCCAAAACCCTAATCCCCTTACTTCCCTCCCCCCCAGATCCCGCTCCCCTTGGTGATCGCAATCTTTCCGCCTCCTCCACTCCCTTCATACCTTTTCAAATAATCGCACCCCAAAGATTCTCGAGTGTCAACTTTCGTGAACGGGTTCGTCCCACTAGCATTCTCACATAAACTCAGCGCTTGATACCGGTCAATCACGGCCTCTGTGAAGTCCGCGTTCGTGACGTCGACGTCGCCGAGGTCACTCCGGGTAAAGTTCGCATTCGTCGCTATTACGTTTCGCATGTTAGATCCTCTTAAAACTACGTAGTCAAGAAAAGCAGATTGCATGTCCGATCCCTCGAAGTTCACGTTGGGCATGATTGCACGAGAAAAGACGATCGCCCTCAAATCACTCTGCGAAAAATCACTTCCTCGTAAGTCGCACTCCGCGTAGATGGCGCCCTGCAGATCTTGGTGCGAAAAGTTTTCGTTGATGTGGTCTGATTTTGATTCCAGGATTACTTCCTGTGTTCTCGGTTGTAGCTTTAAACCCATGATGCTTGGTTCCAAGCCGTCATCCAGGAGACCGGCGTGGGCGGGTTGGACTGCGGTCATGGTCATGGTCACGAACCCAGCCGCGATACCCGCACACGAGCGTCGCCAAGCATCGGTGTTCTCATTGTTTTTATTGGCTAACGAAAAGCTCTCGTCGTTATGCTTACTCCTGGGATATCCACCCCTACGTGATGCTTCTCCTTTCTGTGTATGGCTGGATTTGGAGGGTGTGTGGCTAGTGTGCGGCCGTATAACACTCGCGGTTACCGCGAAGGAAGACATCGTAGCGTGTACCTGGCCTTGCTGGAACCAGGTGCGACGATGGTGTGACGTGCTGACGTCAGTTGCGTCAAAAAAGTCGAAATCGATTTTAGTTGGAGATCTCTTGGTTCAATAGACAAGAACGAGAACTCGAGAGGATAGTGGATAGAAAATGCTCGCACTTTCGTTCAGGGTTAGGGTCGCGCACACCTTCAAGCGCAGGACCACGTTACACTCCCGGGCAGGGTTCGTCCGCATGTCCGTCGTCACCGCGACGCACGCGCCTTGGACGTTCCAAACGCGATCCTTAGCGTCACGCGAAGCGTCTCCCTCCACACTGAGCACCGGGGGCGTGGTTTCCTTGAACCGTCGGCGGAATGGGGCAAAAGCATCCAACAATCGTCGTCGCGCGGACTCGCTGGTGATGCGGTCTTCTGTGGACGACGATGCGACCGACGCCGCGACCGGCATCCCTTTAAGAAACCTCCGAAGGGATTTATCTGCGAATGAGTATAATGAGTTGAAGGCACAGCTGTTTAAAAACACGGGGTTATACGCCACCGGGTTGGTGGCTTATAGTACATTAGGCTACGGTTTGGATAACGGAATCAGCGCCGCGCTGGGCGGCGTGAGTTCATTGCTATATTTGAAACTCCTGTGCGAGTACGTAGACACTTTGTCCGGCGAGCAAACAGACGACCCGGACGACTTGATGTACACACGAAACTTAGTCTACGAACCTGTCACCGACGTTTCCGGAATGCTGGGCGGCGCGTTTGGAAAGGTGGGCGCGGTGTACTCGCAAGCGCTTTTGCAGAAACGATTGTTGGTTCCCGTTGTGGTGGCGGCGAGTTGTTCCGCATTCAACGCCTCCGACGCGCCGTTCGACATCAATTACGGCCCGTTATTCCTGGGCTTCCTGTCCTACAAAGCCGCCGTGTTACAAAAGCTTTACCAGGATTTGAAGCCCGACATCGTGAAAGCCATCGCGGGGCCGGCGGAAGGAGAAGAGTAGGAAGGTTAAAAAGTGAAGAGGTTTTTATTTGAATCGATTGTAACTAGATCTCGTTCTTGAGTTATTAATCGGTAAATATTACCCACAACTACTCCGCCTTCGCCCCCCCGCCTCCCCGGTACACGAACGGGTCTAGCATCTGCGCCGTGGTGGTTTCCGTTGGCGCGGGCGGGACGTTTCCGACGCCCCACGTGGGGTACGGAGCCGCCGCGTGCGAAACCTCCGCCGCCGCGCCCGTGGCCCAGTACGGCAAGCTCGGGGTTAAACCAGAAACCCCGGGTTTAAACCCCTCAATCGTTCCATCCTGACTGGCTACCCCCACATACGGCGGCGGCTTCCGCAGCGCGTCTTTTACTTTCAAAAACAAACCAGCCTTGCCTGGAACTTGGCCCTTGACGTAGAGCAAGTTTCTCGCCGGATCAACCTTGTACACGAAAACGCTCTGCACCGTGCGTTTCCGGCCCCCCATGCGGCCCGCCATCTTCTTGCCCTTCCACACCCTGCCCGGGTCTTGCGAGTTGCCGATGGAGCCGTGGGCGCGGTGCTTTTTAGTAGTACCGTGCGATGCAGGTAAGCCGCTGAAGCCCCATCGCTTCATCGGGCCTTGGAAGCCCTTCCCAATCGTGTAACCCTGAATGTCGACAAACTGCCCGGCGACGAAATGCGACGCGTTTAGAATAGTTCCGACTGGTAATAACGCATCCTCAGAAACTCTGAACTCAGCCACTTCTCTTTTAATAGGTACGCCCGCCTTCTCGAAGTGGCCTTTCAACGCGTTACTGAGTTGCTTTGGCTTTTTTGAACCCGCGCCGAGCTGTAACCCGAAAACGCCTCTCGGCGCATCATCCAACTTTTGCTGCACAACCTGGCAATCGTCTATCCACAGCACGGTCAATGGCACCGCGACGCCGTGTTCGTTCCACTCCCGTGTCATCCCGCATTTGATGGCTAGCAAACCTGTGCGCTTTTTAATCTCCACGTCCCCGGGTTTAACGATACCGAGCTCCTCGAAATGCTGCGGCTGCAACAGCGCGTTCACCTTGATCCGCCCGGGCTTGGCGAGGCACGATGAGCTGGTGTGAAACCCACCCGATCTACTGACCGCCCACCGATCGTTGTCCCCACCGGCTCGCCATTCCCTCGCACCGAAACCGGCGGAGTTGGAAACCACGCGAACCCACGTGGGGACGCCAATCGACACACTTACCGTCGCGGCCGCGCCACCCGCGCGACCCACCTGCCTGGCCAACGCGCCGAGCATCTTGCGCCGTCCAAGAGTGTGTGGAGAGGAGAGAGTTCACTTGCGACGAGATGATTTCATGATTTTTGGTTTCGTCTTTCCACTTCACACACTTTCTTCACTCAACGTTCGTGTGCGCTCCAACCTCGTTGACCCGGCCTCTTTTCCACGCTTCCCACATCATCGTCGTGCTTAATTCTTTCTCGTAATCCATCCCACTAGAGCCGTCAAAAGAGTCCAAACCGTCCATCCAAAACATGATTTCGTTGCCCCCGCCGAGGTGCCTAGCGCTGATGTGAACCCACACTTTAAAAGAGTCCTAGCTAGCTAGGCCCCTCGGCCCTCGGCGAGGTACTTCCAAGATTCTGGATTTTGCTCCAGTCTCCAGCCCCAGGGAAACTTTATCACCTCACGTTTCGCCGCCATCACCGTTATCGTTGGGCAGGTTCCAACGTCTCCCAGCTCCGTGGGGGATAGGGTAGTGGCAGTTTTGTACTAAGGCCGAAATCCCGTGAAATTAGGTGAAATGACGTGATATTGTAAGGTTGACCCTAAAGGGTCGGTCAAAGTTATTTTCCCCTTTCAAAATACGTGATTTGACCTAATTTCACGGGATT
>MDSY01005450.1_pt1 | contig 50065 bp, 52 predicted proteins | sample 811131 | NCBI WGS metagenome assembly MDSY01 (sample SAMN05326643, study PRJNA326480) | marine metagenome | isolation source: seawater | place: Atlantic Ocean: South West | collected 2010 | reverse complement strand
TATGTGCATCTTCACGGCGGGGCTTTGAGAATGGGAGACTACAATGGTTTCCAATAGATGTTAGACAGCCGCCAAACTACCTCTTCCACAACAACAGCAAGCAAACCTGTCGCATAAGCTACCAACAGTATTACGGCTAATATGCAAAACAGTATGATTAGCAGCCTGTGCCTAAACTTACTCATGAGAGTGTATCTTCCCTTCATGCCTAACATTTGGTTAAGCTACCCGAATGATAATGACTCTTAACCAAGTTGATAGCCTTACAGACGAAGATGTTGAAAAGCTATTCTGCCCGCATGTCTATTTCTCAGACGAGGGGTACGGGAGTTACACACATTTTCGTGTGTTGAAAGACAAGAGTGTCTCTTCGGAAGTGATGATAGCTCTCACTATTATATCACAGTCTATTGTCGGGTTCTTAGATTACGGAGAGCCTATCCACATGTCTAAGCTATTTTCAGAGCATGACAGTGAAGAGCAAGATGAAGATGACTTTGATGTTATGATAAACAAGATGATCACTGATGAGCCGTAACACTGCGGTCAACTATTACCCAATCACCGAGTACAGTATACAAAGCTACCCTAATTCGTTTAATCTTAAAACTGGTTAAGTAGCTGATTGTAGTTTACATTGCATTTGTCGTTATGCTATAATTTACTCAGGCTTAAGATGTTCCAACATTAGAAGCCAGTAGCTAGCTAGTGATATATATTCAGTGTCCTCCGAAACGCGTTCATATATCCAGCAAACTACAAAAATCCCTTCTGACAATTCGATGGTGGCATTCGCCGCAAAACTTACGGTGTAGATTGTTCTTTCGGTAGTTGCATAGCGACAGATATGACGCCAACAGGAGGTGCTTGGGGTGGTGTACTAAAAGCCCTCACTAAGGAGAGAGTGGGCAATAATGCTTACAACGCAACTCTATATGCTTGTTTAGCTCAGCAAGGCTGGACAAAGTAGTTAAGCTTTAACGTGGTCTGTAGCCCTACACCCTCACTACACTATATAAAAGAGTGAAACCCTTCTACAGACCACCTTAGAATGGCTGCTTGGCTTGCCAGCAATCTTAGCCTGTGTAGATTTGTTAAAGGCGCAGTTCAGCGGGTGATGCTTGCGGTGAGGGCCATACAAACAAGAGGAATTATTCTAAGATGAAACGAACATTGACAGCACTAACGTTAGCTGCATCACTCATAGCTAACAGCTCATCTGCTTTTGATCCTGATGATCTACAGAAGCTGAAAGATACTGGTGATTGCATGGATTGTGATCTGAGGAATGCTGATCTTAGGCGTACTGACCTGTCTAATGCTAATCTAGCTCTTGCTAATCTGTCTGGTGCTGATCTGAATAATGCTAATCTGAGGAATGCTAACCTGAGTATTGCTAATCTGTCTGGCGCTGATCTTAAGCGTACCCTGATGAATGGTGCAATCCTCTGCAACACGATCATGCCTGATGGATCAGTGACCTACAGTGGGTGCTGACATCGTGAACCAAGGGTGACGTTCACGGTTAACTGGGTTAACGTAAACAGGTAACGGTTGGTTAACGGGGTTAATATGCCATCCGCATTATCAAAAGCAGCTAGAGTTGCAGGTGTACCGAAGACCACTCCCAAGTGAAAGTAGGTGTATGCTTAGGTTATGATCTGTTACGAGGATCACCAGTTATTTGATAATTGGCTGACACATTTGTACTCTATGCATTGGATGGGGCACTTTTTTGGGTCGCACTCGTGGTGGGGATTTTGGGATACGTCTTGAGCATCGTCCCAAGACAATACTTCCCCGGTCATAACGACAAAAAATGGATCACTTGTGTGGGTGGAAGGGGGTTATTTGTGCTAAGAGGTCTTGACCTACGCGGTCAGATACACATTAGTATTAAAGTGCTCAACACATAAGCCATATGACCAAGCAGGTGACGGCAACACCCTTAATAAAAGAAACCCAATAAAGGGTGTATTGGCTCCAGCCCAACGCAAGACGCATGCGTTCGACCATGTTGCTGTGCCATTTGAGAAGTTTCATCGGATTTCTCCTAATACTACTTATATCTCCACTTACTTTTTGGGTGGCCGTTTGTCGAATGCTGGAATCTCGCTTGGGATATGATGGTAGGCCTGCTTATCACAGGTGAAGATTGCCGCTTTGGCTTGATAGTCTCCCGGGTAATCTAAGGTACCAACTTTTACGATCATTGAATTGGGGCGGGACGGGCTTTGGCTGCCGATGGCAGTGCCGCAGCTTGAGCAAAAATGTCGTGTGACTGGGGTTTCCAAATCGGAGCGCGCAAAGGTTGTCGTCACTCCTTTGGTATATCTGAAGTCAGTTTCAGCGAAGACAACCACGATATTGGCGTTCCCGCCGGTGATATACTGGCACTCTCTGCAATGGCATTGAAACGCCGCTTCCTGTGGGCCTATGACCTCAAAGCGAATTTCACCACAGTAACACCCACCTGTTACCATCATCTGAAGTCTCCCATAAATTTCCTACGTTCTGGGGAAGCTTAGCCTATGTGTAGGCGACTGGCAAAAGTATTGGTAACTTTAACGGGACGTCGTGATTGTTGGGGGATTAGCCTCCACCACAGGTGCGCGCCTCGGTGAATACCATTATTAATTTGCCTAATGCGGAAACTGGATTGTTATAGAAAATGGATTTTTTGCTCTCACCGCCGCCTTATCGTGTTTTGTCGCAACAGCTAAAGCCGAAGTGTCCTATCCGTGTATCGAGCTGGACCGAGTGTCTGTATCGGCGGAGGGGCGGATGAGCCCTGCTTTTCTGGGGCGTGGCCGATTTTTTAACACTGCATTGTCCGGCTACGGCGGAGACCACTAACCTGATGAACGCAGAGCGATTTGCCTTGTTGCCTCAAGGTGCTGTGATTGCGAATTTAGCGCGTGGCGCCCTCATTGATGAGACCGCTTTGATGGCGACACTTAGCGCGGGACACGTGGCGGCAGCAGGTTTGGATTGTTTCCAGAACGAACCGGGTGGAAATCCTGCATTTAGCGGCTATGATAACATTTTTATGCTGCCCCATATTGGCAGTGCGACGAATCAAAAACTTGACGCAATGGGGTTTCGCGTCCTTGACAATCTCGATGCATTCTTTGCAGCACAAACCCCATACGATACCCTGTAACTCAAATGGACAAATAAATGACAAAAATCACATTCTTAGGCCTTGGCGTAATGGGCTATCCTATGGCGGGGCATCTCGTGGCTGCAGGCCATTCGGTCACTGTTTACAATCGCACCACGGCGAAGGCTGAAGCTTGGGTTGCACAGCACGGTGGTGCCTTGGGTAAAACTCCGGCTGAAGCTGCCGAAGGTGCTGAAATGGTCATGGCCTGCGTTGGCAATGACGACGATCTGCGGTCTGTCTGCTTGAGCTCTGATGGAGCCTTTGCCTCGATGAGAGAAGGTAGCACCTTTGTGGATCATACCACCGTGTCGGCAGCGGTCACCCGTGAGCTTTATGGATCTGCCAAAGCCAAGGGCATTTCCTTTGTGGATGCGCCGGTTTCTGGCGGACAAGCAGGCGCGGAAAATGGGCAATTATCCATCATGTGCGGCGGTGATCAAAAAGATTACGATTGGGCAGAACCAGTCATGAATGTGTACTCTAAGCTGTGCCGCCGAATTGGTGATAGCGGTTCAGGCCAAATGACCAAAATGTGCAACCAAATCGCTATTGCAGGCCTTGTACAGGGCTTGGCGGAAGCGATGCATTTTGCTTCTAAAGCCGGTCTTGATGGTGCTGCTGTGATTGAAGTGATCAGCCAAGGGGCCGCCGGCAGCTGGCAAATGTCAAATCGCCATGAAACCATGCTGGATGATCATTTTGAACATGGCTTTGCCGTTGACTGGATGCGTAAGGACTTAGGTATTTGCTTGGCCACAGCTGATGAGAATGGCGCAAGCCTGCCGGTCACTGCTTTGGTTGATCAATTCTACAAAGATGTTCAGAAATTGGGCGGTGGCCGTTGGGACACCTCATCGTTGTTTAAACGCCTGCAAATGTTATAAATAAACACTATTGACCAAGGGCCGGGATACCTGCGCCCTTAGTTGCTCTATAACTATCTACCTTTATACGACACCGGATAAAGCCATATAGAGTGGCAATCCTAAGGTGAGGTTGATCGGGAAGGCAATCTTAACGACAGCGATAGATATATGCCAGATTTGGCTTGTGGTGCGCGAATAAAATACCCATGATTTTGATCAAGTATTTCGCAATGAGAAGTTGAATATGATTATTTTAATCCCGGAAGATCACTTCAGCATGTATCACACTGCATTGTTTGAGGGGAAGTTTTGGGTGGTATCTGCCTTAGATTATTTGCAAGACAGCCACGCTGAAAATTTGGAATTTTAAGATTTGCACGAACAAACGTTTTTGACCCTTGGACCAAATACAGTTTGTCTCATATGGTGGCGATGCTGGCCGGTAGCGCAGGGGGGGTGTTGGATGAATATAAAGGTACAAGCTTGGCTGCCATTCGGCTTATGGCCGCCACGGGTGCAGGCATTGCGATCCTTCCACAGATCTACGCCATGACAGAGGCCTGCCGCACAAAGCGTGTCTTGACCCGGCACCTCAAAGCCCCCGATGCCCGCCGCTCTATTGCGTTGATTCAGCCTCATTCCTATGAACCACGCGCTTACAGCACAGCGCTTGCTGAGGTCCTGTTGAGCGCGACAGCTCATTTTCGGATGCGCTTAACTGGGTAGAAATGCTCTGGATGGTGTTAATGAGCGCCAACAGCCTCGAGATTGCCCATGCCCTTCGGGTGAAATACATGCTGAGCCAGCAGCCCACCTGCGGCTATGGCCGCCAAGGCTAACAAGGCGGCGATGCTGAGTGTTGGAACACCGGCAAGCCCGGCGCCAACAGTACACCCACCCGCCAAAACCCCGCCCACGCCCATCAGGGACGCACCCAGAAAATATTGGCGGGTTTGGCCAGGAGTTTCGAAAGACTGCCAGCTAAACTCACCTTTGCTCACAGCGGCTAATGCCGCGCCGGTCACAACTCCCAAGATCAAGCCAACACCAAAGCTGGCAGGGATTGAGGAGGAGGCGATAGACCAAAACAACAGATCGGCCATGGGAGAGGTGAAGGACAGGGACTGCATCACAATCGGGTCAAATTCATCTTGCAAAATAAAGCCGGTTCCTACCCAAGTGGCAGGCACCAGAAGCCCCAAAACCACCGCCAAGACGCCCGAGCGCCAGTTGATGCAGGACTTAAAGGCAAATGCGAATGCTGCCAGAGCCAAGGCGCCAGCCCAAAATTCTGCACCACCTGGCAAATCAGCCAAGGAGGCCGTCTCGCCCAAAGGCACTGTCACTGACCCGAGCCAGACCCGAACTGGCGCAAGCACGCCTTTTAATGTGGCATGAGCAAGGACAGCAAAGACGATAATGACCGTCAAAGAGCGCAGATTGCCGGTGCCGGCCAATACGGTCAGACGTGAGATACAACCGTGGGTGAGCACCATGCCTATGCCGAATATCAAGCCACCAATTAGAATAGCTAGAATAGGCAATTCTTGTGCAAATAATCTGTGTTCCTCGAACGATATATAGCCGTTCGCAACCAAAACCTGGGTGCCGAGCAGTGCCGCGCCGACTGCAGTAAACCAGACTCCGCGCGCAATGGGTTTGCTGTCTTGGTCGCCCACAACTGCACTGCGGAAGCAAAACCTGAGGTGCTGGGCCAGCGCGCCGAACATGACACCGATGATGAGGGCAAAGGCAACGGATACCTGCATTGGGGTTGCGGTTTCAAAACCAAACTGTTCAAACATATCAAAAGCACCTTTTTAGTTTGCGTTTAAGATTGGCTTTGACATTGAAACTTGGAACGCGCAAATCCTCGGCACCCGATATTGTTCCGCAAGGCTCTGCTGCGTTGGAATATTGTTCTGGTTTGTTAGGTAGCGCTGGGACCAGCCTTGGCGGTCCGTGAACCAGACAGGATTTTGATCTTAAATTGCAGGTTTTGTACGATCAACCGATGGGCTGTTGCGGATCAGCTGATGTTGCGGAAGCCTTGAATGAGCTGACGTAGTCCAATGGCTGCACCCAGCATAATACAGATCAGCGTGACTGGGGCGCTGTAGGCCAATACGGAAAACGCCGATAGGCCCTGTCCGATACTACAGCCGAGAGCCAAAACAGAACCAACGCCCATGGCAGTGGCTCCAAAAATTTGTCGGCCCAATTCGCGTGGGTCATCACAGGCCTCCCACCGGAAGTGTCCTTTGACCAAGCTGCCAAGCAATGAGCCAATCAAAACGCCCAAAACGGAACCTGTGGCAAAGCTGACGGAGTTGCCTGAGGCGGTCATCAAATACAACAGGCTTTCCCCGATGGGGGCTGAAAACGAATGGGAAACTACTGGCAAGTCCTCAAAACCGTTGCTGGCCACCCATTGCGTGCCAACCCAACCCGAGGTGATGACAAGGCCTACAACAGCCCCCCAAAGTACCGAGGACTTTGAGCGCAACATGGGGGCACTTGCAAGTGAGATGATGATGAAAATCAGGCCAATCATTGTACCGATTGCGGTGGCGGATAGCCCTAAAATCTCAGAGAGTGTAGCCGGAATGCTGGGGGTGTTGAGAGCCGGCATTCCGGCGCCAAAGGTCCAGATCCGTAGATAGGCCATGGGGCCACTGATGGTGATATAGGCCGAGAGCCCCATCACCATGACAATCATAAAGGCTCTTATATCGCCACCGCCTAGACGGGCTAGTGCGCCGTAGCCACAATTGCCCGCTAAGGCCATGCCATAACCAAACAGTAATCCACCAAAAATATTGGCCCATGGGTTCCAAGCGACGGCGAGATACAGCGTTGCACTCAGATCAATATACCCCAGAGATGAAAGCCCATAGGTGCTTAAAATTGCCATGCCAATGGCGATGCCCCACATGCGCAGACGCTCCGCATTGCCGCCGTAATAGATGTCTTCGAGAGCCCCAAGTGTGCAAAATTGGCCAAGGCGTGCAGCCAGGCCCAACACAATGCCGCCAAACATCCCCACAAATGCAACAAGCGAGGTATCAGGCAGCAAATCCAACATTTTGATCCTTAGGTTTCTCGACAAAATAGGTCGTAGACCACTTCCATGATCTGCGTTGAACGATTGTCGCTCAGACTATAATAGATGATTTTACCTTCACGGCGCGGTGTGACCAATCCCTCTTGACGCAAACGCGACAACTGCTGAGATACAGCCGCTTGACGTGCGGAGAGTAATTCTTCGAGATCTGTGACAGATTTTTCGCCAGAGGCCAGATAACATAGGATCATCAACCGCCCCTCATGGCTAATGGCCTTGAGAAAATTGGCAGCTTTGATGGCATTACCTGCCATTTTATCCATATCTTCTGGACACATGTTCTTGTCAAAAACGGGTAGGGTCATTTCATTTACGCCATCTGGTTATACTGCTTCGGACATTTCATCGCACAAACCATTGTCTAAGGTCAATAAAACTCATATTATTTGACCAAAGGTAGCTTTGCGTCATTAATCATTTGTGCCAGTAATTCCCAAAAGAAATCTTCTCCTGGATAGCCTTCAAGCCGCGCGGCCTCGGCGCCATCCACCATCAGCACGAAGGTTGGAGTAAAATGTAGCCCGCGCGCAAAGGTCAGGCCCTCGGGTGGCATGGCGTGGATATTCAATCTTTGCAAAGGGGCAGTGCGTCCTTCAGAGGTCTTAGGATAGATTGGGCCAATTTCATCGTTCCAGCGCACACACCACATGCAGCCTGCTTCTTCAACCATGATCAGGCGCGTTTCAGCCTGTATCGGGAGAAAAACAAAACATAGAATAAGTGCGAGAGCTTTGAGCCACATTTATAAATTGACCTTTCGTATTCACGAATTGTAATGTGAATTTGTAGAATTACAATACAGGGCGCACGCGCATGTTCGACATTTCTATTATTTCTGCATTATTTGCAGGTCTACTCTCGTTTGCTTCGCCCTGTGTTCTGCCGATTGTTCCCTTTTATCTGAGCTATTTAGCCGGGGTGGGCATGAACCAAATCAACAGTGATGCGCAGATTGATGCGGCTATGCGGCGGCGGGCCGTTTTGGCGGCCACTATTTTTGCCGCTGGTGTTATCACAATCTTTATGGGGCTGGGGGCTGCCGCCACGACCTTTGGGCAGGTGGTTCGGGAGTATTTCGATATCCTGCGATGGATCGCAGCGGCGGTGATCATCCTTATGGGGCTGCATTTTCTGGGAGCTATCAAGATTGCAGTGCTCTATCGCCAGTTGAGTTTTGACACTGGTAAAATGTCAAAGCTGAGTTTGCTGGGCTCCTATGTGATGGGGCTGGCGTTTGCCTTTGGTTGGACGCCTTGCGTCGGTCCGGTGCTGGCCGCCATTCTGTTCACGGCTGCGGGTGCTGCGTCCGCGCTCAGCGGGGCATTGCTGCTATTGGCCTATGGGCTGGGAATGACCTTACCCTTTATTGTAGCGGCTTTCTTTATTGCGCCTTTCATGCGGTGGATGGCTAAATTTAGACGCCATCTTGGCATGGTCGAAAAAGTGATGGGCGCGTTTTTAATTTTATTTGGGCTGTTAATTGCAACAAATTCGATGAATTATATCGCGCAATGGATGTTAGAACTGGTGCCTAATTTTAGTATTTTAGGCTGATAAAAGGAAAAATGATGAAACGATTTTTGTTGGCTGTCGCCGCAGTTTTAGTGAGTGGCAGTTTGGCTGTAGCTGAAATGGGAGATGATGGTTTACACAAAGCCCCGTGGATGCGTGATACCTTCAAAGACCTGTCTGAGGATTTGGCGGATGCCAATGCTGAAGGCAAACGACTGATGGTGATTATCGAGCAACGCGGCTGCATTTACTGCAAGAAAATGCATGAGACCGTCTTTCCGGTCCCAAAAGTTGCAGATTACATAGATGAGAATTTTTTTGTTGTGCAGATCAACATGTTTGGTGATGTTGAAGTGACCGATTTTGACGGCACAGCCATGCCTGAGAAGGATATGGTGCGTCGCTGGGGATCTCTATTCACCCCAACAATCCTGTTTTTTCCAGAAGAGGTGCCAGGGGATAGCTCTGCTGGACAAGTGGCCGTTGCCACCATGCCAGGGGCCTTTGGTATGCACACGACTTTTAACATGTTGAACTGGGTGCTGGAGCATGGCTATGATGGGAAAGAGAGCTTTCAAAAATACCATGCACGCAAATTTGCAGAGCAGAGTTGAGGCTAGTTACAAGTAAATTAACAAATAATAAATTCAATAATGCGAATTTATTGTTGCTTGATGTGCTGTTTGTCGACTACGGTACACTTAAAGACCAAAGTGTTTGGGAGGACGCATGAAAAACATTTTTATGATCACCGTAGTATCGGTGTTGAGTGTGACAACTGCTTTTGCGGAAACAGCGCCAAGTGAAGTATCATTCGAGGATGGCTCAGTCATGGCATCTTTGATCGGAGTTGCCGGTGACGCGGCCGCAGGGCGCAACACCTTCAAAAATCGCAAGCAGGGGAATTGTCTTGCATGTCACATGAATGATGACATGCCAAACGAGCAATTCCATGGCGAAGTTGGTCCACCGCTTTCGGGCGTAGGTGATCGTTGGGAAGAGTCTGAATTGCGCGGTATTGTGACAAACGCCAAGATGATGTTCGAAGGCACCATCATGCCAGCGTTCTATATCGACAGTGGTTACGACCGCCCGTTGAAGAAATTCGATGGGAAATCGATTTTGACAGCCCAGCAAGTTGAAGATGTGGTTGCATATCTTTTGACCCTTAAAGACTAAATATCTGTAGCAGATCAGGGAGACAAAACATGGATTTTACTAGACGAAATATATTGGCCCTCAGTTCAGGCGCATTTGTGATTACAACTTTTGCCGGTTTGCCTGCCTTTGCATCCAAGACAGATGATGCGATTGCGGCCTTTACAGGCGGCGCTGACGTATCCGACGGGGGCGTTGTTATGACGGCACCAGAGATTGCCGAAAATGGCAATACGGTCCCAGTGGCTGTTTCTGCTCCCGGTGCAGTATCAATCATGGTGCTTGCAACTGGCAATCCAACTCCAGCAGTGGCCACGTTCAATTTTGGCCCCTTGTCCGGTGCGCGTTCAGGTTCCACACGGATCCGCTTGGCGAAAACTCAAGATGTTATTGCTATTGCTAAAATGGAAGACGGCACCTTCCGTAGAGCTGGTGCTACTGTAAAAGTAACAATCGGCGGCTGCGGCGGCTAAATTAAGCAATAAGGAGAAGTACTGATGGCGAAAGGTGTTAAACCTCGCGTAAAGGTTCCAAAGACGGCTGCTGCTGGTGACGTAATCACGATCAAAACTTTGATCAGCCACAAAATGGAATCTGGTGTGCGTAAAGATGGCGACGGAAATGTGATTCCCCGCTCAATCATCAACCGGTTTGTTGCTGACTTTAACGGTCAAAACGTAATTGATGTCACATTGGAGCCTGCGATTTCAACAAATCCTTATTTCCAATTTGATGCGATGGTTCCAGAGGCCGGTGAGTTCAAATTTACTTGGTACGATGACGACGGATCTGTCTATGAGACCTCGAAAAAGATAAAAATAGCTTAAGCGTTTGGTCTAGGGAGGACTGGAAATGGAATTCAAGACTTTACTAACGAGCGTGGCGATTGTCGCATTCTCAGCTGGGGTTGTGTCTGCCCAAGAAGATGCAACCTTGGCAATTGAGGGTGAAGTTATCTTAACAAGTGCAAAGGCCCCGGCCTTTGCTGACAACCTCGACACGGTATATTCTGGATGGTTATTTAGAAAAAACGAAACCCGCGCGTTGCAGACAGATGACTTTGACAATCCAGCTTTTGTGTTTGTCGATCAAGGCATCGATTTATTTGAAAAAGTTGATGGTACTGAAGGTAAAGCCTGCGCAAGCTGCCACGAAGATGTCGAAGATTTTGCTGGCCTGCGTCCGACAATGCCAAGGGTTGAAGATGGCACTTTGGTTACCATGGAAAACCTCGTCAATGAGTGCCGGACTGAGCGCATGGGTGCTGAACCTTGGAAGTATTCCGGTGGTCAAATGACTTCTGTGACGGCTTTGATAGGTTTGCAGTCACGTGGTATGTCCGTAAATGTTGCAGTGGATGGTGATGCAGCCCCGTTCTTTGATCGTGGCAAAGAGCTCTACTATCAGCGCGTTGGTCAATTGGACATGGCCTGTTCAAACTGCCATGAAGACAACTACGGAACAATGATCCGGGCGGATCACCTGAGCCAAGGTAATATCAATGGCTTTCCAACTTATCGTTTGAAAAATGCAAAACTAAACTCTGCGCATGCGCGTTTCAAAGGTTGTATGAAAAACATTCGTGCCACACCATTTAAAGAGGGTGGTGATGAGTTTAAAGCTCTGGAGCTGTATCTAGCGGCCCGCGGCAATGGCCTTTCAGTTGAGACACCTTCGGTTCGCAACTAGCCGAGGAATAAAAAACCCGCGTCCAACACTGGGCGTGGGTTCTTCCATATATAAACAAATTCAATATCGTGCATATGTGGTGCGATTATGAGGGATCCTAATGATATCTCGTCGTGACTTTTTGCAAACAAGTATGGCTGCTGCCGCGATTTACGGTGGATCTGGTTTTGGAAATTGGGGCCGGCTTGCGGCGCAGCAATCCCTGACACAAAGCAAGCTGCTTGAGTTTGATACATTTGGAAATGTGTCACTGATCCACATCACGGATATCCATGCGCAGTTGAAACCAATTTTTTTCCGTGAACCCGAGATCAACATCGGCGTGGGTGTCAGTCGGGGGCAGGTGCCCCATATCACCGGTGCAGATTTCCGAAAACTTTATGGCATAGATGACGGCAGCGCCTCAGCCTATGCATTGAGCCATAATGACTTTTCCGCTTTGGCCAAAGGCTATGGCCGGGTTGGTGGGTTAGACCGCGTGGCAACCGTGGTCAACCATATCCGCTCTGAGCGCCCAGACGCCTTGCTTTTGGATGGCGGCGATACGTGGCACGGGAGCTATACTTGCCACCATACCGCAGGTCAGGACATGGTGAATGTGATGAACACTCTGCGCCCTGATGCCATGACATTCCACTGGGAATTCACCTTGGGCAGCGAGCGGGTCAATGAAATCGTTGAAGACCTGCCCTTCGCAGCTCTTGGCCAAAACATCTTTGACAGCGAGTGGGATGAACCCACTGAGATGTTTCCACCCTATAAGTTTTTTGAGACCGGTGGTGTGAAAGTTGCGGTGATTGGTCAAGCCTTCCCCTATATGCCTATCGCCAACCCGGGATGGATGTTTCCAGAGTATTCCTTCGGTATCCGTGATGAAAACATGCAAGCCATGGTTGATGAAGTGCGCGCGCAGGGGGCCGAATTGGTGGTCTGCCTCAGCCATAACGGCTTTGATGTCGATAAGCAGATGGTGGGCATTGTAACCGGTATTGACGTTATCCTATCCGGCCACACCCATGACGCTTTGCCAGAACCGGTTTTAGTGGGTAAAACCATCATCGTGGCCTCTGGCTCCAATGGTAAATTTGTCAGCCGTGTGGATCTTGATGTGCGCAATGGTCAGATGATGGGCTTTCGCCATAAGTTAATCCCGATTTTCTCTGACGTTATCACGCCCGACGCAGAGGTTGCGAAAGTCATCGATGTGCAGCGTGCACCATTTGAGACGCAGTTAAACGAAGTGATTGGCCGGACCGCTGATGATCAAACCCTATACCGGCGGGGCAATTTCAACGGCACTTGGGACGATTTGATTTGCAATGCGCTGATTGAAGAGCGCGGGGCGGATATTGCTTTGTCGCCCGGCGTGCGGTGGGGACCATCGATTTTGCCTGGCCAAGACATCACCCGTGAAGATATCTGGAACGTGACTTCTATGTCTTACGGTGAAGCTTATAAGACTGAAATGACGGGTGAATTCCTGCATGTGGTTTTGGAAGATGTGGCTGACAATCTATTCAATCCTGATCCTTATTACCAACAGGGTGGGGATATGGTGCGCGTCGGTGGGCTTGGGTACCGCATTGATATCAACAAACCGCAAGGCCAGCGCATCACTGATATGACGCTGCTTAAAACCGGCGACAAAATTGATCCTTTCAGGACTTATAATGTGGCCGGTTGGGCCAGTGTTAATGAAGGGACTGAGGGGCCTAAAATTTGGGATGTGGTCGAGGATCACATTCGTAAACAAGGCACCATCTCTTTGGATCCAAACAACAGTGTCGAGGTTATTGGAGCCTAAAACGCTTCACATAATTGAAGGAAATTAAATGTCGAAGATTGAAACATTAAAACAATCGCGGCGCGCGTTTTTGAGCGGTGCTGCTGCGGTTGGGGCTGGGGCGATGGCCTCTGGCGAAGCACAGGCCCAGACAGCTGACCCGCTGATCACCCAACCCCAAGAATGGTCGCAGGGCTTTGGCGACGGTGTGGATGCTACATCCTACGGTCTGCCAAGCCAGTATGAGGGCGATGTTATCCGTCGAAATGTGGAATGGTTGACTGCTGATCAGATCAGTTCGATTAACTTTACGCCTATTCACGCGTTGGACGGCACCATCACGCCACAAGGCTGTGCTTTCGAGCGGCATCACTCCGGAGCGATTGATCTGTCTAAAAGTGATTACCGCCTGATGATCAACGGCTTGGTGGATACGCCTTTGGTTTTCACCTATGGAGATCTGGAACGGTTCCCACGCGAAAACCATGTGTATTTCTGCGAATGTGCCGCCAATACGGGCATGGAATGGGCCGGCGCGCAGTTGAATGGCGCCCAGTATACTCATGGCATGATCCATAATATGGAATATACTGGCGTGCCCTTGCGGTTTCTGCTGGAAGAAGCGGGCTACGACACTGAGGGCAAATGGGTCTTTGTTGAAGGGGCGGATGCTTCGTCCAATGGCCGCTCAATCCCAATGGACAAGGCCTTGGACGATGTTTTGGTGGCTTTTAAAGCCAATGGCGAAGCGCTGCGCAAAGAGCACGGCTATCCGGTACGCTTGGTTGTGCCCGGCTGGGAAGGTAATATGTGGATCAAATGGATCCGCCGTATTGAAGTGACCAATTTCCCAGTGGAATCGCGCGAAGAAACATCGAAATATACGGACACGTTGGAAGATGGCATTAGCCGGAAATGGACATGGGCGATGGATGCGAAATCTGTCGTGACCTCCCCAAGCCCACAAGCGCCAATCAAACATGGCAAAGGTCCTTTGGTGATTGCCGGTCTGGCTTGGTCTGGCAATGGTGCTATTAAGCGCGTGGATGTGTCCAAAGATGGTGGTAAAACCTGGGAAACGGCCCGTCTGGCCAAACCGGGTGAAAAAATGGCGCTTACACGCTTCTATCTTGACATCGATTGGGATGGCTCTGAGATGTTGCTGCAATCGCGGGCGATTGATGAGACTGGCTATGTGCAGCCAACCAAAACCCAGCTGCGCGATGTGCGGGGTCTCAATTCAATCTATCACAACAATTGCATTCAAACTTGGTGGGTCCGCGGAAATGGGGAAGCTGAAAATGTCGAAGTATCTTAAATCTATAACATTAGCCTTCGCAGTTTTTGCCGTCACTGGCCCCGCTTTTGCAGAAAAATTTGGCCTTGGTCGAGCAGCCTTGCCTTCTGAGGTAGCCGCTTGGGACTGGGATATCAATGCTTTGGGTGAGGGTCTTCCACCTGGCTCCGGTGACGCTTTGATTGGCGAAGAGATTTTCGCCGAGAAATGCGCCGCCTGCCACGGTGATTTTGCTGAGGGCATTGACAACTGGCCAAAACTGGCTGGCGGTGCTGATACACTTAACCACGAAGATCCTTTGAAAACAGTAGGATCCTACTGGCCGCATCTGACCACAGCCTATGACTACATTAAACGGTCTATGCCTTACGGCAATGCTGGCACCCTCAACGATGATGAGGTCTACGCGATTGTGGCTTATATTCTTTATTCTAATGATCTGATCGATGATGATTTTGTATTGTCGGACGAAAATTTCATGGAATTTGAAATGCCAAATAAAGCTGGCTTTGTGGTGGATGATCGGGCTGAGGCAGAATATGTCATTTGGTCTGGTGCGCCCTGCATGGAATACTGCAAAGATAGTGTTGAGATCACCATGCGTGCCTCGGTGCTGGATGTGACCCCGGATTTAGACGGCGCACCTGAAGCTGTGACACCTGTTTATGTAGTTACAGAAGTGCCTGAGCCTGAGGCTGCTGCGGTTGATCTTGAACTGGTAGCCGCTGGTGAAAAGGTTTTTAAAAAATGCAAATCTTGCCACCAAGTGGGCGAGCGCGCTAAGAACAAATCAGGCCCTATTCTGAATGGTGTGGTAAACCATGCGGCGGGTTCTGTTGATGGGTTTAAATATTCCAAAGCGATGAAGGCCGTTGCTGAAGGCGGTTTGATCTGGACTGAGTACGAACTCGCAGCCTTTTTAACTAAACCAAAAGCTTACCTCAAAGGCACTAAAATGTCTTTTACTGGTCTGAGCAACGAAGCTGATCAATTGGCGGTGATCGAATATCTGAAAACCTTCGCGAATTAGAGATGACGGAACACTGCCAAACACCGTCGTGCGATTTGGTGTTGGTTTAGATCAAAGAAACGAGATAAGTTTCGATCTAAAGATGTACCAGAGGGCAGCCAATATGAAATTGGCACTCAATCCTTTAAAGATAACGGGAGACTATTATGCGATTTATCACAAGAATATCTGCCGTTCTGCTGAGCGCTCTAATGGCCACTGCCACTTTTGCGCAAGATGGTTTAGCTGATCACAAACTCGCGTTGCAGATCAGCGACAACAACCCGCAAAAAATGAATACAGTTTTGAACGTGGCGGCCAATGTGGTGCGCTATTATGAAAGCCAAGGCGAAACTGTCGAAGTACGCATTGTCGCCTTTAACGCAGGTCTGCACATGCTGCGTGAAGACACTTCACCGGTTCTCAAGCGTTTGAGCAGCTTTGGCGCGTCGATGCCGAATGTCTCCTTTGCGGCGTGCTCCAACACCATTGCAGGCATGACTAAGAAAGAGGGTAAGGCCCCCCCAATTGTGTCTTTGGCAGAAAAAGTTCCCGCTGGCGTTGTGGATTTGATAACTCTCGATGAGAATGGCTGGACAATTGTTCGCCCATAAATGACAGCAAAATGAGGAGATAGAAGGATGATACGTAAGACGCTTGCTGGATTTGGCTTGTCCTTCCTTTACTCAATGGCGATGGCCGATGACATGGCGGTGCTACATGCCTATGACGGCGTCTTTGACGATGCGACTTTCAGTGTTGAAAGTGCAATTTTAGATGCGGGTTTAGTGATTGATTATGTCAGCCACACCGGAAAAATGTTGGCCCGGACGGGTGCTGACCTCGGCAGCGAAGTCACCATTTTTGATGCCGCCGATGTGTTTTTGTTTTGCTCCGCTGTGGTCTCGCGCAGGGTGATGGAGGTTGATCCGATGAATATCGTGCATTGTCCGTATTCCATCTTTGTGGCGGATCAACAGGGGGCGGTGGTCATCGGGTATCATAATTATCCCGATGGGATCATGAAAGAAGTTCAAGCCCTGCTTGAGAGTATCGTACAAGAGGCACTTGGAGATTAATATGGATTATCAGGCATTTTTCAAAACCTCACTCGACAGCTTGCGCGACAGCGGTGATTATCGGGTGTTTGCAAATTTGGAACGCCATAATGGCAGCTTTCCCCATGCCACAGCACGGGCGGAGGACACAAAAGAGGTGACGATTTGGTGTTCCAATGACTATCTTGGGATGGGACAACACCCCGACGTTTTGGCGGCTATGCACGCGGCCATTGATAACAGTGGCGCAGGCGCAGGTGGCACGCGCAACATTTCAGGCACCACCTTTTATCATGTACAATTGGAACAGGAACTGGCTGATTTACACACGAAAGAAGCAGCGTTGTTGTTCACCTCTGGCTATGTGTCGAATTGGGCGGCCCTTACCACTTTGGCTGGACGCATTCCGGATTGTTTGGTGTTGTCAGACGCCTTGAATCATGCGTCCATGATCGAAGGTATCCGTCACTCCAAAGCTGAGCGACAAATTTGGAAGCACAATGATGTAACAGATTTGGAGGCCAAATTGAAGGCCCAACCGCTTGAACGTCCCAAGTTGATTGCCTTTGAAAGCATTTATTCGATGGACGGTGATATTGCCCCTATCGCGGCAATTTGCGATCTGGCTGATAAATACAATGCGATGACCTATTTGGATGAGGTGCATGCGGTGGGGCTCTACGGGCCGCGTGGTGGTGGTATTGCTGAGCAAGAAGGGCTCATGCAGCGTGTGACCGTGATTGAGGGCACACTTGGCAAAGCCTTTGGTGTGGTCGGAGGCTATATTGCGGCATCCGCTGAACTGTGTGACTTTGTGCGAAGCTTTGCCAGTGGGTTCATTTTCACTACAGCTTTACCCCCTGCGGTGGTGGCGGGTGCGGCAGCATCGGTTCGATATCTCAAACAGAGCCAAATTGAACGTCAAACTCATAAAGAGCGTGTGGCCGAGGTGCGGGCCCGTTTTGATGAGCTGGGCATTCCTCATACCGCCAATGCGGGCCATATTATTCCTGTGATTGTTGGTGATGCAGTGAAGTGTAAGTACATCTCTGATATCTTAATGAAAGATTACGGAATCTACATCCAACCCATCAATTATCCCACGGTGCCCCGTGGCACTGAGCGGCTGCGCATCACCCCTTCACCTGTGCATTCTGCGGCAGATGTTGACGCCTTGGTCACAGCGTTAAGTGATCTGTGGACCCAATGTGAATTGGCGCGCAAACCAATGGTCGCGCAGTAGCGCAAAAGTCGTTATTCGAATTCCATTTGTTCAAACACTCGACCCGCATTGCGGGTGGCAAGTTCGTTAAATGTGTCCAAATGCGCGAAGGGGCTTTGATCGACATAATAGGCGTTGGCCAAATTCCCACCATCCTCGAGATGCGCTCCAATTTTCTGACGCAGATAGACGAGGTAATCGCGGGTATAGCGACGCACTTGCGCCATATTAGTGGGATGACCATGGCCGGGGATCACATAGGTGGCCTGCAGTGGTTCGAATTCATTTTCCCACGTTTCCAACCAATCAATGGTGATTGTATCTTCGAAAATAGGCAAAAGTCGCTCATGAAACGCGATGTCGCCGGCAATCACCAGACTTTGTTCTGGCATCCAGACCACGATATCCCCCGGGCTATGCGATGGGCCCAAATGCAGCACTTCAATCTTTAAGTCGCCAAACTCAATGCGATATACCTTTTCAAAGGTTTCGTCTGGCAAAACCGCGCGGGTGCCATCGGCACGCTCGAGCAAACGGCTTTGCGCGCCGCGCAGACTTTGCGCACTGCTTTCTTCAAAGACCTCTGCTGCATCCACATGCGCCACAGTTTTTACACCTTGATCAGTCCAATAGGAATTACCCAGCATGGCGTGTCCCTGGCCATTTTCATTCAGCACCAAGCGCACTGGTTGGTCGGTCACCAGTTTGATTTCGTCATGCAAGGCCTTGGCCAAAAGATAGGACCCGCCACCATTGATCACCACCACACCATCACCGGTGACAATGAAGCTGAGGTTGTTGTTGTGGCCCGCATTGTCATAGCTTGGAGGTGCTGTGGCGCCAATTGCGGAAAATACGCCCGGAATAAACTCAACTGGTTTAGAATAGAGCATGGATCCGGGATATTGATCCGCAATATTTTCACTGGCCAGAGTGGGGCTGGCCAAGAGGCAGCAGGCGAGAAGCGTTTTTATCATTCTATGTCTCCGCAATGAAACGATAACCATCGCTTGTCTTTTCAACGCGGCCGATTCCACCCTGATTGATATGAAACCCAATGAGTGGCATTTGTTCCGAGGCCAATTGATCTAATAAATTGACACGGGTGGCAGCCCCGAGATTGCCATTTTGATCTGCGCCTGAGATCCATTCTGGGCGCGCCAAAGCAATATGATGATTGCCGATACTATCGCCGACTACCATGACGGCTTCGGTGCCTGACCTTACTTCAAACGCCATATGACCGGGCGTGTGACCAAAGCTTGCGCGGGCTGCAACTCCTGGTAAAATTTCCTCACCATCCGTAAAAAAACTAATATTGTCCTCAATAGCTTCCAAGCGGCGTTTGGCTCCGACGGCGAAGGGAACGCGGTCACTGGAAATACTATCAACAGTGTTTGGATCCAACCAATAATCCCATTCGGTCTTGCCAATCATGTAGCTGGCCTCAGTAAACAATGGATCGTCAAAATCATCCAACACCCCCCAAAGGTGATCGGGATGGCCATGGGTGAAGACAATGTCGGTAATGCTTTCGGGCGCCAATCCTAAGGCATCAAGAGAATCGACGAGCAGACCCGCAGTTGGGGCGAAATCAGGACCAGAGCCCACGTCAAACAGAATGTTACGCCCGCCATAGCGCAGAAGGGTGACATTGCATGGCGGTGTGAGACTGTCGAGGGATTGATTATAGGTCTTCAAAATTGGAGCTAATTCGTCTCGTGGCATCGTGTCAAAAACAAAGGATCCAGGAAGGGTTAAAGAGCCATCACTAACCACATCCAGCGTCATAGCACCTAAGGAAACTTGAGAATTCGCCACTTGAGGAGTCCAAAGCCCGCTGCCGGCTATGGTGGCCGCACCCGTAGTCTTTAAAAAATTTCGCCTTGATAAAGTCATCACTTTAGCCCCTTACAAATTCTATATAACGAATGTGAGGTATGCTCCAGAATTTGACAAGCCTTAGTTCTGTTGTGCGTGGATCTAGCTGTTCTTAGACCCAGCAAAATTTGCCGCATCAGCCGCTGCGCTCCAAATGGCTTTGGCTTTGTTCACAGTTTCCTCATATTCTGCCTCGGGATCGCTGTCATAGACCACGCCACCACCGGCTTGTGAGTAAAGTTGCCCGTCTTTCAAGACAGCAGTTCTGAGAGCGATACATATATCCATATCCCCACCTGCTGAAAAATACCCACACCCACCCCCATATACACCTCGTTTTTCAGGCTCTAACTCGTCAATGATCTGCATCGCACGGATCTTGGGTGCGCCTGAAAGCGTACCAGCGGGCAGGCCGGCCAAAGGGGCTGCAACTGCGTCATGCTGCGGGTTCAATTCCCCCACCACATTGGAAACGATATGCATCACATGGCTATAACGCTCGACGTTGAATCTCTCTGTTGGACGTACAGTGCCAATTTTGGCGACCCTTCCCACGTCATTTCTGCCAAGATCCAGCAGCATCAGATGTTCGGCCAGCTCTTTGGGATCGGCCAAAAGATCCAGTTCCAGTGCCTTATCTTCTTCTGGTGTGGCACCCCGTTTGCGGGTGCCTGCAATGGGGCGGATCGTGACCTCATTATCCATCAAACGCACCAAAATTTCAGGGCTGGCGCCTATGATTTGAAACTCACCATAGTTAAAGAAAAACATGAAAGGCGAGGGGTTTATCCGCCTTAGGGCGCGGTACATGGCAAAGGGGGGCAGGGTAAATCCCTGGGTCCAGCGCTGTGCGGGCACCACTTGGAAAATATCACCAGCTTTGATGTAATCTTTGGCCTTCTCAACAGCGGCTAGATAGCCTGGTTTGGTGAAATTGGACACTGGTTTTCCCACGTGGGTCGACCTGCTAAGATGGCGTTGTTCGGTGCCTACGGGGCGCTCTAAATCGCGTAGAGCATCCATGACCCACTCGGCGGATTGGGCGTAGGCCGCCCGTGCGGAGAGACCAGATTTTATCCAAGCCGGTGAAACGATGGTCACTTCACCCTTTACTCCATCCAGTACCGCAACCACTGTAGGCCGCATCATCACAGCATCAGGAACCCCGATGGGATCTGGATTAATATTGGGCAGGTGTTCAACCAATCGGATCATGTCATAGCCAAGGTAGCCAAACAGCCCGGCCGCAGCTGCAGGAAGATCTGCAGGCATATTAATGCGACATTCGGCGATCAACGCGCGCAGCCCGTCCAAAGGATTGCCATCCTGCGCCACAAAATTCTTTGGATCAAAACGCGCCTCGCGGTTCAGTTCGCTTGTGTTGCCATGACAGCGCCAGATCAGATCTGGCCTGAGGCCGATAATAGAGTAGCGCCCACGAATTTCGCCGCCTGTCACGCTTTCAAGTATAAAACTATCTTTTTGCGCATCCGATAGTTTGAGCATGACCGACACAGGGGTGTCGAGGTCCGCTGCCAGCCGTGAGTAGACCAGTTGGTTATCGCCTGCCTCATATTTAGCGGCAAACTCCTCAAAGGAGGGAACGATATTCATTAAGTTTACCCACCGCCCAAGAGGTTACTGTTGACTGAGCGCAGTGTTGTTTGGTTGATGTTCACATCCACAGCTTCACGTGCCCCATTGCCAAAAGCTTCAAAAATATCTTTGGCCAGCGCTGCGTTGATGCGATCCCCAAGAATATTTTGAAGGGATTTGACCTGACTATTGTTCAAGTCAGCCGCATGTTCCACGCGCGGGATAAGGACAATCACCCCATCGGAATCTTCCAAAACTGTGGCAGAACCCAGAGCTGTTTCAAAAGCGTTGAACAACAAAGTTGGTGGGGTGCCATCGACAGAGTCACTGCGCATCATATCATCTTCGATATTCTCGATAAGGCCAAAGCTGGCCAAAGGCGCATTTAGTGAGACCTGCGGCGCGATTTTTTCAGCCAAGGCCAGCAATTGTTGTTGCATAGCTTGTGCAACCCAAGCGTCAGACACGCCGTCGCGCAGATCTTCCAATGGTTGCAATACGGCGGGCACATCGGCTTCGAAGCGGATTGCAAACAGGCCATTGTCACTCAGGGTGGCCAATGCCGGGAAGTCTTCGACAGTCACTCCAGCGGCTGCAGTTTGAAACTCTTCATAGCTGGAAATTTTGTCTTTGGTCGCGAGATGCCAATCGATAGTGCCCAACTCCATTGGGGTTTCAGCGGCGACATCTTCCAATGTGGCACCACCGGCCAATAAATCGTCAACCTCTTCGGAAATTGCAGCAATTTCTCCGATGGCCGCGTCAAGTGCTGCTTCGGTGCGCAGTTGGTCTTGCACCATCTTGAAGGTTTGCACATTGCCATCCAAAATAGCATTCACCCGAAACAGGGCAGGGCCCAAATCGGTGTCGGCCAGGCCTGTGACGCCGGGTTCAGTCAGCCCAAAAACCATAGCGCCAGCATCGCCCAAAGCGGCTTCGGTGACATCACCAAGATCAACATCTTGCAGAGTTAAGCCACGATCTTGAACCACTTGTTCAAAGCTAGTGGCGCCTTCGGCGATAGCTTCCATCGCATCCTGGGCTTCTTCTTGGCTGGAAAAAATCACACGCTCAACCAAACGGCTGGGCAGTTGGATGAATTCATCGCTGCGCGCATCATAAGCGGCCTGCAAGGCTTCATCGCTGATATTGATAGTTTCGGCTATCATATCTGATGTGAGCCAAATATAGGTGATGGTTTTGGCCGCCAGTGTGGTGAATTGATCCGGATTTTCTGTGTGGTAGGCTACTAAATCTGCTTCAGTCGCGACCGGTGTGCCTGTGACTAAATCCTCTCGCGTCACGCGCGCCCATGAGAAATCGCGTGTCTCAGAGATGTAAGAGGTAATCGCCTGGCTGTAGGCCGAAGGCATTTTGATTCCAGCCAAAACAGCCTGTTGCACCAGACGACGGGCGGTATCCTCACGAAGGGAGGTTTCAAAATCTGCTTCTTTTAGGTTGTTGCGCTTCAAAACCTCAGCATAGGCTACCCTATCAAACTGACCGTCCAAACCTTGAAAAGCCGGAATTTCCACAACCTGCGCGCGCACGCGTTCATCGCTGGCAGACAGGCCTAAATTTGTCACAAGCTGATCCAAAGCCCGGGTGTTGATCACTCGGTTCAAAGCCTGTTGGTCGAGGCCGATGGTTTGGATCTCTTGCTGGGTCAAAGCTCGTCCAAGCTGTTCTTGAAAACGGTTGGTCTCACTTTGCAACGCGTTGCTGTAGGAGGTGATGGAAACGGTTTTGTCGCCCACGCTCCCAAGGCTCCGTTGCGTGCCATTAAAGCTGGCAGCCCCAAAACCAATCATGCCGAACATCAATAGGCCAACAATAACCCATACGGCGAGTTTGCTAGTAGCTGATTTTTTTTTCGTAGCCATTAGGGTGATCCCTTTAATTGAGTTCTAAAATACTTAAGCCAACATGAGCAAAGCAGCAAGCAGGTTACAGCGTTACATGGGCCAATCTGTCTAATAAAACGGCGATGCCGTCTGCATCAATATTTGCAAATGCAATTCGTATTTGCCTTTTGCCGCTTTCATCCGCTTCTGGCACAAACATAGTGCCAGGTAATGCCAGGACACAGACTTGCTCTACCAGTTTTTGCGCCACGTCATTGGAGGCCATGTCAAAGGGGTGTTCGAGGTAGGCAAAATAGGCACCCACTCCCAAAAGCCTCCAGCCTTTGGCCTTCAGTTGCGTAAAATTATCAACAATGGCTTGACGGCGGGCCAATATTTCAAGCCGCTCCCCGGCCAGCCAATCGCCCAGGTTGAGCATGCCCCATAGGGCCGCTTTCTGACCAAGCTGATTGGCGCAGATGGAGACAGTGTCGAGAAACTTTTCAATCTCCGCCATACGGGCCACACTTGCCACAACCGCGCCAACCCGATGGCCGGTCAAGCGATAGGCTTTGGAGAAAGAATAGAGTTGCACCAAAGTTTGGTCCCAATGCGTCTGTTGAAATAGCGCATGTGGCGCACCAGATTGGCTGTGAAAGTCGCGGTAGGTCTCGTCTATGATGAGTGCCAGCCCATGAGATTTCGCAATTTCATAAAAGGCTATAATCACATCTGCAGGATATTCAACACCGCAGGGATTGTTTGGCGTGACGAGCACAATAGCCCGGGTGCGCGAGGTGATCTTGGCCACAGCATCTTCTGGGTCGGGGATCATATCGCCGTTGCAGGGCAGGGCCACTGCAGCAACTCCAGCCATATCCAGCCACATTTTATGGTTGAAATAAAAAGGGGTGGGCAACAAGACCTCATCGCCCTCGCCGCAGAGCATTGCAATACTAGCGCAAAACGCCTGATTGCAGCCTGACGTGATACCAACCTGCGCGGGCGCAATTGCGCCGTCGTAGGCCTTGCTCCATTGGCTGGCCACTTCGGCGCGCAAGGCGGGCAGGCCCAAAACTGGTCCATAAAGATGGGTGTCATCGTCTTGGATTACTGCCGCCATATGCGCCACCATCGGTGCAGGTGGCGGATTCACTGGGGCGGCTTGGCTGACATTGATCAATGGCAGGTTTGAGAAGTCTTGACCCGCAAGCCAGCCATAGGCCTCCATTACCGGAGGCGTTAACGTGTTTGCGGTTCTTGATGTCATCTCACCTGTACCAATGTGTGTTTCTTTTTACCCTTGGACAATTTGATGGGCTCAGTAAGATCTGCAAGCTGCAATACCAGTCCCGCGTCAGCCAAAGACGCATCGTTGAGCTTTGCCCCGTCTTCCGCAATCAGGCGCTTGGCTTCTTTGCCTGTATTGGCCAACCCGGATTTGACCAACAACTGTACAATCGAAATTCCATCACCCACATCTTCGCCACTGAGGGTCAAAGTAGGCAAATCATCACCTATCCCCCCTTTTTCAAAAACCGCGCGCGATGTAGCCTCAGCTGCTTTGGCCGCAGCCGCACCGTGCAACAATGTAGTGACCTCATTGGCCAAGATGATTTTTGCGCTGTTGATATCGGCCCCTGCCAGCGCGCCCAAACGGTCGCATTCGTCAATTGGCAATTCTGTGTAGAGTTTCAAGAATCGCCCCGTGTCGGAATCTGTGGTGTTGCGCCAGAACTGCCAGAACTCATAAGGTGAGAGCATATCCGCATTCAGCCAAATAGCCCCATTCAGCGATTTACCCATTTTTTTGCCGTCAGATGTGGTGAGCAGTTGCGAGGTTAGCCCGTAAATTTCGTGATCCAAAACCCGGCGTGTGAGATCAATACCGTTGACAATATTGCCCCATTGATCCGACCCGCCCATTTGAAACAGGCAGCCATATCGACGGTTCAACTCCAAAAAGTCATAAGCTTGCAGGATCATGTAATTGAATTCGAGAAAGCTCAGCGATTGCTCGCGATCAATCCGTGATTTGACAGATTCAAAGCTCAACATCCGATTGACCGAGAAATGACGGCCAATGTCGCGCAGAAACTCCAGATAATTGAGATTATCCAACCATTCAGCATTGTTGAGCATTAAAGCGCCCGTGGGGCCGTCATCATAGCTGATATAGCTTTCAAACACGCGTTTGATGCCGGCAATGTTATTATCAATCTGCCCGTCGGTCAGTAAGGGACGCTCATCGGCCCGAAAAGAGGGATCGCCCACCTTGGTTGTACCGCCGCCCATGAGGGTGATGGGCTTATGCCCTGTTTTTTGCAGCCAGCGCAGCATCATGATTTGAATCAAGCTGCCAACATGCAAAGATTTTGCTGTGGCATCAAAGCCAATATAAGCTGGAATGACACCCTTGCTCAGCGCCTCGTCGAGTCCTTGATAGTCCGTGCAATCGGCCAAAAAGCCACGTTGCATCATGACGGCCATGAATTCTGATTTTGGGTGATATGTCATTGGTCTCTTGTTCCTTGAAGGGCCTAGGGTCAGTGTATAGTCAAAGCCTTTATATAGGGGAAGAGCATGTGGCAGAATAAGCCAATTTGGGCGATAGGTTTGATGTCTGGCACGTCACTTGATGGAGTGGACGCTGCGAGTTTGTTGACGAATGGCATAGATATCATGGAATTTGGGGCCTCATGCTATCAAGCTTATAGTGATCAAGAGCGTGAGATATTGCGCAGCGGGCTTGGCAAATGGCCCGGTGATCTGGGGCTGGAGGCGGTTGCTGCTTTGGTTGGCGACGTTCATCTCAAAGCAGCGCAACAGCTCCCGGCGGCTGATCTGGTGGGATTTCATGGTCAAACTCTGGCTCATGATCCAGAAAATGGCCGCACGCATCAACTGGGCGATGGGGCCTATTTGGCACGATTGTCCGGGATGCCTGTGGTCTGGGATTTCAGATCTGAGGATGTCGCGCGTGGTGGGCAGGGCGCACCTTTAGCCCCGATCTACCATTGGGCGATGGCACGCTATGCTAAGCTTTTGGCGCCTTTGGCGATTGTGAATTTGGGCGGTGTGGGCAATCTAACTTGGGTTGATCCGCAACAGCCGCCCGAAACTGGTGTTTTAGCTTTCGATACTGGTCCAGCCAATGCCCCTTTGAATGATTATATGAGCCTCACCTTTGGGCTTGCCTATGATGAACATGGGGCCTTGGCTGCCAGCGGACGGGCAGACAGTGCAATCGTTGCACGGGTTTTGCAGGATGACTACTTTTTACGTGCTACCCCTAAGTCATTGGATAGAGATGATTTTTCTTATATATTAGCGCTGGTAGCCGATCTAAATAAGGCTGATGCCGCTGCAACCCTAACGGCGATCATTGTGGCCTGCTTGGCCGCCGCACTCGAGCACATGCCGGCGCGGCCCGCGCAGATGTGGATCACCGGCGGAGGACGTAAAAACCGCGAGCTGATGCGTCTTCTCCAAGAGGCTTTACCATTGCAGGTCTGCGATGTGGATGATATCGGGTTTGATGGTGATATGGTGGAAGCGCAGGCGTTTGCCTATCTGGCCGTTAGGCGCGCCCGCGGCCTGCACACGTCCTTTCCAAGCACGACAGGCGTGGGACTGCCTTTGTCTGGCGGTCGGCTTAGCCCTGCTTAACCGCTTCGGTTGAAATGTTGAAATCGTGATCTGTCAGCTCAAAGCCCGCAAATTCAAAGCCGGGGCTGACGGTGCAACCCACCAGCGTATAATCACCTGTGCTGCGCGCGGCCTGCCAATGATCCGCCTCGACCACCAATTGAGGAAATTGCCCTGCAGCGAGATCTGGCCCCAACACAGTGTCATAGGCAGGACCTTCAAGCGTGTCCGAACGGCGCAAAATCAAAGGCGCACCGCTGTAATAGTGCCAAATCTCGCCCGCATCCACTCGGTGCCAGGCAGAGGAGACCCCAGCCTTGAGCAAAAAGTAGATGCAAGTTCCCGAGGGGCGTCTAGGCGTTTTTGCCGCCCAGGTCTGCCGAAACCAGCCCCCTTCAGGGTGTGGTTCCAGCTTGAGATGCGCAATGATCTGATCGGCGGTCATCACTTGAGGATCGATCGGCCTGCATAAATTGCCGTGTCACTTAGGGCTTCTTCGATGCGGATCAATTGGTTGTATTTTGCTAACCTGTCGGAGCGCGCCAAAGAGCCGGTTTTGATTTGACCACAATTGGTCGCTACGGCCAGATCTGCAATCGTGGTATCTTCGGTTTCACCAGAGCGGTGGCTCATCACATTGGCAAAGCCCGCACGATGCGCCATTTCTACGGCGCGCATGGTTTCTGTCAAAGACCCAATCTGATTTACCTTGACCAGCATTGAGTTGGCAGAGCCGCGCTCAATTCCCATTGCAAGACGCTCAGGATTGGTCACAAACAGATCATCACCGACCAATTGGCAACGATCACCAAGGCTGTCGGTCAAAAGCTTCCAGCCGTCCCAATCGTCTTCGTCACAGCCATCTTCAATGCTGATAATTGGATAATCATCCACTAAAGCGGTCAGATAGGCGACATTTTCAGAGCTGGTTAAAGATTTGGCTTCGCCCTTCATTTCGTAGACGCCATTCTTGCAATATTCTGTCGCGGCGCAATCTAAGGCGAGGTAGATGTCTTCGCCTGGTTTGTAGCCCGCTTTTTCAACCGCATGCATTATGAAATCCAAAGCTGCACGCGAGGATGAAATATTTGGCGCAAAGCCACCCTCGTCTCCGATTCCTGTGGACAGGCCCGCAGCGATCAACTCACCTTTCAGCGTGTGAAAGACTTCTGAGCCCATGCGCACAGCGTCACGGATATTTGCAGCAGCAACTGGCATGATCATAAATTCTTGGATATCAATCGGATTATCCGCATGTTCGCCACCATTGAGGATATTCATCATCGGCACAGGCACCACCCGCGCAGATGTGCCGCCGACATAGCGATACAGAGGCTGGCCACAATATTCAGCAGCGGCTTTAGCCACGGCCAAAGAAACGCCTAGAATTGCATTGGCGCCCAAGCGCGCTTTGTTTGGCGTGCCATCCATTTGGATCATGGCTTCATCAATTGCCACCTGTTCATCAGCCTCGAACCCAATCAGAGAGTCGGCGATCTCGCCATTCACATTCTCGATTGCCGTTAAAACGCCTTTGCCCATATAGCGAGATTTATCCCCATCGCGAATTTCCACGGCCTCATAGGCCCCGGTTGAGGCACCTGACGGCACCGCTGCGCGGCCCATTGTGCCGTCTTCAAGGATTACATCAACTTCAACAGTGGGATTTCCCCGGCTGTCAAGAATTTCGCGGGCATGGATATCGATTATGGTGGACATGAAAAGCGCTCCAGTAAATTGCGTTGGGCGACGTTTAACAAGAGCCGCACCAGGTTAAAAGGGTGTTATCATCAGTTTTCAGCGCCGCCGGGTTTCGCGCCACAGTGCATAAAGCCCTGAGCCGACAACTATTGCCGATCCGATCAAAGTCCAACGGTCCAGAATTTCGTCAAAATACCAAACTCCGATAGCCACGCCAAAAACCAAGCGTGAATAGCGAAAAGGCACCACAGCTGACACATCGCCGAGCCGCATTGCGGTGACGATGCAATAATAGGCGCCCACGCCGATTAAAATACTTGCAACAATCAAAATGGTTTCTTGCGACGTTGGAACCAACAGACGGGGATCAAAAGTGATTAGGATCAAGCCTGCAGGAATGGTGGCGCCAAAGCCTAATATAGCCAATACCAAGCTGGGTGTTTTTTTAGGCACGCGCCGGGTTGCGACATCGCGCGCTGAGAGACCAATCACTCCCAGCAATACCAAAATAGCTGCTGCGTCAAAGTTGGTGGCCCAGGGCCGAATAATTACAGCAACCCCAAACAGCCCAATAATAATCGCAGACCAACGTCGGATCCCGACCTTCTCACGCAGTAAAACAGCTGCTCCTAGGGTGACCAGAAGGGGGCTCACTTGGATGATGGCGGAAATTGTGGTGATCGGTACGAGGGCAAGGGAAAGCACGAACAGGGCTGTGCCAAACAATTCTGACAAGGTCCGGCCTATGACCCAAGGATTGCGCACAATATTTTGTGTGACCGATTGACCATTGAAGCGCGCCAAAAGGTAAAAGCACGAGGTGCCACCTAAGCCAATCATCACCATGATTTGCCCCGGTGAAAGCCGCGCTGTGAGGAATTTTATGATGGCATCTTCAACAGCAAAACCGGCCATTGCGATGATGATGAACCCAATGCCAAGTAGGTTTTCACGAATATTATTTTCAGTCATTTGTGGCGCGCTTAATGGGCACACCATAGAGTTCGAGACGGTGACCTTTGAGCCTATAGCCCAAACGCCTAGCAATTTTTTCTTGCAGCGCTTCAATATCGGGATCAATAAACTCGATCACCTCACCGCTTTGCATATCAATTAAATGATCATGATGGTCACGATCTGCATCTTCATAGCGCGCGCGGCCATCGCCAAATTCCACCTTTTCGAGAATGCCAGATTCCTCAAACAGCTTCACTGCGCGGTACACAGTAGCGATTGAAATCCTGGGATCAAGCTTTGAGGCGCGGGCGTAAAGTTCCTCTACGTCAGGGTGATCGTTAGAAATTTCCAAGACCTGCGCCACGATACGGCGCTGCTCGGTCATACGAAGACCATTTTGCGCACATCTTTGAATGATATTTTTAGCCATATCCACACCCGTTTTACTCATGTCGTGGTCAAACCTACATCAAGTCAGGCCCTCATCCAACCTGCCGCGCCAGCCGTGCCACAGTGAGGCCTTGTACGATGATCGAGAACAAAACCACAATATAGGTGACTGTCAAAATAAGCGGTTTCCATTCGGAATCTGGCAAGGAAAGCGCCAAAGCCACAGAAATACCACCTTTTAACCCACCCCAGGTCATGATTGGAACGATTCCCTTTGAAAAACTGCGAAACGGGCGCAATAGCGTGATAGGCACAAATACGGCTACCAATCGGGCCAAAAGTGAGAGGCCAATAGACAAGACCCCCGCCACGACCGCATCCATGGAAAAGGCAATCGCAAAGACTTCCAAACCGATCATTAGGAATAAAACAGCGTTTAAAATTTCATCAATCAGCTTCCAAAACGCATCAACATAGTCGCGGGTTTTTTGGGTCATAGCGTGGGACGTGATCGCATCTCCTATCAGCAAGCCCGCACAGACGGCCATGATCGGCGCGGAGACATGTAACCAAATTGCCAGTTGATAGCCTCCAAAGGCGAGCGCTAAGGTAAGCAGAACCTCAACCGAATAGTCATCGATTTTGGTCATAACTTTATAAGTACCCCAGCCAAGGGCCAAACCCAAAACAGCACCACCAAAAGCCTCTTGCACGAATAATTGCACCGCATCGGTAAAGTTCATGCCGTGAGCGTCTGAAGCTGGGAAGGCGATTCCAACGAGTACCAAAAATACTACATAGCCCACACCGTCATTGAAGAGGCTTTCACCAGCGATTTTGGTTTCAAGTGATTTTTTCAGATTGGCCGCGCGCAATACGCCCAAAACTGCCACAGGATCCGTGGGTGAAATCAATGCCCCGAAGACCAAAGCGATCATCAAAGGCGCCCCAGTAATCCAGCTGAACCCAACGCCAGCGACAACCGTCGATAGGGCCACGCCCATGGTGGCCATCAGCAACACCACGCGCCAATTGGCCTTTAGATCCGCAAGATTCACATGCAACGCCCCGGCAAATAGTAGCAACCCCAACATGCCTTCCAGCAATGCATCGGAAAAATCAAAGACCTCTACCGCGCCATGCATCGTGGCAGATAGCTCCAAACCCGGCCAAATCACATCCACCGCGAGCAGGCAAAGTGATGAGCTCAGAGAGACTATCAAGATGCCAATGGCCGAGGGCAGGCGCAGGTAAATCGAGTTTACAGCCGCAAAAGCGCCAGCCAAAACGATGAGGGCTGAGGTGATTTGTAAAAATGTCATGTCAGCTTATGGCATAGAAAAAAGCGCGTTTCTACTCACAGCGCGCTTATGTGCCGCAAAAAGTTGCTTGGACAACCTCATGAGCCTTAGGGGGTTCCATGAATTTCGGATTTGGCGGAGTAACAAAGGGGGTTTGCAGGGCCGCATGCAAGACGTGAAATATCTGCATATTACCCGCCACAGATTGGTCAATCATTGCCTCAACCAGATGATTGCGTGGGATTAGGGCAGGATTGATCTGATTTAGACGTATTAGATCAGCCGAAGCCTGCCAATCTGCGTGCCAACTCACAAACTCAGGATGCTCGCCAATATGCCGCGCAACCTCATCGGATCCGAGTGCGCGGAAACTTTGGGTGAAGTCCGCCCCGGTTTGACCCATCATTTTTAGAAATTGTTCGGTCAGGGCGCTGCTTTGAGGACTGGTGGCCAAGCCAAGCTTTGCTGCAAAGACCTTGGCATATTCCGCTTCGAATATAGCACCGAAACCCTTTATAATCTCCGTGTAGCGCGCAATTGTGGCCTCGGTGTTCTCTGCCAAGGGCAACAAGGCCGTGGCCAATTGCGCCATGTTCCAAGCGGCCAAATTCGGCTGGTTGCTATAGCCATAGCGCCCCTGGCGATCAATTGAACTGAACACTTTCGTGGGCACATAGTCGTCCATGAATGCACAGGGGCCGTAATCGATAGTCAAGCCACCCACATGGCTGTTATCGGTGTTCATAACCCCGTGGATAAAACCAACGCCCATCCATTGCGCGATCAAGCGCGCCTGTGCAGCAACAGCTTGGCCTAAAAACCCATCCGCATTTTGCACTTGTGGATAATGGCGGGCAATTGCGTGATCCAAAAGCGCCTCAAGAGCCGGGATGTCCTCTCGAGATGCAAAATATTGGAAAGTACCCACGCGGATATGACTGCTGGCGGTTCGGCAAATCACCGCGCCAGGCAAGGGGCCGGGTTCGCGCAGGATGCTTTCTCCGGTGGCGGCTGCCGCAAGGGCGCGGGTGGTGGGGATACCGAGCGCATGCATGTATTCTGAGATCAAATATTCGCGCAAGACCGGCCCGTACCACGCCCGACCATCGCCGCCGCGCGACCAAGGGGTGCGCCCCGCGCCTTTGAGTTGGACATCCACATGGCCGAAGGCCCCTGTTACCTCGCCCAAAAGTATCGCGCGGCCGTCACCCAGCTGTGGGTTCCAATGGCCGAATTGATGGCCTGCATAGGCCTGTGCGATGGGGTCGGCACCCATTGGCACTTGATTGCCGGCAATGAACTCTGGCCAATCCTCTCCAAAGGAAATTCCCAACTCATCCGCCAGTGCGGTGTTGAGAACTAAGCCCGAAGGAGCCGCCACCGGGACGGGTTGTTGCCGCGCAAACATGTGTTCTGGCAGTCGGGTGTAGGTGTTGTTCCAAGTGGCATGCATTAGCGTAACTCTTTACTTATCAGGTTGTAATTTGAACGCAGGTCAAAGCCACCCCGGCTGTAACGCCACTGCGCTACAGTGTTGGTTTGATCCACTTCCAGATGCACCTCTTTTCTACTACCGGCCTCTAGAATTTTACAAATTTGCAAAAGACTTTCGACGCCAACGCCTTTGCCGCGCACCGGCGTGCAAATGTAGATTTCGTCAATGAATGCGTCTGGGCTGCCAAACTCAATTGAAAACTCATGCGATACAACGACATAGCCAATCGGTACCACCCTCGGGACTATCAAGTTTAGAGCGCCCAGGGGCGTACCCTCTAAACGGTGGGTCACCGCGGCTATGCACTGCGGCTCTGAGGTGGTTAGCGACTCTTCCGCGTGAAAGGCCGCAACCAAAGGCGCAACTTTGCCCAAATCACCTATACTCGCCAAAGTCAGAACAGCGGTCATTACAGCCGCGCTACTCTTTGGGTGATCAGATCGAAGAATCCGACGGCATTAATATCGCACAAAAATAATGCATTTGCGGGTCGGTCCGTCACGCGCCACCAGTCGGCGACGGTCATGCCGCGGGTGAGCTCCGATTGGGTTTCAATCTCGACATTGATGTGCCTTCCTGTGAACAGATGCGGCGCAATCAGATAGGCGATGACACAAGGATCATGCAAAGGCGCGCCTTCGCTGCCATATTTTTCAGTGTCGAAGCGTTCAAAAAAATCAGTCCAGCCTGCCACCGTGTCACAGGCGCGGCTATTTTGGGAGCGTAAATCTGCAATCCAAGCCTTACTGGTCAGGGCTTTATGCGTCACATCAAGCGGTGCTACCACCAAATCAATGCTAGACCTAAACACAATTTCAGCGGCCTCTGGATCAACAAAAATATTGAACTCTGCGGCTGGGGTGATGTTGCCCACTTCAAAATATGCCCCGCCCATCAGCACAATTTGTGCAATACGTTCGGCTATATCAGGAGCCCGTTGTAAGGCTGTGCCAATATTAGTCAGCGGACCCAGGGGGCAAAGCGTGATTGATTTAGCAGGGGCTTGGCGCAGGGTCTCAATGATGAAATCTACCGCATGTTGTGATTGCAGCGGCATTTGTGGCTCGGGCAAAACAGCGCCATCCAAGCCGCTGTCGCCATGCACATGTTCAGCTGTGACCAACCCCCGGCCCATAGGTCTGTCGCATCCTGTATAGACAGGCAAATCGGCCCGTCCCGCCAATTCACAGACCTGCCGGGCGTTATGACTAGTACGGTGCAAAGGCACATTACCCGCCACACAGGTCAGGCCCAGCACATTTAACTCAGGTGAGGCTAAGGCCAGCAGGATAGCCACTGCATCGTCTTGACCAGGATCTGTATCAATAATGATGTTACGGCTCATCAGATTATCCTTCACAAGACGTATAACATTGATTTCAGGTTGCAAATTAAGCTTAATCCGTTCCACGATAAGGCTGCACATATTGTAACGCCATATCCCAAGGAAAGAAAATCCAAGTGTCTTGGCTGACTTCGGTTATGAATGTATCGACCATGGGGCGACCTTGGGGCTTGGCATAGACGGTGGCAAAATGCGCTTTTGGATATTTGGCCCGCACCAGCTCAAGGGTTTTGCCGCTGTCGACCAGATCATCAATGACCAAAATCCCAGTGCCATCTCCCATCAACTCCGCGTCTGGTGCTTTGAGGATCACCGCATCAGCGCGATCTTGGCGGTGATAGCTCTTAACGCTGACCGTATCTACATTGCGCACATCGAGTTCGCGGGCCACGATCATGGCCGGCGCCATGCCGCCGCGCGTGATGGCCACAATTGCCCGCCATGACCCATCCTCGGGGCCTTTACCATCCAGCCGCCACGCCAAAGCCCGCGAGTCGCGGTGCAATTGATCCCAGCTGACATGGAACCCTTTTTCATGTGGCAGAAGATCTGACATAGCTTTTCCCTACTTAAGTTAATTTTGACCCCAGCTATTCTGGTAGATCAAGACCTTTCATTCCAATAACATGATAGCCCGCATCCACATGCAAGATCTCTCCGGTGACTCCGGATCCGAGATCTGACAACAGATAGAGCGCAGACTTGCCCACTTCCGCCTGCGTTACAGTGCGGCGCAATGGGCTGTTGGTTTCATTCCATTTCATGATTTCGCGGAAATCTCCGATACCGGAGGCCGCCAATGTTTTAATGGTGCCCGCGCTTATGGCATTTACGCGAATATTATAGCGTCCTAGATCTTCGGCCAAATAGCGTACTGAAGCTTCCAAAGCGGCCTTTGCCACTCCCATGACATTGTAATTAGGCATCACCTTTTCCGCGCCATAATAAGTCAGCGTCAAGCAAGAGGCGCCCGGCGCCAACAGATCTTGAGCGGCTTGCAAAATAGCAGTGAAAGAATAGGCCGAAATGTCTAGAGTCGTCAGGAAGTTGTTGCGAGAGGTGTTTATATATTGGCCGCGTAGCTCTGATTTATCTGAAAAACCAATAGCGTGTACGATGAAGTCGATCTGACCCCATTTTTCTTTTGCCTCAGCCATGAGCGTCGCTATTGACGCTGGATCGCCCACATCGCATTCCGCCACTATTGACGCTTCAATTTGTGCGGCTAACGGCAGCACACGCTTTTTCATGGCGTCGCCCACATAGGTCACCCCAATGTCAGCCCCTTCGGCATGCAACGCTTCTGCGATGCCCCAGGCGATAGATTTGTCATTGGCGAGCCCCATTATAAGGCCACGTTTTCTGGTCATAAGTCCCATTGGACTTTCCCCCATCGAAAATTAGATTATATTTGGTCTAAGCCAACACTTATCACGCATCAACCGAAAGGCTACATCCGGCATGGAAAAAAGAACTGATATTTTCAAAGGTAACGATCCTTTTACACTGGCGCGCCGTTGGATGGGGGAGGCTGAGGCTGGTGAAATTAATGATCCCAATGCCATGGCACTGTCGACAGTTGATTCTAATGGTATGCCCAATGCACGCATCGTTCTGCTGAAGTCTATAGAGAGTAATGCCTTTGTTTTTTATACAAATTATGAGAGTAAAAAGGCACAAGAGGTCTTTGGGGCTGGCAAGGCAGCATTTGTTATTCATTGGAAATCTTTGCGCCGTCAGATCCGCTGTCGTGGTGTAGTCGAACGTGAGGATGGCCCATTGGCTGATGAGTATTTTATGAGTAGATCTCCTCTGTCGCGGGTAGGGGCTGCGGCTTCTGATCAGTCAAAAGTGCTGGAGTCACGCTCTGTTTTGATGGAGCGTGTGGCAGATCTAAAGGCACTACATGGTGATGAGATGACAAGGCCAGCCTTTTGGGGGGGGATTCGGATTCGCCCTGTGGAGCTGGAGTTTTGGGCCGATGGTGAGGCACGCTTGCACGATAGATTTCGTTGGACTCGTGGCGCACAGGACGTGGATTGGACAGTTGATAGGCTTTACCCTTAAGACTTTATTTTGTTAAATAATACATGAGGTATTATCAATAACTATTGTCATTCGGTCGGGAGTCCTGAACGTGTGGTTGCTAATCAATATGAGCCTAATTTTAAGATTTTTTTAATTTAATAAGTTATCAGAGGATTAAGATGGCACAAAATCCCGAAAGGGATGTTCCGACACTAAGCGCGACAGTTAATTGGTTTGATCGGGGCAAACGGTTTGTATTTATGTCATTTAATGACAGCAGAAATGGATTTGCGCCATACCAATATTTTAAAAACTATGGTCAAAGCTCTGTTGCTGCTGGCGTTTAAATTTAGGCAAGAGCCCACACAACCGAACGTGGCATATAGGCAGCTGAAATATCAAAAATCATCGCTTTGGCTGAATTCAATGCCTTTGAAATGCAAGATGCTGTTGAAGTAGATAGGGCCACTGTAGCCCAGTTAGTCTTAACGCTGGGGCGGATCAACTAGTTTTATAGGGCCAAAGGTTTAGGTTTGTTGATCGGTTTTCCCAGTCTGGCTATATTTACGTGCATGCAGACGTCTTGTGTTGCTGCGCGCTTTCAGTTTTATTGAATGCGAGGGTGAGACAATTAGGCTATTGGAAAGTGAAAATGGTCTTATAGCTCTGGCTGTATTGAGCCGGGACTTAGGGCAAAGCAAAAAATGTTACGATTGATATGGGCTTCGGCCATCAGTGTTATGGCGAACGCCGGATTGGCTCTGGCAAATTGTGCAGAAGACCACGTGCATCTTTCGGGAAGTTGGGGAGTTGCTCGGTTCGCAGTTGAGCTGGCCGACGATGATGCAGAACGGGCTCAAGGTTTGATGCATCGTGACAGTATGGAGCGATTTTCTGGGATGCTGTTTGTTTATGATGCGCCACAAAAGGTGGCATTCTGGATGAAAAATACCTTGATTTCGTTGGACATATTGTATTTCACCGCGCAGGGGCAATTGTTGAATCTCCATGAAAACGCGGTTCCGGGTGATCTGGCGCTTTTGCGCAGCTCTGGCCCGGTGCAATATGTTCTAGAGATTAACGCGGGCTTGGCAAAAACACTCAAATTGAGTTCAGATACTGTTTTAATGCATGCAAGCTTAGTACGAGGTGAAAAAACCCTCACCTGCAAGTGAAAAGGTCTTTTCATTCCCAATCCAATTGCCTAAAGAAGCGATAGTGTCGGGGCGTGGCGCAGTCTGGTAGCGCACCTGTTTTGGGTACAGGGGGTCGTGAGTTCGAATCTCGCCGCCCCGACCACTACTTCTAGTATGATTAAAGTATGAGGAGCCTTTACTGTTTAAGGGTATAAATCTGTTGAGCGGCCATGATCTATCATCCCTTGAGAAGTAGGATTCGGTTCGGCAGAGAAAATCACGTTCTAAAAGATCAAGAATTTCGTACTTTGGTACAGGGACGTGCCCATAATTTGTACGGCTCTGCCTGAATCGGTGATAAATTTATTGTCAAGTAATTTTTCCACAAATAATTGTTAATTACACGTTGACCAAACTTGCATTTAGGGTTCAATTAGTGATTGAGGCAATCAGATACACTAAATGTGGTATCTGCAACTAGGCGGTGAGGCCGCTGCTCCGATATACGGCGCAGTCATGTGTTGCTATTTTGGTGTAGATTAGGCCGTACTAAAACGGTAAATGAGGCAAGAATGAAAATTGAACGACGTTTTACAAATCCCACCGAGGACGCATACAGCTCTGTTAAGTTCACAAAAACTACCAGTGAGATTCGCAAGCCTGATGGCACCGTTGTGTTCCATCTTTCCGATCTCGAGGTGCCTGCGGCTTGGTCCCAGGTGGCGTCTGACGTTTTGGCGCAAAAATATTTTCGCAAAGCCGGAGTACCTTCTGACACCAAAGCGGTGAAAGAATCAGGCATACCCAGTTTTCTGCGCCGCCACGTGCCTACCGATGATGCGACTTTCGGTGGAGAAACATCTGCCAAGCAAGTTTTTGACCGCTTGGCCGGGGCTTGGGCCTATTGGGGCTGGAAGGGTGGATATTTTTCAACGGAAGAGGATGCTAAAGCCTATTTCGACGAAATGCGCTACATGTTGGCCTCACAGCGCGCCGCACCAAACTCACCACAATGGTTCAATACAGGTCTGCATTGGTCTTATGGGATCGATGGTCCGGCCCAAGGACACCACTATGTTGACTTTAAAACTGGCAAGCTGACAAAATCGAACAGCAGCTATGAACACCCACAACCGCATGCATGTTTTATCCAATCAGTATCTGACGATTTGGTAAATGAAGGCGGAATTATGGATCTTTGGGTGCGCGAAGCACGCTTGTTCAAATATGGTTCTGGAACAGGCACCAATTTCTCATCTCTACGCGGCTCAGGTGAGTCTTTGTCGGGGGGCGGTAAATCCTCCGGTCTGATGGGCTTTTTGAAAATCGGCGATCGCGCTGCTGGGGCCATCAAATCCGGCGGCACAACACGTCGGGCGGCAAAAATGGTTATTTGCGATGCAGATCACCCTGATATCGAAGATTTCATCAATTGGAAGGTGATTGAAGAGCAAAAAGTGGCCTCCATCGTTGCTGGCTCCAAGATGCATGAAGAGAAGCTTAATCTTCTTTTCGCCGCCATCAAAGCTTGGGACGGTACTGCGGAAGACGCATACGATCCCAAGGTTAACCCCGCGTTGAAAGAGGCTGTCAAAGCTGCGAAGAAAGTTTCTATTCCCGAGGTCTATGTGAAACGGGTGTTGGACTATGCCAAGCAAGGCCACACCAATATTGAATTTCCTACCTATGATACTGACTGGGATTCAGAGGCTTACAGTTCCGTTTCAGGCCAAAACTCGAACAATTCCATTCGCGTCACGGACGCTTTCCTATACGCCGTTCAAAAGGACGCGGATTGGGAATTGATAAACCGAACCAATGGGGCTGTATCCAAAACTATGAAAGCCCGCGATCTATGGAATCAGGTGGGTCATGCGGCTTGGGCCTGTGCCGATCCGGGCATCCAGTACCATGACACTGTTAACGCATGGCACACCTGCCCGGCTGATGGTGCGATACGTGGATCAAACCCTTGCTCTGAATATATGTTCTTGGACGATACCGCCTGTAACTTGGCTTCAATGAATTTGCTTACCTTTTATGAAAATGGTGAATTTCAGTCCGAAGACTATGTGCATGCCACGCGCTTGTGGACGGTCACCTTGGAAATCAGCGTGCTGATGGCTCAATTTCCATCCAAAGAGATCGCACAACGCTCCTATGACTTCCGCACGTTGGGTCTTGGTTATGCCAATATTGGTGGTTTGTTGATGAATATGGGCTTTGGATATGACAGCGATGAGGGCCGTGCTCTTTGTGGGGCTTTGACTGCTGTGATGACCGGTGTGGCTTATGCGACCTCTGCGGAGATGGCCGGCGAGTTGGGTCCATTCCCCGGGTACAAGAAAAATGCCGAAAGCATGCTGCGCGTGATGCGTAATCACCGCCGCGCCGCCTATGGTGAAATTGACAGCTACGAAGAATTGGCGATCAAACCCGTGGCTTTAGACCATGCCAATTGCCCCGATCAAACTTTGGTGGCTTTGTCAAAATCCAGCTGGGACAATGCCATCGCATTGGGTGAAAAGCATGGCTATCGAAATGCACAATCCACCGTTATTGCACCTACGGGCACAATTGGTTTGGTGATGGATTGCGACACCACGGGCATCGAACCAGATTTTGCTTTGGTGAAGTTCAAAAAGCTCGCCGGTGGTGGGTATTTCAAGATCATCAACCGCTCCGTTCCAGCTGCCTTAGCCAAACAGGGCTATCGCAGCAATGAGATTGAAGAGATTGTTGGCTATGCTGTAGGGCATGGCTCCATGGGTAATGCGCCAGGCATTAACCACACCTCATTGATTGGTCATGGCTTTGGTCAGGCGGAGATCGACAAGATTGAGGCTGCTTTGCCCTCAGCCTTTGATATTCGCTTTGTATTCAACCAGTGGACTCTGGGAGCAGATTTTTGCACCTCTGTTCTGGGCATTCCTGCCGCTAAGATGATGGACCCAAGCTTTGATCTGTTGACGCATTTGGGATTCAGCCGCAAAGACATTGAGGCCGCGAACTATCATGTTTGTGGCACGATGACCTTGGAAGGCGCGCCACATCTGAAGCAAGAGCACTACAGCATTTTCGATTGTGCCAATCCTTGTGGTAAAAAAGGCAAACGCTACCTCAGCGTGAAAAGCCACATCTACATGATGGCCGCAGCCCAGTCCTTTATCTCGGGCGCGATTTCCAAAACCATCAACATGCCAAACGATGCGACCATTGAAGAATGCCAAAAAGCATATGAATTGAGCTGGTCGCTCGGCATCAAGGCCAACGCACTGTACCGTGACGGCTCGAAATTGTCACAGCCTTTGGCCGCCTCGTTGGTGGAAGATGATGAGGAAGCTGAAGAAATTTTGGCCAGTGGCTCCGCGCAAGAAAAAGCTACAGTTTTGGCAGAGAAGATCGTAGAGAAAATCGTGATTAAAGAGATCATCCGCCGGGACCGTGAGAAAATGCCTCAGCGGCGTCGTGGCTACACGCAAAAGGCCATTGTTGGCGGGCATAAGGTCTATCTGCGGACGGGTGAATACGAAGATGGTCAGTTGGGCGAAATCTTCATCGATATGCACAAAGAGGGTGCAGGCTTCCGTGCGATGATGAACAATTTCGCCATCGCTGTGTCAGTCGGCTTGCAATATGGCGTGCCTTTGGATGAATTTGTCGATGCGTTCACCTTCACCAAATTCGAGCCAGCCGGCATGGTGCAGGGCAATGATAGCATCAAGAATGCAACCTCAATTTTGGATTACATCTTCCGAGAATTGGCGGTGTCCTATCTAGACCGGACAGACTTGGCACATGTGAAGCCAGAAGGGGCCTCCTTTGATGATATTGGCCGTGGCGAAGAAGAGGGTGTGTCCAATCTGCGCGCTGTGGAAGAGGCCAAAGCCGCGAAGGGCATAGAAGTGCTCAAGCAGATGGTTTCGACCGGCTATCACCGTAACCGGGTACCGCAGGAGTTTGTGGTCTATCAGGGTGGTCAAATGGCGGGCGCTATGGCGGCCAGGGCCGTGGCGCTGGATACAACGCTTGATGCTGCGGTGGCCGTAACCACTCGGGTGCCAGAGGTTGCGACTGCGGCTTTGACTCCGATGGATCATCGCACCAAGGCCAAAATGCAGGGCTATGAGGGTGACCCCTGTGGTGAATGCGGCAATTACACTTTGGTGCGCAATGGCACCTGCATGAAGTGCAACACCTGCGGCGGTACATCTGGCTGCAGCTAACATGAGTTAAAGGGGCCGGTTCGATTGCCTCTTATGACGCTTAGGCCGCAGGCATCTAACTGAGTGGTATAAATAGAGGGCTTGAACGACGAAACTGGTGGGCTTTTAGCCCTCCGGTTTTTGTTTAAAGCTTGAGTGGAGTGTTGCTTATTCCCGCCCGTAGGCCCGTAAACGGGCTTGTAGGGGGATTTGGCATTTGCAACCTAACTCGAGTGAGAAGACATGTGCATAGGTCAGGAAAAAGCACTCTTCGTTTTCGTCCTCCGCCACATCGGCCGCTTGGGTGTAAAGATCTATCAGGAGCTTATGATCCCGGCGCCCCTAGGCACGGTGGGTTGCAATTTTACGCGCGACCCAATCGTGATAGCAGTGAGTTGGCTCATCCATCACAGGGCTAAATCGTCCACCGTCAAATGTGGGGGCGTAGCGCCCCGACTGCATGCCTTGCACCACAAAAATATCTTCCATAAATACCTCTTTCCACTGCTCAGTGTTCACCGAGCGGTTTTTTGCATCTGTGGTCTCAGAGGCGTAGTAGAGATGGATATGCTCAACGGTTTTGTTATACGCTTTTGGTTCCAGCACAATCGTAAATGCATGATCGCACTGCACCCCAAGCAAGACATTCGGGTAAACGGTGATATACTCTGCGCCCTCATTCCACTGCTCGGATAGTTTCGGGAAATTTGGAAAGGCAGCAGAACCGTCTTCGGCTTTGAGCTGTCGGTAAACTAAAGTGCCTTGGCCAGAAAATTTACCATATTCTACAATATTATAGTGATCTTCTAACCGCGAGTAGCTATTCAGTCCGGGATGCACCCAAGGCAGGTGGTAGCTCTCACAATAGTTTTCCACCGCCAATTTGTAGTTGGCTATCAGTTCCAGATCAAACTTGCTGTCGTCTCCACCATGAAAAATGGGGCAATCGAATTCAGTCCAACGCGCGATTAGATCGGCATGAACATCAGTAAATTTGGGGGCTGTGCCTGAAATGTTGATGAAAACCACATCGCGCCAGACATGGCTGCGCACCTCATTCAGGCCAAGATCTTCTTTCACAATACTGGGATGGGTGTTGTGGCCCGCTCCGCCCACATGTGGGGTGCTGACCAACATGCCTTTGGTTGAATAGCACCAAGAATGATAGGGGCACCTGATCGCGCCTTCGATGGTTTTGGCTTCGCTTACCAATTGCATGCCTCGGTGACGGCAGATATTTTCAAAGACCCTGAGATCGCCATCTTGGTCGCGCAGCAGCAGCAGGGGCATGCCCAAGAAACTGATGGGTTTGGCATTACCGGGATTGGGCACATCAGCGCCCACGGCCAAACCGGCCCATGTGGCCTTTAAAACCGCCTCGGATTCCTCGGCAAAGACCTGCGGATCAATATAATGGGCATTGGCCAGTCCATTGGCCATCTCTACAGGGCGTTGGACTGAATCGATGTCTGTAGGGGTTAGGTTTTTGGCCATGATACTCTCCACTATAGTTTAGTGGTACGTTGCATTCTTAGCCTAAACTTCACTTATCACGACAAAACCTTTCTCATAGCGACCTCCGATCGCTGCTAACGTGGAAAAAGGCCCACACAAGATTTGTGCCTGAATTATATGTATTGTATTGTAGCCTATCCGCGTGACAGAGCCGCCACACCAGTTCGAGCCATCTCAGACAGGCCCAACGGCCGCATTAATTCGCCAAAAGCATCAATTTTTTCAGGGCTACCAACCACTTCAAAGGTGAAGCTGTTCAAAGTGCTGTCAACCACATTGGCGCGAAACACATCTGCCAAGCGAAGCGCTTCCACACGCTTTTCACCTTTGCCGCTGACCTTGAAGAGCGACAATTCCCGCTCAACAGATGGGCCTTCGACGGTGAGATCATGCACTTCATAGACCGGAATGATCCGGCCCAGCTGAGCTTTGATCTGTTCTATGATTTGAGGAGTGCCGGTGGTGACAATGGTTATGCGGCTGGTGTGACCTGCATGGTCAACCTCAGCCACGGTGAGGCTTTCTATATTGTACCCACGGCCAGAAAACAGGCCAATGACCCGCGCTAAAACGCCGGGCTCATTGGCCACAAGCACCGCCAGCGTGTGGCGTTCAATCACATCTTCATGGCCAGAACGCAGATTGTAGGCGGAATTTGCAGAAGATCCTTTGGTGATGTTTAAAGCATTCATGTCATTTCTCCTTATACTAAACCCGAGCCGGTAGCGTCGATGGCGCCTTTCATGGCGGAATCGCCCAATAGCATCTCATTATGCGCTTTGCCTGATGGGATCATTGGGAAGCAGTTTTCATGTTTTTCAACCGAACAGTCAAAAACAACCGGACCGTCATAAGCCAGCATTTCCATGATGGCGTCGTCAAGATCCGCTGGATCAGAGCAAAGAATGCCCTTGGCGCCAAAAGCTTCTGCCAATTTTACAAAATCAGGTAGCGACTCGGACCAGCTTTGTGAATAGCGCTCACCGTGCAGCAACTCTTGCCACTGGCGCACCATGCCAAGGCGTTCGTTGTTGAGGATGAATTGCTTAACCGGCAGACCATATTGCATGGCCGTGCCCATCTCTTGCATGTTCATCAACCAGCTGGCCTCACCGGCCACGTTGATCACCAGACTGTCCGGGTGCGCCACTTGCACGCCGATGGAGGCTGGAAAGCCATAGCCCATGGTGCCCAAGCCGCCAGAGGTCATCCAGCGATTGGGGTCATTGAACCCCAAATACTGCGCAGCCCACATCTGATGCTGTCCCACTTCTGTCGTGATATAGCGATCATGGTCCTTGGTGAGCGCCTCAAGCCGTTCCAGAGCATATTGCGGTTTGATGGTTTTGGTCGCAGGTTTGTAATCCAAGCAGCGAATTTTACGCCAAGTATCAATTTCAGACCACCATTCTTTAACACTTTCAGAATTGGTTTTGCGGCCGCGTGCCTTCCAGACCTTCAGCATATCTTCCAACACATGTGCCACATCACCCACAATCGGTATGTCCACGCGGATCACCTTATTGATGGATGATTTATCAATGTCGATATGGGCTTTGATAGAGTCTGGGCTGAAGGCATCCAGCCGGCCAGTGATGCGGTCGTCAAACCTTGCGCCGATGTTGATCATTAAATCGCAATCATGCATCGCCATATTGGCTTCGTAAAGCCCGTGCATCCCCAACATGCCCAACCAATTGTCACCATTGGCAGGGTAGGAGCCAAGGCCCATCAGGGTTGAGGTGATTGGGAAATTTGTAGCCGCCACCAATTCTCGCAGCAATTGGCTGGCCACAGGGCCGGAATTGATCACGCCGCCGCCAGTATAGAAAATTGGTTTTTTGGCTATTTCCATTGCTTCCACCAATTGGGTGATCGCGTCCAGAGCGCCTTTTACTTGTGGCTGGTAATGAGACTTCATTTTTGCCGGACTTTGATAGGTACCATCAGCAAATTGAACGTCTTTTGGAATATCTACCAAAACTGGCCCAGGGCGACCAGCTGTGGCCACGTGAAACGCCGTGTGCAGGGTCGCGGCTAGGTTATTGGTGTCTTTCACCAACCAATTGTGCTTGGTGCAGGGCCGGGTGATACCCACGGTGTCAGCCTCTTGAAAGGCATCTGAGCCGATCATGAAGGTTGGAACTTGTCCTGTAAGCACAACTATTGGAATGCTGTCCATTAACGCATCTGTTAGACCGGTCACCGCATTGGTGGCGCCGGGGCCGGAGGTGACAAGCACAACACCGGGTTTTCCGGTGGAGCGGGCATATCCTTCCGCCGCATGCACGGCTCCTTGCTCGTGGCGCACCAAAAAGTGACGGATGCTGTTTTGTTGAAAAATCTCGTCATAGATAGGAAGCACCGCGCCGCCAGGATAGCCAAATACTGTATCAACACCTTGATCAATCAAGGCTTGAACAATCATTTTTGCGCCGGACATTGTTTGGGTCATATTCATTCTCTTTCATTTTTGGCATAAAAAAGCCCCCGTTTTGCGGGGGCAAAGGGCAGGGTAGGGACTGAAGTTCAGTACCAGCAGCGGCCCCTTTGCTGCACGACTACAGTGAGTAGGATAGGTGTCATGCATCGATTTCCTTATTCTGACTTGAACCTATGAGGCCAAAACAGGGGCGTCAACCGAGTTTTGTAAATTTTCTGACAAAAAGTGCCCGTTTTGAGATTTTTTATTTCAGAAAAGCCCTCCTGCGAGTAATAAATGCAATTTATCGGCTGCTTGTGCCCTGCAAAACGCCATGTTCCATCGCATAGCGGGTGAGGCCTGCTGTTGAGGTGATCCCCAATTTGCGTTTAATGTTCTTGCGATGAGTTTCCACTGTGCGCACCGAAATACTGTACAGCAGGGCAACATCCTTGTTCGATTTGCCCTGCGCCAACTCGAGCAAAATCATTTGCTCACGGCCTGTAAGTGCTGACTGTGGGCCTGTGCCTTGTTTGCCAAGTGCAGCTTGTGAGCCGGTGCACAGGTATTGCTCGCCCATCATCGCAGTATCAATTGCAATTTTGATCTCATCGGTTGGCACATCTTTTAAAATATATCCACTGGCCCCGTGGTTCATGGCGGTTGCGATATATTCAGGGCTGTCATGCATGGAGAGGATTAGGACTCGGGTGCTCAGCGCACGTTCTAATACCAGCTCGGTCGCAGTCAGCCCGCCCATGCCGGGCATGTTTAGGTCCATCAAAACCACATCAGGCAATGAGGCCTCGAGATGTTGTAAGGCATCCTCTCCGGTGGTGAGACAGGCAACAATGTTTAGGTCATCATAGGTCTCCAGAATGGATTGGATGCCTTCGGCCACCATCGGGTGGTCATCAACGATCATGACGCGCGTCTGTTTCATTAGTCTTCCTTTGCAGAGGATTGTGGACTCAAGATATGTGACAAAGGCACCAATGCGGATATTTTCGTGCCTCGGCGTCCGGAGGTAATGGTCAGAGTCCCGCCCAATTGCTCGATCCGTTCTTGCATGTTCCGCAGGCCCAATCCGGAACTACTGCCTGAGCTGCTCATCACGAAGCCTTCTCCATCATCAATGATTTTCATTAAGGCGCCGCCCCGGGTGCCTTTGAGTTTGACAGTCACCAAATTTGCATTGGCATGGCGCTCAATATTGGTGAACGCTTCTTGGGCAACGCGGTATAGCGCAATCTTGCTGTCATTGTCGAGCCTATTGCGAAACACCACAGTTTCAAATCGGCTTTGCGTGCCCGTTCTTTGTGAAAATTCATCAATCAGGGTTTTGATCGAAGGACCAAGCCCAAGATCATCCAGCATGCTAGGGCGCAAATTGCGGCTGATGCGGCGCACCTCTTGGATGGCGCCAGCGAGGCTGTCGATGCCTTTGTCTAAGGTTTCGCCCGCATGATCATCTCCGTTGCGAAACCGGCGTCGAGCCAAGTCCAAGGCATAGCTAACACCAACTAAGATTTGACTGATACTGTCATGCAGCTCGCGGGCGACGCGCCCCCGTTCTTCCTCTTGGGTGTTCACAATGCGTGCGGTGAGCGCTTTTTGTCTGGCATCCGCCAAGCGTCGTTCACGGACGGTGATGAAGTAGCCAGATATAAACACCAAAAATAAGGCCAAGAAGGTTATGATGGCAATTTGCACAAAGGTGCGCGCGATGCGGGTCTCAACTTCGGTGCGGGTGTTGGCGACGGTTAACAGCACATCATCGATAAACACACCGGTGCCAAATGCCCAACGCCAATTTTGCATTCCTGTCACGTAGGTCACCATCTCCGCGGGCTCTCCAGTCGAGGGTTTGACCCATATGTAGGAATGATAGCCAGCCCCCGAGCGTGCGATGCGGATCAACTCATCGGTAATGGGCACGCCGTTTGAATCCACTTGGCCTGACCAATTTTGATTGATCAGGTTGGTTTGACGTGGGGAAACTATATTGTTGCCGTCATAATCGTAGACAAAATAGAATCCCTCATCTCCGTAAATCATAGCCGCCAAAATTTGGGTCACACGGAGCTTTGCCTCTTCGTCATCCGGTGCCGCTCCGCCATAGATCGAGAAAAACGCGTTCTTTGCGAGGGTGACATAGTTATGCAATTCCGCCTTTTTGGCCTCAATCAACTGTGTCTCGAGCGCATAAATTTCTGTTTCAGCGAGGCGTTTAGATTGATTGGTCACAACGATTGAGATCGCAGCCACTGCAAAAATCAGTGGTAGGGTTGCTAGTAAGAAAAGCTTTCGGCCATAATCCAGTTTGAAAAGCTGTGAGAGCCGCATCATCATCAATCTCTTTTTAGGGCGATAAGTTGAGTAAGGATGACATTATTTTTGACTAAGGTCACCTAAAACTACGCAAAAATCGTATTTCTAAGTAGTCATGGGTATTGCGGGGTACGCTTATTGCGCTATTTGTTTTGTTCTATTAACGATCAGTCGGGGGCATATTTCTATGCCCGCCGACATTCTATGGGAGGAAATTTAATGGATCGTCGTTCTTTTCTGAAGACAACTGCCCTTGGTGGCGGTGCAGCTGCTGCATCATCATTGGCAGCCCCTGCAATTGCAGGTGGACACGCTAAAACTCTTACGATGGTAACATCATGGCCACGTGGCTTTGCCGTTTTGGATGATGCTGCAACCTATTTCAATGAAGCAGTGAATGCCATGTCTGGCGGCGATCTGGTAATTGAGAAAAAAGCACCCGGCGAATTGGTCGGTGCGCTTGAAGTTTTTGATGCTGTTACTTCTGGTCAGGCTGATATGTATCACTCAGCTGATTATTATTTTTTAGGCCAACACCCAGGTTATGCGTTTTTCACCGCTGTGCCTTTTGGCGCTACGGCTCAAGAGCTTACAAACTGGTATTATCATGATGGTGGCCAGGACCTGCATGATGAACTAGGTCAAATTTTTGGTCTTAAATCGTTCTTGGCTGGCAACTCGGGTTCTCAGTCTGGTGGTTGGTTCCGTAAGGAAATTAAAACCGCACAAGACTTAGCGGGTCTGCGGTTCCGCATGCCAGGCTTGGGAGGCCAGGTTTTGGGTAAATTGGGCGTATCCGTTCAAAACATTCCAGGCGGTGAGCTGTATCAAGCGCTGTCCTCTGGCGCTTTAGACGGTCTTGAGTGGGTTGGCCCATTCGCCGATGAACGCGCTGGCTTCCAAGAAGTTGCCAAAATTTACTACACTGCGGGTTTCCATGAGCCAGGTTCAGGCCTTGCAATGGGCATGAACTTGGATGTCTGGAATGATCTTTCTGATCAGCACAAGTCCATTATTGATAATGCGACTAAAGCCACTACGCATTACCAGTTGTCACAAACGCTGGCCAACAACGGCGCCGCCTTGTCCCGGTTGCAGGCACAGGGTGTCCAAACACTTCAATTCTCTGATGATGTTTGGGATGCATTTGGTACGGCTTCTAAAGAAGTTCTAGACGAAAACATGGGTGACGAATTGTTTGCACGTATACGCAATTCATTCGACGCATCCTTGGCAAAATCTTCTGATTGGCTCTTGAAGTCTGATGGAGAGTTTGTGTCTCAGCGCAACCGCGTTTTGGCCAACGGCTAAATTGAAGTTAAGGGCTCTGGGGAACTAGGGCCCTTTTTCTTTGCACCTACCATTCGGGTAAATGGATGGGCTAATTTTCTAGGGGGATGACTGTTGGAATGGATTATCTGGTTTTTCCAAAGTTTTGTAATGGCTTTTTACAATTTTGGGTATGCGATCACCCATCCCATGCAATGGCTGGATTGGAGCAACGGCAAGGCTGTGATGCGATTCATTTACTACGGCGCCTCCGCTGAATTATTTTTCGTAGCCCTTGCTGCGTTTTTTGTGCTGACCGTCGTTGGTGTGTGGCTAAACTCTGTCTTATGGGGTGTGGTGCGCGGGTTGGAGTGGTTTGCCAATACAGTTGGTCGACTGGCAGCTTGGGCTGGACTGTTAATGGTTTTGCAACAGATTGTTATCGTGTTCATTCAGCGCATTTTTCTTGAAGCGCAGATCACCTTCGGTATGGGCGTGGCTTTGGACAAAGATATCAGTTGGTATGCGGAAGAGCTAAAATTTTACAATGCGTTGATAGTTTGCCTCTGTGCGGCTTACACGTTCGTTCAAGGCGGGCATGTGCGGGTTGACCTGGTCTACTCGATTGTGAGCTATCGCGCCAAAAAGACCATTGATATGTTTGGCAGCCTGTTTTTCATGATCCCGGCCGCGATCCTTACCTATATGTATTCTTGGTACTTCCTCTGGCGGCATCTGGTGACGCCAAAGGTTTCGGCGAGTGACACATTGCAACGTTTGGTGGATGGAAAATCCCGAGCGTTCAAATGGAATGTAGAGACTATAGGCTTTTCGCCCAATGGTTTTAATGCCTATTTCTTATTCAAACTCTTGCTCGTGATTTTCTGCGTGATGATCATGTTGCAAGCCGTGGCTTTCTTCTATCGCTCCTATCTAGAACGAAAAGAAGGAGAGGCCGCAGAAGGTAAATATCTTGATCGAGACGTTTTCGGCGATGACGTGGCCGAATTGGCCGCAGAAATACATTAGGGGCAGGGATGATGTTTTTTGGATTAGATGGCGTCGAAGTAGGCCTATTGATCGTTTTCCTCTGCCTGTTTGGTGGAATTCTATCTGG
>MDSY01156751.1_pt1 | contig 50076 bp, 46 predicted proteins | sample 811131 | NCBI WGS metagenome assembly MDSY01 (sample SAMN05326643, study PRJNA326480) | marine metagenome | isolation source: seawater | place: Atlantic Ocean: South West | collected 2010 | reverse complement strand
GCCGATGGTACTGCAGCTTAAGTTGTGGGAGAGTAGGTCATCGCCAATCCTAGATAGATCATAACCAAATAATTGTCTCTCTCATAACGATAAACAAATTATGCTTTTATTAACTGGCGGCCTTGCGGGTCTACTTTTTTCGGTCTAAGCTGAGCTGCGATCTTAGGTCCCCTCTTGTTTTACTCGCAAATATTATTACAACAGCCTAAATGGAGGCCATCATGTTTGCACGAATCTATCAGCCAACCAAAACGGCAATGTCATCGGGCAACGCTAAAACCAAACACTGGGTATTGGAATTTGCGGCAACTGAGGCTCGGGATCTGGATCCACTCATGGGGTGGACCTCGAGCGATGAGACCCAAACTCAGGTGCGACTTCAATTTGAAACCAAAGAAGCGGCATTGGACTACGCTTCTACGAAAAACATTGTTGCCACTGTTCAAGAGCCACAAAAGCGTAGCGCAAATATCCGAGCAGGCGGCTATGGTGAAAATTTTGCCACTCATCGCCGCGGAATTTGGACTCACTAATCCTAATCAGTTGGCCGTGTGGACAGCAGGTTAGGTTACTCAGGCATGGTGGTGGCGTAGATCTTTACAATTTCGGCCAGCTTCAAACGTTGAATTTTCCCAGAGGGTCCTTTGGGTAGCTCTCCTATTAAATGTACGTAATCAGGCGCCTTAAAAACCCCAAGCCTTGCAATACATATTTTGATCAAGTCCTCAGACGTAAGCGTGCTGCCCGGTTTCAGGGTAACCGCAGCCTCCACGCGTTCGCCGTATGTGCTGCAGGGCCGTGCAAATGCCGCGGCCTCAACCACATCTGCATGGGCGTAGAGGGCCTCATCAACTTCCCGGGGCGCGATGTTTTCGCCGCCCTTGATAATCAACTCTTTCAGGCGGCCGGTTACATAGACGTAGCCATCCGTGTCCTTGTGGCCCAAGTCACCGGACAATAACCATCCATCTGGGGTAAAGGCAGCCTGTGTGGCAGCTGGGTTCTTCAGGTATTCCTTCATTACATTTGGGCCACGAATTGCGATCTCACCCTGCTCATCAGAATCAGCAAGGGAGAGGTCTTGCCTTAGGATTGCCACCTCATTCCCAAGAGCTAGGCCGGGCGAACCAATTTTACGCAAGCCAGGCGGTAGTGGATTTGATAGCATTTGCGCCGCCGTTTCCGTCATGCCCATGGTTTCTACGATCGGTACATCGAACCTAGCCTCAAAGGCTGTTTGCACGTCAGGAGCCAAAGCTGAGCTGGCGGATCTGCCAAAGCGTAAACGCGCTTTAACGCTTCCGTTGGGGTCTTTTGCGCCATGGAGTAGGTGCGAAATGATTGTAGGGACGACCGAAAACCAAGTGGCGGCCCCTGTATCTATGTCGCTCCAAAATCGACTGGCTGAAAATTTTGGCGCAACCAAAAGTTGACTTTGGGAAATAAGGCTGCCCATAACACTGACGCAAAGCCCGTTGATGTGGCAGATTGGTAGAACGCAATAGCCGCAGTCTGCTGGCGTTAGGGCATGTGCCGTTGCGGTCGTCCATCCTCCTGCGAGAAGGCTGCTATGGCTGTGCACGACGCCCTTTGGGCGACCTGTGGTGCCTGATGTGTACATAAGCAAGGCATCGTCACCGGCGTCTAGGGAGTGCAATTGCGCAAGGCGTGTTTCACTTGGGATATCCGGGAGGGCTGCGACCAGATTGGACCGCGTCTCGCTGAATTGATCCTGTTGAGCATTGCCTACAAAAGCATAACGCGCCTCGGAATGTTCAAGCGCATAGCGGATGGCGTCATTGCCCGCAGCAAGATTAATCATTGTGACCCGAAATCCGCCATAGAGACTGGCAAAGAGCGCCTCAAGTGCAGGTTTCCCGTTGGGCATCATAACTGCGAGACTTTCACCTTTGGTCAGTCCCAATTCAGTGAGATATCGTGCCATGTTATGTGCGCGATCTCGCATATCACACCAAGACAGGGGAGCTGTGCCATCTGTAAACTTGTAGGCAATCGCCGCGCCACCAACTTCAGCTTGGCTGTCTAGCCAATCACGCACTGTGCCTTTGGGGGGGGCTGTGTCAAAAATTGTCATTTACCAGCCGCAGCCCAATATTCCGCAAAAATATCTTCAACAGCTGGCTCGTGGGCTGGAATCTCACGCGCAATTTTAGTGGTCTGTATGAAATGGGTCCAGTTGAGATTGCCATCTATCGAATTTCCGCCCCAGCTGCCGCAGCCCATCGAAAGAGAGAATGGCAGTCCGTTATTAAACGCGCCTCCAGTGGCGAAGCAATGGGCTTGATTGACGATCACGCGGCAGGTCGGTACCTCGCGGCCCAATTCCAGCGCGCGGGCATCAAGAGTTGAGTGAAGGCCAACTGAATGCCCCGCGCCTTGGTGGCTCAATATGCGCGATGTAATGGCCTTGGCATCGGCGAAATCTTTGGCCCGGTAAAGCGCCACAACACGTGACAGTTTTTCACCCGAGAGGGGATGATCCGGACCAATGCCCAAGGTTTCAACCGCGAGAAACTTTGTCCCCTGCGGAACACTGTCCGCCATATTCAGGGCTTCAAGCATAACATCGGCATCCTGGGCGATCACGGCGCGGTTCAGGTGGCCATTTGGCCAAAGCTTGGCGATGATGGGTGCTTCGTCCCGCACTAAGCAGCCGCCTTCTGCGGCCATGGCAGAAATGAAGGCATCATAAATGGCATCTACAACTACTAGCGCATTTTCTGACGAGCAGGATGTGGCGTTGTCGAAGGTCTTGGAGGCGGTGATTTTGGACGCAGCACCCGCAAGATCAGCGGTTTCATCCACGATTACAGTTACATTACCAGCACCGACCCCAATGGCTGGCGTTCCGCAGGTGTAAGCTCGGCACACGTTGTCTTGGCTGCCGGTGACAATAACCAAATCTGTGGTCTCAAGCATCCGCTGCGTCTTGGCTTTAGAGCCAGGGGCGGGCACCATCTGGACCAGATCATGATCCAACCCCAGTTTATCAAACTCATCATAGATATAACCCAGCAGCAGCGCACAGACTGGAATACCTTTGGGTGAGGGCGATAGCACAATGGCATTGCCACCCTTCAACGCATTGATGATATTGTTTGCTGGAGTGGCCGCTGGATTGGTTGAAGGCACAACAGCACCCACAACCCCAATTGGGCGAGCAATTTCAGTGATCCCAGTACTGGCATCATCCAAGACAACGCCAAAGGTTTTAGCGTCAGCTATATCGCGCAGCAGTCCGAGGGTTTTGCGATGATTTTTTGTGATTTTATCGGCGACATTACCCAATCCGGTGGTCTGTACTGACAATTCGGCCAAGCTGCGATTGCGTGCCGGCTCCATGATAGCCCAGCCAACCGCTTGTGCTGCTTGATCGTAACGTACCTGGCTACCATGCGCCTCAAACGCCAATTGGGCTTTGCGGGCACGGGCAATCACAAGGTCTACTTGATTAAGATCATCAGGGGTTGTCATAGGAGAATTCCGTTCGTTTGGGAGAGGTGGGGGCTCGTAAGCCCCCACCACATTTATGCTCTTACAGTCCTGCGAGCAGATCTTTTAGTGTCTTTTCACGGGCGGCCCACATGGCTAAAACCTCATCACGGGTCATGATATGCATCGGTGAACCACCAGCTTTCATTTTGCCGGCAACACGGCTGTTAGCAAACATGGCTGGAACTGCCGCAGCGAGCTTATCAATCACCCCCTGTGGCGTGCCCTTGGGGACCATAACACCGCGGAAGTTAACCGAAGCATTGTCCACATTAAGACCTTGTTCCATCATTGTTGGAACATCTTCCATGAACGAGTTACGCTCCAAATCTGCGACGCCCAAGATCTTAACTGTGCCAGCAGCGCGTGCGCGGAAAGCATCAGACAGGTTGTTCACGCCGGCCATAACGTCACCCGAAATCACGGCTTTCATAGCGCCAGAACCGCCTGATTTATTAGGGATATAGGCCATTTTAACGCCAGCCGCCTTTTCGATTTGCAACGCAGCGATGTGGTGTCCCACAAATAGGCCTGCGCCAGAAAATGTAAGTTTGCCTGAGTTTGCCTTGGCCCATGTAACAACATCGGCCATGGAATTAAATTCACTATCTGCAGCGACAACGAAGACAGCTGGGTCTGCGCCCCAGTTGGCGATGGGCTCAAAGCTGGCAGCGGAGTAGTCAACGCCACCTTTAACAGATTGTGCGATGAAATGCGGGATGTTGTAGGCGCCCATGGTATAGCCGTCTGCTTCGGCTTGGCTTGCCAACCAATTCCAGCCGACACGACCACCTGCGCCAGGTTTGTTGATGATGGCGATGGGCATGCCCAAAGCATCGTCGTTCCCTGCGGTCATAGTCACGATCCGGGCTTGGAAGTCCGTAGCACCGCCTGCACCATAGCTTACCATCAGCATGATGGGGCGGTCGGGGTAATTTGCGTGGCCGTCAGCTTGGGCAATGCCCGCCAAGGTCGTCAGTGCAATGGCTGCACCTGCGAGTAGTTTTTTCATGTTCAATCCTCCCTAGGGTTTGTGATGTCCTGCTGTACTTACAGTTCAGGACCAAATCTCTCGCGGTGTGTACACGTTTAAGATCAATGCGAAGAGACAGTACATTACGGCCATGAAGCCAGCCGTGATGATGACGCGTTTGACCCATGATTTTGCGAGCTGGTGATCGGCTGGGTCATACAAACAGAGCAGTATAAAAAATGCGATTGTGGTGCCGGTGTAAAAGCCAAAGAACTTAGCGCCCCAAAAAACATAGGCAGCAGACAAGATCATGCCTGGCGCAACCTTGAAAATTTCGGTGCGGGTGAAGCCGCCATCTTGATCGGCGCCCTCGCGTAGGGCTTTGACAAAGGTCCAAACAGCAAGGACAACAAAGACGGCTGAGACCAGGCGGGGAAAGGCAAAGGCTGCTGCTGGTGATTGAGTGTAGCTCACATATGCAACCCAAAGGCCCAGTAAAGCGATGAGTCCGGCGGGAATGGCGTGTTGATATTTCTGCATTATACACCCCCCACTTGGCGGTTTTTTAACTCGAGCCAGACAGAATAAGCGATCGACCCAACGACAATCGTGATCATTGTTAGATTGAGTGTGCCGGTGAAGAAATAGGTACCAATGCCGTTTTGGGCAGCCGCAATCATGGCGCCCTCAACAAAGTTGCCTTCAGCTATTGGCCCTAGGATGAGGCCCAAAACCAGAGGCGCTGCGGAATAGCCGTAGCGTTCTAGGAAGTACATCCCTGTTCCTAAGATCAGCATGACAAAGACATCATCCATCGACAGCTGTACTGAATAGCTGCCAAACACGGCTAAGGCCAGAACCACAGCCGCCATAACAGAGCGAGGGACTCGCGCCACATGTGCGGCGGCTCCAGAGATCATCAGGCCAAACACACACATTAACACTTGGCCAATTAACATTGAATTGATGAATGGCCAGACCACTTGGGGGTAATCTCTAAAAATGTTTGGGCCCGGGAAAATACCATGGATGATCAACCCACCGAGCAAAACTGCGGCCGTAGGGCTTCCGGGGATCGAGAGCGTGAGTAGTGGTACCAAAGATGGGCCAACCATCGCATTGTTGGCTGCTTCAGCCGCGATTATGCCCTCGGGGTGACCAGTGCCAAACTTTGTGCGTTCTGGGCTAAAATTGCGGGTTTGATCATAGGCGACAAGGCCCGCGATTTGCCCCCCTACACCGGGAATTAAACCGATCATGGAGCCAACCGCCGTGCCAATGCCCAACGCCCTCCTGCTGCTCGCCACTTCGCGAATAGCTTTGCGTAGTGGGTGGGGTTTGATTTCCAAAACCTCCATATCCTCATGCGAGCGGCCCTTGGCAAACATGGCGATCACTTGTGGGATGGCGAAGAGACCGATCAATGCGGGGATGATGTTGATGCCGCCCGCCAATGAAGAGTGAAATATAAAGCGCTGGGTTCCGAGAATATCGTCAAAACCAATTGTGGATATCCAAAGCCCAATGCAGCCGGCCAGCAAGCCCTTGATCACCGAGGTGCTGCCCAAGGTGCCAATGATCGTTACCCCGAGAATGGCAATCCAAAAGCTTTCGCTGGGCCCGAAGACCAAAGCCCATTTTGCCAAGATCGGCGTGGTTAAAATCAGCAGTAGCACACCAGCAACCCCGCCAAACAAGGATGCGAGGAACGACAGCTGCAAAGCGCGCTTTCCATCGCCATTCTTGGCCATGGCATGCCCGTCTAGGGTGGTGGCGATATTCGCTGGCGCACCAGGAATTTTAAGTAAAATAGCACTCACAGCACCGCCCGCCACGGTGGAGGTGTAAAGCGCGCCCAACAAGATCAACCCATGCGCAGGTTCCATCTTGAAGGTGAAGGGGATAGCCAAAGCCACGGCCATTGTGGGGGACAGGCCAGGGGTCGCACCTAGGATTAACCCAAAGACAGTGCCCAACAGCAGCATGCTGAAAGCCCAGAGGGTGAATACCTCATCAAAGTAATAGAGAAACTCCATCATCGATCCCATGTTTTGACTTTATCTTGACTTGTCAGATTAGGCCATGAAAATAGTAATGCAAATGTTTTCATAAAATCTGAAGGTAACTTATAAAAATGTCATTAAAACAAGGGGGAAAAGCTGATATTGTGGATGTAGCACGCTGTGCTCGGGTATCGATATCAACGGTTTCACGAAGCTTTAATCATCCAGATTTAGTGAATCCCGCGACTCGCAAAAAGATTGAACGAGCGGTGCAGGCTTTGGGGTATATTCGCAATCGCGCAGCTCAAACCATGCATGGCCGCCGTAGCGGTACGATTGGTTTGATCGTCCCGACGATTGATAACGCCATTTTTGCTGAGGTAATTCAAAGTTTTTCAGATGCTGTGGATCACGCTGGTTTCACCCTGTTGATTGCCAGCCATGGGTTCGATTTGGACCGTGAGTATGCGGTTCTGCGGAAGTTTTTGGAGCATCGCGTGGATGGGGTGGCGCTGATCGGCTTGGACCATTCGGAGCCGACGTTTCAGCTGTTGGACCAGCAAGCCGTTCCAGTGATTTCAATCTGGAATTATGAGGCTGACAGTCGGATCTCTTGTGTGGGGGCCAAAAACTACGATGCTGGGCGGATGGCTGCTGAGCATTTGGTGGAGCTGGGACATCGGCGCATTGCTTTGGTGTTTCCAGTTACTATTGGGAATGATCGAGCACGAGGACGATTGGGGGGGGCAGTGGAGGTGTTGCAGGACCAAGGTGCACTGCCACCCGGGGAATGGACTATCCAATCGCCCTACAATATTGCAGAGGCCAAGGAGGCTTGCGGGGCCCTGTTCGATTTGCCCGAGTGTCCGTCGGCGGTACTTTGTGGCAATGATGTCATCGCTCAGGGGGTGATATATGCCCTGTTAAAGCGCGGCTTGAAGGTGCCTGAGGATGTATCCGTTATGGGAATTGGGGATTTCAAAGGCAGTAAAGAAATGGAGCCGGCCCTTACCACCATACATTTTCCAGCACATGAAATTGGGGGGCTTGCGGGGAGAGAAATGTGCCAACTGATTGCGCAGTCTGAGCCCCCGAATAAGGTGGCAAGCTTGATCAGGACCAAATGTGATATTCGATTGTCGGCCCGCGCAACCTGTCGTGCCGTATGATTGCCGTCTTTTTCAGCAGCTTGACTGTAGGTGGATAATTTTTGGTCCAAATTATGAACATTTTGCGACATCGCCCTTTTAATGATGGCTCAATACGTTATTCTGTATACGATGCCGAAATTAACTAAGGCTGATTATCTGGGAGGATACCATGAGAACTTTTTTAAGCAAAACTGCTGTAGCGGCTCTTGCTGTTGCGTTTGCAGGCGAAGCCATTGCTACTGAATGGAATGTATCTGTTTGGGGCAAACGTCGCGCCTTTACGGAGCATGTTGAAAAGCTTGCTGAGCTTGTGTCTGCAAAGACCAATGGTGAGTTTACCATGAATGTAAGCTATGGTGGTCTGTCAAAAAACCGAGAAAACCTTGATGGCATTTCTATCGGTGCCTTTGAGATGGCGCAATTCTGTGCCGGCTACCACCCTGACAAAAATCGGGTTGTCACTGTTTTGGAATTGCCATTCTTGGGCGTTGCAAATCTAACGGAAGAAGTGGCTGTTAGCCATGCTGTCTACGCACACCCTGCAGCTGTTGAAGAAATGGCACAGTGGAATGCGCGTCTTTTGATGACATCACCAATGCCACAGTACAACATCGTTGGTACCGGTGAACCTCGCACCAAGCTGGCTGACTTTGAAGGTATGCGCGTTCGTGCAACCGGTGGCTTGGGCAAAGCTTTTGCAGCTGTGGGCAGTGTACCTACATCTGTGACAGCGACGGAAGCCTATCAAGCGATGGAATCTGGTGTCGTTGACACAGTGGCCTTCGCGCAGCACGCGCACCTGTCTTATGGCACAATCAACCGTGCCGATTGGTGGACTGCAAACCTTAACCCGGGCACTGTAAACTGCCCTGTTGTGGTCAATATTGATTCTTATGAGTCACTGTCAGATGAGCACCGCACAGTTTTGAACGAGTCAGTAGACGAGTCCATCGTGCATTACCTTGCCAACTATGGAGAGCTTTTGAAGCGCTGGGACTCTGTTCTGGCTGAAAAAGGCGTCAAAAAAGTAGAGATTAGCGATGCTGAATTGGCTGCATTCCGTTCGACTGCTGCTGATCCGATCCGTGCGGCATGGATTGCTGACATGGAAGCTCAAGGCATTCCAGGCCAAGAGTTGTTTGATCTTGTGATGTCCACTTTGGAAAACACTCGTAAGGGTAACTAAACCCATGGCGCCCGCCTCCTAACAATGGAGGTGGGCGTCCTATTTTATTTTTCCGAAAGGCATACACGTGTCCTCATCTTCCTCTGTGCTCCAAGATAATTCATGGCTGAGCCGCGCCGATCGCGCCTTACTGCCGCTTGAGCGCATTTTTGCGTTGATGAGTGGGCTCGCTGTCTTTTCGTTGATGTTTTTGGCAGCCTATTCTGTGTCTGGCCGCAAGTTTTTCAATCATCCGCTGTCGGGCTATGTAGACTACATCGAAGCAGCCATGCCGGTGATTGCCTTTATGGGCGTATCTTATGTGCAGCGCTATGGCGGTCATATCCGTATGGACATGATCATTGGCAAAATGCGTGGGCGTATGCTTTGGGCGATGGAGTTTTTTACAGTTACCCTGATGCTGGTGGTGATGATCGCACTGATCTGGGGCTCTTGGGCCCATTTTGATCGCAGCTTTGATTTTTCCAAGCCCTTGTGGAGCCGTGATAGCTCTATCGATATTGGTATTCCTATGTGGCCCTCAAAGCTTTTGATCCCTGTGGCTTTTGGACTGTTGTCGGTGAGGTTGTTTTTGCAAGCCATTGGGTATGGCAGGGCTATGGTCTTAGATTTGGAGCATCCTGTAGCAGTGCCATTGATTATGAGTATTGAAGAACAGGCCATGGTTGAAGCGGTCCTTTTGGCGGAACAAGACTAATGGATCCTATCGCAATTGGTCTATGGACCACCGGTGGCATGTTGGTCATGGTTTTTATTGGTATGCGCGTGGCCTTTGCGGCCGGGATGGCAGGTTTTGTCGGTCTGTTCTGGCTCCGCTGGAATGGCTTTGACTATGATCCCGACAAGCTGGGCAAGGCGCTGACAATCAGTGTTAAGATCGCAGGCCAAGTGCCGCATTCAAAAATTTCATCCCAAGCTCTGAGTTTGATTCCAACTTTCATCTTGATTGGGTACCTTGCCTATTACGCCAAGCTGACAACTGCGCTGTTTGAGGCTGCCAAGCGTTGGATCGCATGGGTGCCGGGCGGTTTGGCCGTGTCGACCGTGTTTGCAACCGCAGGCTTTGCAGCCGTATCTGGTGCGTCGGTCGCAACTGCGGCGGTTTTCGCACGGATCGCGATTCCGGAGATGTTGAAAATTGGATACAACAAACAGTTTGCAGCGGGCGTTGTTGCGGCAGGTGGAACTCTAGCCTCGCTCATCCCACCCTCAGCCATTTTGGTGATTTATGCAATCATTGTTGAGCAAGACGTGGGCAAGTTGTTGCTGGCTGGGTTTATTCCGGGGGCCTTTTCAGCTTTGGTTTATGCTGGTCTGATCATCGGTATAGCAGTGGTTTTCAAGAATGTGGGTCCGCCGGTGCGTGGCTTTACTTGGAAACAACGATTTGAAGCCTTGCCTGCGGCTTTGCCTATTGTGGCTGTGGTCGTGATCATCATCTTTTTTGTCTACAATCCTTTCGGAGATGCCTGGGGCACACCTACTGAGGGCGGGGCTGTTGGGGCGTTTATAGTATTCCTTATGGCTTTGTATCGTGGCATGCGCTGGGGACAGCTTAAGGATGCCTTGCTGGAAACGGCCAAGCTCACCGTGATGATCTTCTCAATCATCTGGGGCGTATTGATCTATGTGCGCTTTTTGGGCTTTGCTGATCTTCCGGGCGTATTCTCCGACTGGATCACAAGTATTGATAAGGCGCCGATGCTGATTTTGATTTGTATCTTGCTGGCCTATGCGGTGCTCGGAATGTTCATGGATGCGATTGGCATGCTGCTTTTGACCCTGCCGGTGGTCTATCCTGCGGTGATGGCATTGAACGGCGGCGAATATGTGACCGCCGCCGACAGTGCGTTTGGCATGAATGGCACTATGTGCGCAATTTGGTTTGGGATTTTGGTGGTAAAAATGGCGGAGTTTTGTTTGATCACCCCACCCATTGGCCTCAACTGCTTTGTGGTGGCTGGGGTTCGTGATGATCTGACTGTGCAAGACGTGTTCAAAGGCGTAACACCGTTCTTTCTGGCCGATGGCGTCACAATTGCTTTACTTGTGGCTTTCCCGGGAATTGTTCTTTGGCTTCCATCACTTGTTGGCTAGATTTAAGATCGTTTTTTCTTGCCTCTCCCACTGGGGCGTGAAAGCCATTGTCTATGACAATAGGACAACCGGATAGGCCAATAGCGGGCGCATTGTGGATGGGGCTTTCAGGGCTCTGTTTCATCGGCGTCTATGTCGGCGTGAAATATGTAGGCACCCGTCTGCCTGCCGCAGAAAGCGCTTTCTTGCGCTATGCGCTGGGCTTGGTGTTTTTGCTGCCTGTGGCACGCAGCCTGTTTCGTGAAGGTCTGTCTGTGCATGTGATCAAGCTGGGGGCAGGGCGCGCTTTTTTGCATACCTTTGCCGTGACCCTCTGGTTTTATGCCATGGCCCGCATCCCGGTCGCTGAGGTTTCAGCCATGGGCTACCTCACCCCAATTTTTGTGACGCTGGGCGCCATTTTTATCCTGGGGGAACGTTTGGCATTGCGCCGCGGTTTGGCGATTGTTGTTGCAATCATTGGGGTCTTAGTGATTTTGCGACCTGGATTGCGTGAGGTGTCCATGGGGCATCTGGCCATGCTGGGCATCACACTGTGCTTTGGTGTCAGCTATCTGATGGCCAAGCGGCTGACGGACCTGGCGAGCGCCGACATGGTGGGGGCGCTTCTTTCGATTGGTGTCACGATTGGTTTAATCCCGCTCACAATTCCGGTCTGGATTACACCAACAAGCTTTGAGGTTGTCACGTTGTTTGCTGTGGCCACTTTTGCTGTTGCAGGGCATTACTCAATGACTTTTGCCTTTGGATGTGCACCGCTCACGGTGACGCAACCTGTCGGATTTCTACAGTTGATTTGGGCCGTTGCAATTGGCTATTTGTTGTTTGGTGAAAACATTGACGCCTTCGTTATATTGGGGGGAGTTACAATCATTGGGGCAGTTCTCTACATCACATTGCGAGAAGCCCAACTGAAGCGAAGACTTGAAAGGACTGGGCTATGATCGACCCGAAACCAACCGCAAGCCATTTCATCAACGGCGCATATGTTGAAGATACGGCGGGATACGTCATTGACGTCATTTACCCCGCGACTGGTGAGGTCATCGGGCAGGTGTACAGTGCCACCCCTGCGATTTTGGAAGCCGCCCTATCAGCCGCAAAAGCCGCACAACCCGCTTGGGCTGCCCTCACTGGAACTGAGCGTGGGCGAATTTTGCGCCGTGCCTCTGATATGATGCGCGCGCAAAATAGAGCTTTGTCCGAGTTGGAAACCTATGACACCGGCAAACCGTTGCAGGAAACCATGGTGGCTGATGCCACCTCCGCGGCCGATGCCTTGGAATATTTCGGCAGTTTGGCCGGTAGTTTGACGGGCGAGCATGTGCAGTTTGGTGAAGATTTCATCTATACAATTCGGGAACCTTTGGGGGTTTGTGTCGGTATAGGTGCTTGGAATTACCCCACTCAGATCGCCGCATGGAAGGCTGCACCGGCTTTGGCCTGTGGCAACGCTATGGTATTTAAACCCTCCGAGACTACACCGCTCTGCGCGCTTAAAGTTGCGGAGATCCTGCACACGGCGGGCTTGCCTGCGGGGCTTTATAACGTGGTGCAGGGATTGGGAGACGTGGGCGCGGCCTTGGTTACTGATCCGCGCGTGGATAAAGTGTCTTTGACCGGCTCATTACCGACTGGCCGCAAGGTCTATGCGGCGGCGGCTGAGGGCATGCGAAGTGTCACCATGGAATTGGGCGGTAAATCCCCTCTGATCATTTTTGCTGACGCCAATCTGGAAGATGCCGTCAGCGGTGCCATCTTGGCGAATTTCTATTCTTCGGGGCAAATTTGCTCCAACGGAACTAGGGTATTTGTGCAAAAGGGCATCAAACCCGCTTTTCTAGCTCGCCTGGCAGAGCGCGTTGGCACGGCTATTTTGGGTGATCCAATGGATGAGGCCACGAATTTCGGTCCGATGGTATCGCAACGCCAGCGCGATATTGTGGAAGGCTTTATCGCTAAGGGCAAAGCGGAAGGTGCGCGTTTAGTTTGTGGTGGCGAGCGGTTGGAGCGGCCCGGATTTTGGCTCACCCCTGCGATATTTACAGATGTGACCGATGATATGTCGATTGCCTGCGATGAGATTTTCGGTCCCGTCATGTCTGTCTTGGAATTTGAAGATGAGGCTGAAGTCTTAGCTCGTGCCAATGATACGCAATATGGTCTGGCGGCGGGGGTCTTCACCCTCAACCTACCCCGGGCGCATCGGATGGTTAAGGCTCTTGAAGCCGGCACGTGCTACATCAACACCTATAACGACGCCCCTGTTGAGGCGCCGTTTGGTGGGACAAAGCTGTCTGGGGTGGGCCGCGAAAATTCAAAGGCTGCGATTAATCACTATTCCCAACTCAAATCTGTCTATGTGCGGATGAGCGAGCTGGAAGCGCCCTACTGAAACGGATGGCCTAGTGCGCGGATAGAACGGCGATAAAGGACTGCCCTTCAATATTTTGGTCAGCATATCCGTCTATTTTTTGCCCAAGGGGCGCGGGACCTATCGCTGTTCCCAGTCATCAAATAAGGCAAGGCATGCTAGTAAAAGCCTGCTTGCCGTTGCGCCTGTTTCTGCGCTTCTGTTGCATCAATCTGAGCGGTCGTTTGGCTGTAATGTTTTAATCTTTTCGCAAGAGTGCAAAATTAATGTTTAAAGCTGTTGTGAGACATTTAAGTGTTTCGACGCTTGCGTCGGCACCACTTCTAATGAGCTGCACCTTAAGGTGCTGATCCCTGCCATGGTCACCCAATTGTTTCTGGGATAGGCCTTGGTTCAGGCGGAGTGTCTTTATCATCACTTTTAATATTCTGCAGTCAAAATCGATCTATGTTGCGGGGCAATCTATGGCCACGTCAGCACCACGATAGGAACACGCCATCTGCCTAAACAATATGTAATTTATTTATTATAAATGTAATTAATGTTTTTGGTAAAGCCCTTAGCTTAACTCACCTGATAGGGCAAGAAACCCCGAAGGTCAGGATCTACTTTTAGATTGCGCTCCAGAGGTGGCACTGACCTCTGATGGCAATTCCGGCGCTCACAAATTTGGCAGGAGATGCCGATAGGCTCAAAGTGGGCATTTGCTCCGGTATTGAGACCATCCGCATAGACCAAAGATCTCGCGTGGCGCATCTCGCACCCTAGACCGATTGCATAGCGTCGCACTGGCGCACCCCAGGCTCCGCCGGTTTTGGTGACGTCGCGGGCCAAGCAAAAGTAACGCTTGCCGTCTGGTGTCTCTGCCATTTGGCGCAGAAATTGTCCTGGCGTTTCAAAGGCACGGTGCACGTTCCATAAGGGGCAGGCGCCGCCAAAGCGGGCGAATTGTAATGAGGTGGCGGAATGGCGTTTGGTGATCGTCCCAGCTTGATCCACCCTTACGAAAAAGAATGGCACACCTTTGTTTCCTGTGCGCTGAAGGGTCGAAAGCCGGTGGGCGACCTGTTCCACACTTGCCCCAAACTTCCCGGCCAATTGTTCAAGATCATGCCGAAACAGATGCGCGGTTTCCAGAAGTGGCACATAGGGCATTAAAGCGGCACCCGCATAGTAATTGGCCAAGCCCAGCTTGGCGATGTCACGGGCCGCAGGGGAGTGAAATCGGGCAAAATCCAAGGTGGCGTCAAGCAGATCATTCTGTGTGAGCAATGCCAGTTGGATGAGCATTTGGAATGTGGCGGTTGGTTCCGGCAGGTGGGCCGAAAGTGTAAGAGTTTTGGTGGCCGAATCATAGCTGCGCAATGCTGCCTCTGCGTCACGTCTGAGGGTGATCCCATGGGCCTGTAGCTCAGCTGTGACATGCGATTGCATGGTGCGTATAGCCTTGCCTGCAAAGCGTTCAGCCGCACGGTCGACCGCGTCTATATAGTTGTCGCAATAGTGAAAGAAGTCTCGCACCTCTTCCCAAGGGCTGGATTGAAGCCGGCTGTCGGCACGGCCCAAAGCCTCATCAAGAGAGGCTAGCCGCTCATGGGTTTCGCGGTAGGCGCGGTGCAGTTGCAGAAAAGCACGGGCCAATCCGGGTGCATTGTTGGCGGTCATCCTAAGATCTGCCAAATGTGGGGCATCATCGCCGAAGATTGGATCGGCGGCCACTTCGCGCATATCACTTACCAGTCGGGCATTATCGCCGGTGACCAGTTCGGTCACATCAAAGCCAAACACATCTGCAAGTGCTATTATAACTGAGGCTGAGACCGGGCGGTTGTTGTTTTCCATTTGGTTGAGATAGGGCAAAGATACTTCAAGCCGCTCGGAAAATTCCCGCTGCGTGAGATGTACTTTGCGCCGCAATTCGCGGAGTTTGGTTCCGGCATAGAGTTTTTGTTTGGCCATGGCTTGGCCTAGCATGGCTGATTTGCAAACTCAACTTTGCTAATTAGCGAAATTCAAATCATTGGATCGTTTGAACACATAGGTGATGGTGACGACGGACATAAGAGTGCTTGTCAGCATGATGAACAATAGCGGCAAGGTACCAGTGCCTGCGACCAGAATGGCGCTTGTGCCTGTGGCGATGAGTGCGCCGCCTGCGGTGTTGATCGTGCCGCCAATGCCGGAGGCTGAACCTGCCAAATGGGGTCGCACTGACATCATGCCGGATGTGGCATTGGGCAAAACCATACCGTTGCCAAGGCCCATAAAGCAGACACAACCGAAGAAGGTGATGGGCAGAGGTGTCGTGAATAGGAACAGTACAATACACAGCAGAAGGCCCGTCGTTGTGGCCAAAGTACCGGTAAGGATCATTCTGTTGACGCCGAGCGCTGTGGAGAATCGGCCTGATAGCCCATTGCCCAAAATATAGCCCATGGCAGGGGCGCCGAGATAAAATCCTAGAGTGGCTGGGGAGAGGTCAAAGATCTCGCGCCCAACATAGGCGGCGCCGCCGAGGTAGGCGAAATAGGCGCCCGCACTAAAGGTTGCGGTGAGGCAATAACCCCAAAAACGGCGTGATTTGAGTAGCTCGGGATAGGCGCGAAATTGGACTGCCATTGAGGTGGTCTTATGCTGGTTGGTCTCACCCATATCCAAATAGACGAGCAAAAACACAAAGATGCCGATGCCGAGCAAAACCCAGAAGCTGGCGATCCAACCGAATTGGACCTCCAAACTACCACCCACGGCTGGCCCGATTAGGGGTAAAACGGCCATACCCATGGTCGTATAGCCTAGGACTGAGGCTGCTCTATCTTGGGTGTGCACGTCCCGAATGGAGGCGCGCGACAAAACTAAGCCTGCTACTACAACGGCTTGCAGCAAGCGGCAGATCAAAAATACTTCGAAAGATGTGGCAAGTATACAGCCGAATGAGCTGATGCAGAATATGACCAACGACCAGAGAACGATTGGCCTGCGGCCATAACGGTCAGACAATGGACCTACAAACAGCTGGAAAACCGCGTTTATGGCCAAAAATAGCGTTACCGAAAGAGTTGCGGTTGCATAGGTGACGTCAAATGACTTTGCCATTGCCGGAAGTGAAGGTAGGAAAATATTCATCGCCAAGGCACCGATAGCGGAGAGGCAGATCAATGTGAAAATGGTTGGCGGCGTTGCCTTGTTCAGGAATTTGGTTGGTGACTGTATACCCATCCGAAATTGCTATATCTGCCTTGACGCCTTGTCCAGTTACTTTGCAGTTATGCAAATTTGCAGTTTTGTAGTGCAAAATGTTTGCAAATATTCCAAATTCAACTTCGCTTTGTAGTGGTAGAGGGGTATGAACAGGCAAAGAGGAACTGCCATGAACAATATTTTAACTGAATTAGAAGCACGTCGGGACGTCGCTCGTATGGGGGGCGGTCAACGCCGGATCGATGCGCAGCATGCTAGAGGAAAACTGACTGCACGCGAGCGTATTGATTTGCTGTTGGATGAAGACAGCTTTGAAGAGTTTGATATGTTCAAGGCCCATCGTTGCGTCGAGTTTGGGATGGCAGAACATCAATACGCTGGTGATGGGGTTGTGACCGGTTGGGGTACGATCAATGGCCGTATGGTCTATGTCTACAGTCAGGATTTTACCGTCTTTGGTGGGTCCCTATCTGAAACCCATGCGGAAAAAATTTGTAAGATCATGGATATGGCGATGCAAAACGGTGCCCCTGTGATTGGCCTTAACGATTCTGGTGGCGCGCGTATCCAAGAGGGTGTGGCGTCTTTGGCCGGTTATGCCGAAGTATTTCAGCGCAATGTAATGGCGTCTGGTGTTGTGCCGCAGATCAGTGTGATCATGGGGCCTTGCGCTGGCGGCGCGGTCTATTCGCCGGCGATGACCGATTTTATCTTCATGGTCAAAGATAGCAGCTACATGTTTGTGACAGGCCCGGATGTTGTAAAAACAGTGACGAATGAGATTGTCACGGCAGAAGAGCTTGGTGGGTCTGCTACTCATACAAAAAAATCATCCGTAGCGGACGGTGCGTTTGAGAATGACGTCGAAGCGCTCACCGAAGTGCGGCGTTTGGTGGATTTCTTGCCGCTAAACAATCGTCAAAAACCTCCTGTGCGCCCATTTTATGATGATCCAGCGCGGGTGGATTCCAGTTTGGATACGCTCATCCCTGCTAACCCCAATCAGCCCTATGATATGAAGGAACTGATTGCGAAGATTGCTGATGAAGGTGATTTTTATGAAATTCAGGAAGAATTTGCTAAGAATATTCTGACGGGTTTTGTGCGCATGGAGGGATCAACCGTCGGAATTGTGGCCAATCAACCGACAGTTTTGGCTGGTTGTTTGGATATTGACTCCAGCCGGAAAGCGGCACGTTTTGTTAGGTTTTGTGATGCCTTTGAAATTCCGATTCTCACTCTGGTCGACGTTCCGGGCTTTCTGCCTGGCACTGGTCAGGAGTTTGGCGGCGTCATCAAACATGGCGCGAAACTGTTGTTTGCCTATGGCGAAGCGACTGTTCCCAAAGTGACGGTGATCACCCGCAAGGCCTATGGTGGCGCTTATGATGTGATGTCGTCGAAACATCTGCGTGGCGATTTCAACTATGCGTGGCCGACAGCGGAGATTGCTGTCATGGGGGCTAAGGGCGCTACAGAGATCATCCATCGTGGAGATCTTGGTGATCCAGAAAAGATTGCACAGCATGTTGCAGATTATGAAGAGCGGTTTGCTAATCCTTTTGTCGCCGCAGAAAAAGGCTTCATTGATGAAGTTATTATTCCCAGCTCAACCCGTCGTAGGGTGTGTCGCGCATTTGCCAGTCTGCGGGGTAAGTCACAGCAAAACCCATGGAAAAAACATGACAATATCCCACTTTAAGATTGCAGAGAGCCAATAATGGAAAAACATCGAGGATTTCCTGGCCGTTTGGCAGGCACGGATGCGCAATTTACCATTCGCCGCGCCAGTAAGAATGGTGCAACTAAAATCATTAGACGGGAACGCTATGCAGATCGCCGGTCTCCAGATCGCCGGGCAGATGAGGCTTTTCTGCAGGCTTTGGTAACGCATTTTGGTCCAGAACCCTTTGAACGCGGCAATCTAGATGGTGGCCGTTTGTCTTGGTTCTTTGAGCGTGAAGTTGTGCCGGCGCAGGAGGATTTTGACCCAGAATCCTACGTGGCATTGTTGCGTGTTGATATGCTAAAAGCACAGGCCACCTTCCCACAAATTTTTGCCGAAGGCTGGTCGGCGTGAATTCGCTTGCCTTCCCTAGGGGTATTGCGCGGCTTTGCGCCGAATTTGGAGGGGCATGCCGTTCGCCACTTGGCGCGATGCAATCTGCGTTTCATGATGTTAAAGTTATAGATTCAAAATTGATTGCATTGGTTTTGAAAATCTATCGACCCCTTCTTTCCTCAACCGGTTCTGGCTTTTGCCGGAGCCGGTTCTTTTTTAAGCGCAGTACTTTGTCATTGGCCTGTGCGCGCCAAGAAGGATTCCCAAATGTTTGATAAAATTTTAATTGCCAACCGTGGTGAGATTGCCTGCCGTGTGATCAAAACAGCTAAGACTATGGGAATCAAAACCGTGGCAATTTATTCCGACGCTGATGCGCAGGCTTTGCATGTGCAAATGGCGGATGAGGCGGTTCACATTGGTCCATCCCCAGCCAATCAATCCTATATTGTGATTGAAAAAGTGATGCAGGCCATTCGTCAAACAGGTGCGCAAGCGGTGCATCCGGGTTATGGATTTTTGTCTGAGAACCGGCTGTTTGCGGAAGCTTTGGAAGCTGAAGGGGTTGTCTTTATCGGCCCATCAGCTCATGCGATTGAAAGCATGGGCGATAAAATCACGTCCAAAAATCTGGCCAAAGAAGCTGGCGTCCATACTGTGCCGGGTTATATGGGCGTTATCATTGACGCTGATGAGGCCGTCAAAATCTCCAATGAGGTTGGTTATCCTGTGATGCTCAAAGCCAGCGCCGGCGGTGGTGGTAAAGGCATGCGTATTGCTTGGAACGATGCCGAGGCCCGCGAAGGGTTTCAATCATCCAAGAATGAAGCGGCCAGCAGTTTTGGCGATGACAGGATTTTTATTGAGAAATTCGTCACCCAGCCGCGCCATATTGAGATTCAAGTTTTGGCTGATAGCCATGGCAATTGCATTTATCTCAATGAGCGCGAGTGTTCGATTCAGAGGCGCAATCAGAAGGTGATTGAAGAGGCCCCGAGCCCATTCCTCACCCCGGAAGTGCGCAAGGCCATGGGTGAGCAATCCTGTGCTCTGGCGCAAGCGGTGGGGTATACCAGTGCGGGGACTGTGGAATTTATCGTCGACAGCGCACAAAATTTTTACTTTCTGGAGATGAACACCCGTTTGCAGGTCGAACATCCCGTGACGGAGCTTATCACAGGGGTAGATCTGGTCGAACAGATGATCCGTGTGGCCAATGGCGAAGCTCTTGGCATTAAGCAAAAAGACGTTAAAATTAAAGGCTGGGCCATGGAAAGTCGTCTTTACGCCGAGGACCCATACCGGGGGTTTTTGCCGTCAATCGGTCGTCTGACCCGCTATCGTCCTCCGGTCGAAGGCCGCAACGAAACCTCAGTTGTGCGCAATGATACGGGCGTGTTCGAAGGCGGCGAGATCAGCATGTTTTACGATCCGATGATTGCTAAACTTTGCACTTGGGCCCCAGATCGGGCATCGGCCATTGACAAAATGCGCAACGCTTTGGACGCTTTTGAGGTGGAAGGCATTGCTCACAATATCCCATTTTTATCTGCGGTTATGGATCACCCAAAGTTTTGCGCTGGCACTATTACAACGGCCTTTATTGAGGAAGAATATCCTGATGGATTTGAAGGGGTGGCCTTGCCCACCGTGACCCTCAAAATCGTTGCAGCCTGTGCGGCCGCCATGTACCGCTTGGGCGAAATTCGCCGGACGCGGGTATCAGGGCGCATCGACAATCATGAGCGCCGCGTACGTGATGATTGGGTCGTGAGTGTGCAGGGCCATGATTTTACTGTGGATATTGCCGCGGATCCCAATGGCTCCACCGTTCACTTTGAGACTGGCAGCCACCGGATCGCCAGCGATTGGACGCCGGGCAAGTCACTGGCCTTGATGAATGTCGATGGCACTGACATCGCTTTGAAAGTTGAAAAATGCACCAGCGGTTTCCGCATCCGGTTCCGTGGCGCAGATATGAAGGTGACTGTGCGCAGCCCACGTCAAGCAGAATTGGCCAAGCTGATGATCGAAAAAACGCCACCGGATACGTCAAAGCTTTTGCTTTGCCCAATGCCAGGTTTGATCGTTCAGGTTGAAGTTGCCGTTGGTGATGAAGTGCAAGAAGGTCAATCGCTTTGTACGGTTGAGGCAATGAAAATGGAAAATATTTTGCGCGCTGAGCGAAAATCAGTTGTCAGCAAAATTCATGTAGCCCCCGGCGACAGCTTGGCTGTGGATACAATCATCATGGAGTTCGAGTGATGTTGCTCGCTGAATTACTGCAGCGCATGATGTGCTGCGGTTTTGCAGCTTGGCGGAGCAGAAGTCATGGCTTACTCATTTCTTGCTGCCGTATCGGCATTTTGTCGATCACCCGGCTCAGTTCGCGCATGTCCCAAGCAAAAGGTTTACGCAGTTTTACCATGCCGTCTTTCCCAATCAAAACCCAATTGAAGCCTTTTGGGCGCAAGGTTTCGCGTAGGTTGCTTTTTGCGCTAGGGTCAGTGTCAACAATGATCATCACGTCACGATCTTGCACCACGTTTAATCCGGCGCGCAGCAACGCCATTTGCTGTGAAAATATTGGATCCAACGGACTATCTGCAAAAATCACCCAAGGGCGTGCTACCCAAATTACATCGGCGATATTCACGTCTTTCGCGTCAAAAATGTGGGCGGAATCAGAGCGCCAAGTGTCCAATGTTTCGCCTGCAACGGCCGCGGAGTTCATGACGGTTAGGCCAAAGCACAGTGCAAGGATTCGTTTATACATAATATCTCCTTCTTGTTTTTATATAGGGTGTTTACTCTTATAAGCGAGGGGGTTGTTGTAAAAATACTAGGCCAAGTGGCCATGACAAAAGGAATGCCGTTATGACCGATAAGACATCCTGGAGCCAAATGGCCGAAAAAGAGCTGCGCGGCAAACCCTTGGATTCTCTGACTTGGGGCACGCTCGAAGGTATCAACGTGCAGCCCATCTATACGGAGGACGACCTAAAGGGCTTGGAGCATATGGACAGCGTTGCGGGTCAAGCGCCCTATACGCGGGGCGTCAAAGCCACCATGTATGCGGGCCGTCCTTGGACCATCCGTCAATACGCCGGATTTTCAACTGCTGAGGAATCCAACGCCTTTTACCGCCAAGGTCTGGCTGCAGGGCAGCAAGGGGTTTCGGTCGCATTCGATTTGGCCACCCACCGTGGTTATGACAGCGATCATCCACGGGTCGTGGGAGACGTGGGAAAGGCGGGCGTGGCGATTGACAGTGTTGAGGATATGAAGATTTTGTTTGATGGTATACCACTCGATAAAATCTCAGTGTCGATGACAATGAACGGTGCGGTCATTCCAGTTTTAGCCTCATTTATTGTGGCTGGTGAAGAACAGGGCGTGAGCCGGGCGGCGCTGTCAGGCACGATTCAAAACGACATTCTTAAAGAGTTCATGGTGCGCAATACATATATCTACCCGCCAGAACCTTCGATGCGGATGGTGGCGGATATCATTGAGTTCACGGCGACCGAAATGCCGAAGTTCAACTCCATCTCGATTAGCGGCTATCATATGCAGGAAGCTGGGGCGAACTTGGTGCAGGAGCTGGCCTACACCATTGCTGACGGCCGCGAATATGTGCGGGTGGCGATTGCGCGCGGTATGGATGTGGATACATTCGCGGGTCGGTTGTCGTTCTTTTTTGCCATTGGTATGAATTTTTTCATGGAAGCGGCTAAGCTACGGGCGGCGCGGGTGCTTTGGCATCGTGTTATGGTGGAATTTGAGCCGAAAAATCCAAAATCCAGCATGTTGCGCACTCATTGCCAAACCTCTGGCGTGAGCCTGCAGGAACAAGATCCCTATAACAATATTGTGCGGACAGCCTTTGAGGCCATGTCAGCGGTTTTGGGAGGCACCCAGTCTTTACATACCAACAGCTTTGATGAGGCGATTGCCTTGCCTACGGAAACCTCATCTCGGATTGCGCGCAATACACAGTTGATTTTGCAAGAAGAGACGGGCGTGACCAATGTGGTCGACCCGCTGGCAGGCTCCTACTATGTGGAAAAGCTTACAGCTGATTTGATTGATGAGGCCTGGGCTTTGATCGAAGAAGTTGAGGAAATGGGGGGCATGACCAAGGCCGTGGCCAGTGGCCTGCCCAAGTTGAAAATCGAGGAAAGTGCGGCGCGCCGTCAGGCGATGATTGATCGGGGGGAAGAAGTGATTGTTGGGGTCAATAAATATAAGGCCGACAGCCAACCCGATATTGAAGTGCGTGATATCGACAACAATCAAGTGCGCGACGCGCAGGTGGCTAAGCTAGAAACGATTCGGGCCACCCGGGATAAAGTGGCCTGTGACGCGGCCTTGTTGGAGCTGGGGCGACGCTGTGAAATGGGTGGCAACCTGCTCGAGGCGGCTATTGAGGCGGCGCGGCATCGCGCGACGGTTGGTGAAATTTCATTAGCGATGGAAGCCACATTCGGCCGGCATCGTGCGGAGGTGAAGACATTGGCAGGGGTGTATGGATCTGCCTATGAGGGCGACGAAAATTTTGAAGCGATCCAAAAATCGGTAGAAGACTTTGCCAAAGAAGAGGGCCGCAGACCACGGATGTTGGTGGTCAAGATGGGGCAAGATGGCCACGACCGCGGCGCAAAAGTTATTGCCACCGCTTTCGCTGATATTGGTTTTGATGTGGATGTTGGACCCTTATTTCAAACTCCGGAAGAGGCCGCTCAGGATGCTGTGGACAATGATGTGCATGTGGTCGGAATCTCCAGCCAAGCGGCTGGTCATAAAACCTTGGCGCCTAAACTGGTTGAGGCGCTGAAAGCAGCGGATGCTGGAGAAATTCTTGTGGTCTGTGGTGGGGTGATCCCGCAACAAGACTATGAATACCTCAAATCCGCTGGTGTAGCAGCGATTTTTGGGCCTGGTACCAATATCCCAGACGCAGCGCAAAATGTGTTGGACCTGATCCGCAAATCGCGTGGATAAATGATACTTAACGGAGACTAAAATGCTGGTATTGGATCATATTGCAGTGGTGGGAATGACCCGTCAGCTGGCGACGGGTTTTACTGAAAAAAGCTTGGGTATCGCACCAGTTGCGCAGGGGGCGCATCCACATTTTGGCACCCATAATCATCTTTGGGGCATGGGGGCGGATTGTTATTTGGAATCTATTGCTATTGATCCCGATGCTCCTCAACCAACTTACGCACGGTGGTTTGGGCTGGATCAATTTTCTGGCCCGCCGCGTATTGGCAGTTGGATTTTGGCAACCACAGATATGAAGGCAACCTTAAAACAGCTCGATCCAGAGTTTGGAAGTCCAGTTCGCTTGGAGCGTGGAAAATACACTTGGGAGATCTCTGTCTCGAGCTCAGGTGTCTTGCCCTTTGGCGGATATGGCCCGGCCATTATTCAGTGGCAACCCCCTGCGCATCCGTGCCAAGACTTGCCGGACAGCGGCTGCAGATTGCTTAGCTTACAGGTCCAACACCCGCAGGCGGCCCGCATGCAAGAGGTGTTTGGGGAATTATTGAACGATATGCGTATTGGCTTTTCTGATGGCCCTGCGCATATTTCCGCCGAAATTCAAACGGATCACGGTGTCGTGACCTTAGGGTAGCCGGCTTTGCCCTTTCGCCTTTCGATTACAGCTTCTATAATTGGGCATGTCAATTTGGTCCCGCATAGCCGACGCGCTTGCAGCTCTCGCTACTGGTGAGGGGCTTTCATCTCTATTTGAAAAACTCCGCACCCCACCAGAACAGACGGTGGGCTTCACGATTGCTGTGATCGCTCTCAGTGCTAAAATGGCCAAGGCGGATGGTATTGTGACTCGCGCGGAGGTTTTAGCGTTTAGGGAGATTTTTCATATCCCCGCTGCGGACGAGGCGAGTGCGGCTAAGGTGTTCAATCTTGCGCGCCAAGATGTGACTGGATTCGAAACCTATGCCCGCCGGATCAAATCCATGTTTGGCTCCCGGATGACTATTTTGGAAGATTTGCTCGAAGGACTGTTCCATATTTCTGTGGCCGATGGATCTTATCATGATCAGGAAGATGCCTTCTTAAGCCGCGTGGCTGAAATATTTTGCCTCAGCGAGCGGTGCTTTCGGGTGGTGAAGGCACGTTATGTAAACGGTACACCTGCAGATCCCTATGATGTTTTGGGCGTGGAGTCTTCGGCAAGTCCTGAGGAGTTGCGTGCGGCCTGGCAAACTTTAGTGCGACAGAATCACCCAGATCAGCTTATGGCGCGGGGTGTACCGCTTGAGGCAGTGAAATTGGCTGAGGCTCGTCTGGTGGCGATCAATCAAGCCTGGGATAACCTGACGAAAGTCCAGGTTTGAACACGTCTACCTAGGTCAGTTTAGTATCTACATGAGTGGTTGCGTTCAGAGCAGTGGCAAGAGATTCAAGTCGAGCTTCGGCAACTTCGCCAAACAGGGGCGACGCTTCTGCAGTTAGGATCAAGGAGAGTCTTTTTTTCTTGGCATTCCAGTGCAGAGTTGCGGTTTCATCGTCTGGATTTGCCCAAAGCATCGCGCCTAAACGCATTGCTTTGCCCAAGACTTCCGCTTCTTTACGGCCTTCGTCTGGAAGAAGGGAATACAGTTCTTCAAAGTGGGTTCCGTCACGCTTGTTGCGATAGCGATGGAGCAGCGCCAGACCTAAGAACACGCGTTCATCGTGGCTCAACCCTCCCAGATTGGCTCGCGTGGCATATTCAAAACAGACCTCTGCACGGAAATCTGGATGGGCGCGCCAGCTGACGTCATGCAACAGACAGGCAGCCTGAACGAGCCGGGCGCGATTGGGGTTATTTTTGAGAAACAACGGAGAGATGAACTTGTGCAACCGTATTCCGAATCCGGGCAGGCGGGCGTCTTTGCGTTCAGCAAAATGGCAGCTTTCGATCAAAGGATCACGATCGCGCATGATCTGGGGCATTTGCTCATAGAGCATGCCTTCCCGGATACCATAGCTCGACACCGCGATATCATGCGGCTTGAAGCGCTTGACGATGCCCTTCAAAATTTGAGAGGCGATGGGCACAAGGGTCATCCGTCCCGGGGTAATACGAATCTCAGCGCGTAGTCTTTCAAGATCGCATTCGTCGATGTATTTTGCTGTTTCTTTAATGTCGCGGGCGGTCATCCGGTATTCATGCATGACATGCAGAGGATATCTGCGGCGGTGCATGTCTATCCGTGCAATGGCGCGCCAAGATCCACCCACTAAGAACAATCGATCTGATTGCGGCCCCATTTTCTCTCGCAGCTGATCCAAGGTTTGTGTGATGAAGGCCTTTCGACCCCGTTTGCCGCCCGGGATGTTAACGAGTTTCAATGGTCCGAGCGGGGAGGTGAGCCTTTGGCCCACTTTCCCATCAGATATTTCGGCCAGCTCCATAGACGCCCCACCGATGTCACAAACCAAGCCATAAGAGCCCGGCCAGCCCAGCAAAACACCCTGTGCGGATAACCTCGCCTCCTCTGGACCGTCAACCACATGAATTTTTAGCCCGGTTTCTTGCAAGACTTGCGCTGCAAATTCGGGCCCATCTCTGGCCTCGCGCACAGCGGCGGTTGCGACGGCGGTAAGGTCTGGTAGGCCGATCCCTTTGGCAATGGTGCAAAATCGGCGCAGTGCTGATAGGGCGCGGATGCGGCCGCTGGGGTTTAGATTGCCGGTTTCTGCTAGTCCCGCCCCAAGGGCACACATGACTTTTTCGTTGAAGAAATAGGCTGGTGAACGGGCCGCCCCGTCGAACACCACAAGGCGCACAGAGTTTGATCCGATATCAATCACGCCAACCCGTGAGAGGTCTCGTACTTTTGGGTTCTCAAACAGGGGCCGGTTGAAGGGTCCCCATTCTGGTGCGGTGTCTGATGATCCGTCCATTTACGTTCCCCTACGCTTGGGCATTGATATCAAACCCCCAAGTCAGGTCAATCCGGTCACCCCTCTGATGGTGATTGGGTGTCGTCGGTGTGGGTCAATTTTGGCACATCGCGCGCACCGGCACTGCCGCGGCCGGAAAGAGACGGGTTTTCCATAAAAAATCTATGGCAATTGAAGGCAAAGCTACCCTCTGGCCATGTGGCGCGCGTATAAGTACCATCGGGCTGCATCACCCAAGACTGTGCGACATCGGCCAAATTGGCCGCTATGATTTGGCTTACAATTTGGGCCTTGGCTGTTGCATTTTTGATCTCGACCAAAGTTTCGACCCGCCGATGCAGATTGCGGTCCATCCAATCGGCTGATGAAATATAAACCCGCGCTTCCAGACTGGGCAGGCCGTGACCATTGGCAAAACATACAATGCGCGAATGCTCCAGAAACCGCCCGATGACAGATTTCACTCGGATGTTTTCGGAGAGCCCCTTCACTCCAGGCCGTAATCCGCAGATACCACGCACGATCAAGCTGATTTTCACCCCGGTCTGTCCCGCGGCGTACAGCGCATCAATGACATCTGAATCAATCAAGGAATTCATCTTGGCCCAAATGGCGGCCGGTTTACCGTTTTTGGCATTTTTAGCCTCAGTGGCGATGCGCTCCAAAAGGGTTGATTGAAGGGACAGCGGTGAGATTGAAATATTCTCAAGCTTGTTAGGCTGCGCGTAGCCAGATAGGTAATTGAACACCTTTGTGGCGTCCCGACCCAGAGCTGTATCACAGGTGAAAAGGCTGACATCAGTATAAATACGTGCGGTTATGGGATGGTAGTTTCCTGTGCCATAGTGGGTATAGGTGACCAGACGATCTCCCTCGCGGCGGACCACGGTACTGATTTTGGCGTGTGTTTTGAGGTTCATAAAACCGTAAACCACATGGGCTCCGGCCCGTTCAAGCCTGCGAGACTGCCGGATATTGGCAGCCTCATCAAACCGAGCTTTCAGTTCCACCAAAGCGGTAACAGATTTCCCGTCTTCTGCAGCTTCGCACAACGCTTCCACAATGGGCGAGCGTTTGGAGGTGCGGTAGAGGGTTTGTTTGATCGCCAAGACATTTGGATCACGGGCGGCCTGCTGCAAGAACCGCACGACCATGTCGAAGGTCTCATACGGGTGTTGCAGCAGCATGTCTTTTTGCCGGATCGCGGCGAACATATCACCTTCATGATCTGATACTCGTTCAGGGACCCGGGGGGTGAAATTTGGCCAGAGCAAATTTGCGCGATCTTCGACGACTAATTCTTTTAGGTCCGGCAGGCCAAGCATGCCATCAACCTCAATCACTTCGGTTTCGGTGATGGAAAACTCTGCCATAATGGCGGTGCGTAGTGCCGTTGGGGCTTGGGTGCTGATCTTTAAGCGGATAACTTCGCCACGTCGGCGACGTTTGAGGGCGACTTCAAATTCGCGCACCAAATCTTCCGCCTCGTCTTCCACTTCAAGATCACTGTCGCGCAGGACTGAGAAAGCACAATGGCCTTTGAGCTCATAGCCTGGAAACAGCTGTTCTAACTGCATAAGGATCAGCTCTTCCAGTGGCAAATGCCGATAACCATCACCGGGCAGTTGTACAAACCTGTTTACCTGCTGGGGCACGGGCACCAAGGCGCGCAGGCTGCGTTTGTCGGATTTGCATTCCAGTTGCAGTGCCAAAGCAAACCCTGCGTTTGGAATGAATGGAAAAGGGTGTGCGGGGTCAATGGCTAATGGAGACACCACGGGAAATACGTCAGACAAGAATAATTGTTGCAGGTAGGCATGATCTTCTGCGGCCTGAGCTGCGGTTAGGATGTGTATGTCTTGTGCTGCTAGCTCGATGCGCAAATTTGACAGAATGGATTGCTGTTTGGCCATCAAGTCGCGGGCTTCGGTGTCGATCAACTCTAACTGCTTGGTGGTGTTCAGGCCATCCATGCCGGGGCTGGTGTTACCCGCACGGGCCAGTTCACGCAGGCCTGCGACGCGGACAGAATAAAACTCATCAAGATTGGTTGCTGAGATCGACAAGAACCGTAACCGCTCCAATAGAGGCACATTGGGGTTATCAACTTCTTCCAAAACGCGCCAATTGAACGCCAGCCAAGACAGTTCGCGGTTCAAAAAACGGTCTGGCCCAGCCATATCCAGCCCACAGCTGCGCGCTGGAGAAAAATCATTATGGAGAAAGTCAGCCGGGTTTGTCATCAGTTATCCTGTATGCAGTCACACGATTTAAGCGTTTTAAGGGTAAATTGTAAGGGGTAAGATCATGCTGGCTAAAGCTTCGGGGTTTAGGTTAGAATACGTGTCGCCATGGCGCGCGTGATAGGGCGTTTTGTCGACATGCTTTGTGCATCCAGTTGCGCCACAATATCGCCCGCGGCATCAAAGTTTCGGTCCATATTTTTGAGAATATAGGCCAGCACTGCGGGAGGTGGTGATAATTGGCGGTCCATGAAAGCTTTTAGTAAAACAGCATGTAGCAGCGCGTCGTCCGGGCGATCAATTTTGGTACAGCTTGTGCCTTCCAGACGGCTCAGCAGATCCGGCAGCTGAAATCCGGCTTGGCGTGCTGCGATACTTGAGGCCATGAGCAACAGCCCGCCAGTGGATAGCAGATGATTATGTAAATGAAACAATCGTGTTTCTGCCTGAGAAATACCGGCCACCGTATGCAGATCATCCACAACAATTTTTGCGCCGGATTCTGGCTGATCAAAATCCCGTAAAGGATTGATTTTTTGTGCCCCGTTTTCGCTGAGCCAGATTTCCAATAGATGGGATTTTCCGCTGGCTTTTGGGCCAAGCACGATCATTTTCCCTTGAGGCCAAGTTGCTGGCTCTTCCAAGGTCGCCACAGCATTTGCATTGGCAACAGACACAAAAAAGGCGTCGCGCTCGCGCGCAACTTTGATTGGCAATTTGAAGCTGAGTTGCTCAAACATCATTGTCATCTTCTGTGCTCAAACCTTGATACAGCAAACCTGCTTTATATTGCGCGATGAAGAACCGAGCCACTACGCCGATCATAGCTGCAACCGGCACCGCTACCAGCATGCCGACAAATCCAAATAGGCCGCCAAATACTGAGAGGGCGAAAATCAACCACACCGGATGCAGACCCACGGAATTCCCGACCAATTTAGGCGTCAGGAAATTGCCCTCTAAAACCTGCCCGATCATGAAGATGACCGCGATAATGCTGATAGAGGTCCAGTCACCCCAAAATTGGAACAGAGCCAACCCCAGCGCCAACCCCCCGCCGACCAATGCGCCGACATAGGGGATGAATGAGATGATACCAGCAACGAAACCCACCACGATGCCATAGTTCAGACCGGCCAGCATCAAGGCACTGGCGTAGTATAGGCCTTGAATAAAGCACACTGTACCTTGGCCGCGGATGAAAGAGGCAAGTGTGGCATCGATTTCACGACCCAAACGGCGCACGTTGTTAACATGGTCGCGCGGTACCAGCTCGTCGATTTTGGTCACAAGATTGTCCCAATCCAGTAGTAGATAGAAAGACACAACTGGCACCACCACGATCAATACCAGTATATTTACGAGCGAATTCAGTGAAGAGGCTACGCCATTCATCAAATCACCGCCCCGCGACTGAATGGTCTCTCCCAATCCGGTGAGCGACTGTCTGATACTGCTGCTGTTGTCCAAGAGGTCTGGAAAGCGCGTCGTCAAAAAGCCCCACAATTTCGCAGAAATGGCTGGCGCCGTGTTGAACAGCGCAATGGCCTGTTCCACTAAGAGTGGCACGATCAGTAAAATGGCCAAAACGAAGGCTAGCATCGCCACTAATGTGATCACGGCGGTCGACAGCAACCGAGATAATCCCCAGCGTTGTAAGCGATCAGCAACGGGATCAAGGCAATAGGCAATCGCGCCGCCTAAGATGAACGGCAAGAGCATATCCCCCAGCAGCCATAACAGCAGGCCAAAGATAAGTGCCGCGATACCCCAGTAGCGCAGTTGTGAAGATACCGGTAAAGCCATGATCAATCTCCCTTTGTCATCCAACTTGCGTATTGCGCCGCACCTTGCAAGAGGTTGATGCTAAATATGTCCTCAAAAAGCGCTATTTCGGCTGCTTTCGCTTGTGACGAGGGCATCGTGGCTCTAAACAGGATGAAGAATTTAACTGGAGTGTTCCATGCGCCTTAGCCGCTATTTTTTGCCCGTCCTGAAAGAAAATCCAGCTGAGGCTCAAATTGTCTCACATCGTTTGATGCTGCGAGCGGGAATGATCAAACAATCTGCCGCTGGAGTTTATTCTTGGTTGCCCTTGGGTCTCAAGGTTCTCAAGAAAATTGAAACCATCGTTCATGAAGAACAGGAAAAAGCAGGCCATTTGGCGATGCTTATGCCGACGATTCAATCTGCAGATCTGTGGCGTGAATCCGGGCGTTATGATGACTACGGTGAGGAAATGCTGCGGTTTAAAGACCGTCATGACCGCGATATGCTGTTCACGCCTACCGCTGAAGAATTGATCACCGATATTTTCCGTGGCCATGTCACCAGCTATAAAGACATGCCTTTGACCATGTATCAGATCCAATGGAAATTCCGCGATGAACGCCGCCCCCGTTTTGGGGTGATGCGCGGCCGTGAGTTCTATATGAAAGATGGCTACACATTCGACCTCACCAAAGAGGAGGCCCTCCACGCCTACAATCGCCATTTGGTTAGCTATCTGCGCACCTATGAACGCATGGGCTTGCAAGCCATTCCAATGCGCGCGGACAGTGGTCCGATTGGTGGCGATGACACCCATGAGTTTTTGGTCTTGGCGGAAACAGGCGAGAGCGAAGTGTTCTATGACAGTGCTGTGACGGATCTGACATTTGGTGATCGTGAGATTGATTTTGACAATGTCGCAGAATGCAAGTCAATCATGGAAGAGTTCACCACTAAATACGCCCGCACCGATGAAACCCATGATGAGGCGCTATTTGCCGAGGTTCCAGAGGAGCGCCGCAAAGTTGCACGGGGCATCGAGGTGGGCCAAATCTTTTACTTTGGCACCAAATATTCCGAAACTATGGGGGCGTCCGTGCAAGATGCGGAAGGCAAGAAAGTGCCGGTCCATATGGGTAGTCATGGCATCGGTGTGAGCCGTCTTGTAGGCGCTATCATTGAGGCCAGCCACGACGACAAAGGCATCATCTGGCCAGAGGGTGTAACCCCGTTCCATTGCGGAATTGTAAACCTCAAGCAGGGCGACGATGAGGCCGGTGCGGCGTGTGAAAATCTATATAAGCAGCTGACCAAAGCCGGTCTTGAGCCGCTCTATGATGATCGCAATGAGCGCGCAGGCGGAAAATTTGCTACGATGGATTTGATCGGTCTACCATGGCGAATCACGGTAGGGCCAAGGGGCTTGAAAAATGGTGTGGTCGAATTGACCAATCGAAAAACAGGCATCAGCGAAGAAATGTCGCCTGAGGCTGCTATTGAAAAAGTAATAGCCCAATACCTTTTGGGCGGATAAGATTTGGCTGGCGTGAACAAAAGGCTAAAAATGTCATGATGCGATATGAAATGACTTTGAGCGATGGGTGCGCCAGCTCCCTAATTATGGCCTCCTTTGTTTTTGAGGGGTCTCTATGAAGCGCGCGGCCCCTTTTTCTGGTTTTGAATTTCTGATTGCTTGGCGTTATCTACGGGCCAAGCGGGCTGAGGGTGGCGTGAGCGTCATGACCCTGATCAGCTTGGTTGGCATCGCCCTAGCTGTTGCGGCTTTAATCATCGTATTAGCGGTGCGTAGCGGATTTCGAACTGAATTTGTTGATGCAATCTTGGGCGCGAATGCCCATGTCACTGTTTATGAGCGCGAATTTAATCTGAAAACTGGTAAGTTTGATTATGCGATAGATCGCTATGAGGATTTGACCAATCGCATTGAGGCGGTTGCAGGTGTCACACGGGTGGCCCCTTTGATCCGCGGCCAAGTGATGGGTAGCTCCGATGACCTCAATCATGGAATCATGGTGTTTGGCATTACCCTCGATAAGCTCAAAACAATCCCGAATGTGGCCAATTCTGAGCGCAGTTTGGGGGATATAGAGGATTTCCCGGACGGTGTGGCCCTTGGCTCTGGGGTGGCGAAGGCCTTGCGGCTGTCCATTGGTGATCGCATCAAACTGATTTCGCCTAACGGGATCAGAACTGCTTTTGGCACCAGCCCCCGCGTGAAGTCATATACGGTAGCCTATATTTTCACCGCTGGGCATTACAACATCGACCAAACCCGCCTTTACCTGCCGTTTGCAGAGCCACAAAGCTTTTTCAACAGAGAAGGTCAGGCGGATCAAATAGACGTGTTTGTCAGCGATCCGGAATCGGTGGATAATATGACAACAGCAATTTGGGAAGCCAGCGGTGATAACGCGTTTTTGGAGACGTGGCGCGATTATGCGGGCGGGTTTCTCAGGGCCCTGGCCATCGAAGATAATGTGATGCTCGTGATCATGATCGTACTGATGCTATTGTCGACCATGAACATCATTTCTGGGCTGATTATGTTGGTCAAGAACAAGGGCCGAGACATAGGAATTCTGCGCACCATGGGGCTGACCGAAGGCACCGTGCTGCGGGGATTTTTTTTATGCGGCGCGGGGATTGGTTTAATCGGAACACTGTTGGGTATTTTGTTTGGGGTTTTATTCGTGCTGAACATCGATGCAATTTTCAGCCTTGTAAACTATATTTCTGGTGGTGAAGTTTGGGATCCCTCTATTCGTGGAATATACCATTTGCCCTCGGAATTGCGTGGCGTGGATGTGGCCAAGGCTATGGGCATCTCGCTGTCATTGTCTTTCATCATAACCATTTTTCCCGCTCGGCGTGCGGCGCGGATGAACCCGGTTGAGGCATTGCGAAATGAGTGAACCGATCCTGAAAATGGCTGGTGTATATAAGTATTACAACCTGGGCCACGCCAATGAAGTACCGGTGTTGCAAGATTGTGATTTGACGCTGGAGGCGGGGCAGGTTGTGTCGCTTGTGGCACCTTCTGGCGCGGGCAAATCAACTCTGCTGCACATTGCCGGTTTGCTTGATACCGCTGACAGTGGGGGCTTGCAAATTGTGGGGCAAGACATGGCCCATGCCGGGGATCGGTTGCGTACAGATATGCGGCGTATGAAGATTGGGTTTGTGTATCAGTTCCATCATCTACTGCCTGAATTTACGGCGGTGGAAAACATCATGCTTCCGCAACAAGCGACGGGTCTCAAACCCTCAGTGGCACGGTTGCGCGCTTTGCAGCTGTTGGACCAAGTTGGGCTTGCAGACCGTGGGCATCACCGGCCGAGTGAAATGTCAGGCGGCGAACAGCAACGGGTCGCATTTTGTAGGGCTTTGGCCAATGAGCCCGAGCTGTTGTTGGCGGATGAACCCACAGGAAACCTTGACCCGGAAACGTCGGATCATGTTTTCAGCGTCTTAATGGATTTGGTTCGCACCACGGGCATGGCAGCATTGATTGCCACCCATAATATGGATTTGGCGGCGCGCATGGATCGGCAGGTTCGGCTGAGTAAGGGCCAGATCTTGTAATATTGTGTTGAAATTCGCTGTGAACCCCGATTTTTAGAACTGACAAAGCATATCGTGAATTGGAAAGCCTATGCCACTCGTCTCAGCCACTGAAATTGAACGTGCCAGTAAAACAGCCTTGCAGGCCTATGGGGCCAAAGATTGGATCGCAGCCTCTGTGGCGCGCGCGGTTGCGGATGCAGAGTCCTATGGAAACGTGATCTGTGGGCTGTATTATCTCGAAAGCTATTGCCTTCAACTGGCCACGGGCCGGGTCGATGGCGTTGTTGATCCGCATGTCTCAGCCTCGCGCCCAGGCTCGATTTTGTCGGATGCCCAATTTGGATTTGCACAATCTGCTTTTGAAGCGGCCTTGCCAGCAGCGATTGCAGCCACTCGGAAAAATGGCACGGCATCGCTGTCTGTGGCCCGTGCTCATACCTGCACCTCGCTTGGATATTTTACCTCGCAATTGGCCGCAGAAGGTTTTCTGGCCATTGGCTTCACAAACGCAAGCCCAGTTGTCGCCCCTCCTGGTGGCAGCCAACAGGTGATCGGCACGAATCCAATCGCTATGTCTGTTCCTGATGGGCAAGGCGGTTTGGCGGTACATTTTGATTTTTCAACCTCCGCTGTGGCGCTGGGTAAGATCACCATGGCCAAGGCTGCGGGCCGGGCCATTCCTTTGGGTTGGGCCGTGGATGCGCAAGGGGAACCCACGACAGACCCTGAAGCGGCTTTGTTGGGGGCTTTGGTTTCGGCTGGCGGATATAAGGGATGGGGCTTTGGGATTTTGGCTGAACTGCTGGCTGCGGGCATCACAGGATCTGTAAACTCTTTGGATGTGGGTGGGCTGAAGCTGCCTGGAGGCGCGCCGCATGGGCTGGGCCAGTTCTATTTCATTATTGACCCAAGTACCCATCACGCGGGGTTTGCCGATAGATTGGCGCGTTTGGTGGATGCTGTGGCTTTGCAAGAGGGCTCTCGTCTGCCTGGCAGTAATCGGGAGCCTATTGCAGAGGTTAATGTGCCCGATGAGCTTTGGGATGCAGTGGGCGTTTTGGGCAGTGGCCCAGCTTAGGCCTTTTGCGTTAGCACCACACCCGTCGCCATCAACAACAGCCCACAGAGACGTGACCAGCTGAGCGGCACGGGCTGCGCGCCGAATAGGCCAAAATGGTCAATCGTGGCTGCAGAGAGCAGCTGACCAACTAGCACAAAAAATATCGCATTTCCAACGCCAAACTTGGGTGCGATGGCAGTGATTGAAAGCACGTAAAACGCGAGGAACAAGCCGGCCAAGAGCAAATGCCGGGGAGCGGATGCTAGTTTAACAAGGGCTCCGGGCCCGGTGATCAAGGCCACCACCAAAACTGTGAGAAAGCCAACGGCAAGCAACACAGCCCCAGCCAACATAGGCGCCCCAAGATGGCGTCCCAAAGCCGCATTCATCGCCGCCAATACTGGAATACCAATTCCGGCAGCAAGCATGGTGATGGCATAGGTTGGCATGCATCAGGCTCCTTAAAGTGTTAAACGTCCAGCTCTTCTACAAACCTTGCATTCTCTTGAATATATTCAAAGCGTTTTTCAGGTTTCTTGCCCATCAACCGCTCAATCAAATCTCCGGTTTCACCCGGCACATCCTCATCCACTGTGACGCGGATCAATTTTCGGGTGGCGGGGTTCATTGTTGTTTCTTTTAGGTCCTTTGCATCCATCTCGCCCAAGCCTTTGAAGCGGCTGACGTCAATTTTGCCTTTGCCTCCGAGACCTTTTTCCAGCCATATGGCTTTTTCAGCTTCATCCAAACAATAGACACGTTTAGCCCCTTGGGTGAGGCGGAACAGGGGTGGGCAGGCCAGATACAGGTGGCCAGCGTCGATCAAGGGCCGCATTTGTGAAAAGAAGAAGGTCATGAGCAGGCTCGCGATGTGCGCACCGTCTACATCCGCATCCGTCATAATGATGATTTTGTCATAGCGCAGATCATCGACGTTGAATTTGGATCCCATACCGACGCCAAGCGCCTCGCAAAGATCGCTGATTTCTGCATTGGAGCCTAGCTTATTGGATGCTGCCCCCAGCACGTTGAGAATCTTACCCTTCAAAGGTAGCAAGGCTTGGTTGACGCGATTGCGCGCGCCTTTGCCAGAACCGCCCGCACTGTCGCCTTCCACTATAAACAGTTCTGTGCCTTCGCGGGTTTTTGAGGTGCAATCGGTAAGCTTGCCTGGCAGGCGCAGCTTCTTCGTGGCGGATTTGCGCTGAGTCTCTTTTTCTTGACGGCGGCGCAGCCGTTCTTCAGCGCGCAGCACCAGAAAATCAAGGATAGCGCCAGCGGACTTGGTGTCGGCGGCCAACCAATTATCAAACCGATCTCGCACAGCATTTTCAACCAAGCGCTGGGCTTCGACTGTCGCCAACCGGTCTTTGGTCTGGCCTACAAATTCTGGCTCGCTGATAAAACATGATACCAAAGCGCAGCCGCCGGCGATGAGATCATCGCGGGTGATATTGGTTGCTTTTCGATTGTTGACCAATTCGCCGTAAGCCTTGATACCTTTCAAGACCGCAGCCCAAAAGCCGCTTTCATGTGTGCCGCCTTCGGGGGTTGGCACGGTGTTACAGTAAGATTGGATGAACCCGTCGCGAGAGGGCGTCCAATTGACCGCCCATTCGACTTTGCCGGGCACATTGAAGCGCTCTTTGAAGTCGACGGTGCCCGCAAATGGGGTTTCCGCATAGGTGCTGGCCTTACCTAGGGTTTCGTTGAGGTAATCAGACAGGCCACCCGGGAAATGGAAGGTTGCTTCTTTTGGCGTTTCGCCATCGTCAATCTGACTTTTCCAGCGAATTTCAACGCCTGAGAACAGATAGGCTTTGGACCGGATGGAATTGAACATGCGGGCCGGTTTGAAACGGTGCTTGCCAAAAATTTTCTCATCCGCGTGGAACGTTACCGTGGTACCGCGCCGATTAGGGGCCGCACCTATTTTTTGGATGGGCCCAAGCGGAATACCACGTGAGAAGCGTTGCTCATATAATTCACGATTGCGGGCGACTTCGACCACCATAGAATCGGAGAGCGCATTCACAACTGAGGCGCCAACACCGTGCAGGCCGCCAGAGGTTTGATAGGCTTTGCCTGAGAATTTACCACCCGCATGTAGTGTGCAAAGGATCACTTCGAGTGCAGATTTATGCGGAAATTTAGGATGTGGATCCACTGGAATGCCGCGGCCATTGTCACGGATCATAACCGAATAATCGGCCAAAAGCTCAACCTCGATGCGATTGGCGTGACCTGCTACGGCCTCATCCATCGAGTTATCGAGCACTTCCGCCACAAGGTGATGCAGCGCCCGTTCATCGGTACCACCAATATACATACCTGGGCGTTTTCGAACCGGCTCTAGCCCCTCCAACACCTCAATGGATGACGCGTCATAGGTGGTATCATCAGCTGCGGATAATAGGTCACTTGCCATGGGGCTGCTCTTTCTTTGATTGTCGCTATTCATGGCAGAAGTTGCGTCGCAAGAAAAGGCCTCCCCAACATGTTGGGCCATATTCTACACTAGATTTTGCGTTTGGGCGTTTAGGCTGTAGCGACTTCTCCCATTTTGCCGACTCCGCGGGGAGAGTGAGACCTGAAATATATGAATAATATGTGAACGCTTTTTCCACTGGTCAGCTGTGTCACTGCTGCGTAAAAAGGCTCATGAAAAAGTCTCAAACAATCAAACGTGAAGCGCGATCCTTGCTGGTGCTGGGCTTGCCTTTGGCTGGCAGTCAGGTGGCGCAATTTGCGGTGCATACCACTGACACGCTGATGCTCGGTTGGTATTCAGTTTTGGCCTTGGCGCAGGTGACATTGGGCGCACAGATCTTGTTCATAGCTTTTATCGCCACCTCTGGTTTCGCCTTTGCCATTTTGCCGATGGTGGCCAAGTCCATGGCAGAAGATGATCCGCTATCGGCCAGACGCGCCACGAGGATGGGGCTGTGGTTGTCGACCATTGCGGCTGGGTTGTTGTTTCTGCCGATGTGGTTTGCAGCCCCAATTCTTGAGTCCATGGGACAAGATGTGATTGTGGCGGAGGGGGCGCAGGATTACTTGCGCATAGCGGGCTTTGGGCTGTGGCCGGCGCTTTGGGGGCTTGTGTTGCGCAGCTATCTTTCTGCGTTGGAGCATACGGGCGTTGTGCTGTGGATTTCCTTGGGCGTTTTGGTTGCCAATGCTCTGATCAACTATGCTTTGATCTTTGGGTATTGGGGTATGCCGGAGCTGGGATTGCAGGGGGCAGCGATTGCCTCGGTAATTGCGGCGAGCCTGTCTTTGCTAGGTTTTGTTGTTTACATTCAGCGTTATTTCCCCGAGCAAGAAATGTTTGCGCGCTTCTGGCGGTTTGATCGGGTGGCCACAGCGGCCGTGATGCGCCTCGCACTACCAATTTCAGCCACGGCTTTGGCGGAAAGTGGTTTGTTCGCGGCCTCTGCATTTATGATGGGTTGGCTGGGGCATTTGGAATTGGCGGCACATGGGATTGTGCTGCAATTAGCGGCGCTGAGTTTCATGGTGCATCTGGGCTTGTCTCAGGCGGGTACAGTGTTGGTTGGCAAGGCCTTTGCGCGTCGCGATTGGGTGGCCGTACAACGCACTGCCGCGATCACGATGGGGCTTTCAACTTTGGCGGCTTTGGTCGCAATTCTCTTCTTTTTGGCCACACCCAATATGCTGATCAGTGCATTTTTAGATGCAGAAGATACACTGACCCCTGAGATCCTGCGCATTGGCACTCTGTTGTTGATTGTCGCGGCGATGTTTCAATTTGTGGATGCGGCGCAGGTGGTGGCCTTGAGCCTTTTGCGCGGGCTTCAAGATACCAAAGTGCCGATGCTGATCGCGACGGTGTCTTATTGGATAATAGGCATGCCAATCAGCTATGTCTTAGGTTTCGTTTTGGACTTCAAAGAAACGGGGGTCTGGCTGGGCTTGGTCTTCGGCCTGGGGGTTGCGGCTTTATTACTTTGGGCGCGGTTCGCGGTCTTAACTCGTGTGGGTATTACGCGGGCTTAGATCTTTTCTTTTAGCATGTGGTTAGTTTTATTCGGCATCAAAACAGCACGCAGATCATGCATGGAGAGCAACAGCTGATCTGTTACCAATTCTAAATCATCATAGCTGGCTTTGGACTTCGCCTATTGCGCCGTGAGATTGAGATGGCCCACCGGACGCAGCATATCATAAATTTTGCGCCGGGCGAGCAGATCTTTGCGCTGCGTAACTCAGTCTTGGATCAACTGTTCTTCGCCTTGCGTCCGGCTTTAGGTGCCATGTGACTTCATATCGCCATTGCAAATGTTGATCACAGCAATCTGTTCTAAGTCTAGCCTATTTTTGGCGGTTCTCGGTTTCGACCTTAAACTGCATGGCCCCATGTTCACGGGTGCGGAAAAGTATTTAGGTGGTAAAGGTCTAATATAGCTTGATTAAACCAAGCTTTCACAAAAGCGTTGAATTCGTTTGCAGGCCTCGCGCAAATTTTCGTCAGAAGTTGCATAACTCACCCGAAAGTTTGGCGAAAAGCCAAAGGCGGCGCCAAACACAACTGCTACCCCGGCATCCTCCAAAAGGCTGGTTGCAAAAACCTCATCAGTGGTGATTTTGATACCTTTGGGCGTGGTTTTCCCGATCAACCTAAAAATAGAGGGGTACACATAAAATGCACCTTCTGGTGTTGGGCAGGTAATATCTTTAGCCTTGTTCAGCATTTCCACCACCAAATTGCGGCGGCGAATGAACGATTCATTATTGGAGACCAAGAAATCTTGTGTGCCGTTAAGAGCTTCTACAGCGGCCCATTGGCTTATTGTACAGGGGTTCGAAGTGGACTGTGATTGCACCTTACACATAGCGGTGATCAAGGGCTGTGGCCCGGCGGCGTAGCCAATCCGCCAACCGGTCATAGCATAGGCCTTAGACACGCCGTTGCAGGTCAGAGTGCGGTCATAAAGGGTGGGTTCAACCTCGGCTGGTGTGCAAAACTTGAAATCCCCATAGGCGAGATTCTCATACATATCATCTGACATCACCCAGACATGCGGATGGCGCAGCAATACGTCGGTGAGAGCTTTCAACTCATCCCAATTATAACCAGCCCCGGTTGGGTTGGAGGGAGAGTTGAAGATAAACCATTTGGTTTTTGGCGTGATAGCTTCTTCCAGTTTATCCGCGGTGAGCTTGTAGTTGGTTGCAAATGAGGTCTCGGCAATAACGGGTGTTCCACCTGCAAGTAACACCATATCGGGGTATGATACCCAGTAGGGGGCGGGTATCACCACCTCGTCGCCTGAGTTCAAACTGGCCATGAACGCGTTGTAAAGTGTCTGTTTGCCTCCGGTGCCAACACTGACCTGAGTCAGGGTATAGCTTAATGAATTCTCACGCAAAAATTTGTCGCAAATGGCTTGTTTTAGTTCGGGCATACCGTCAGGTGCGGTGTATTTTGTTTTGCCTTCGGTGATGGCCCGCACGGCTGCGGCTTTGATATTATCTGGAGTGTCAAAGTCCGGCTCACCTGCACTCAATCCGATAACATCATGTCCCGCCACCTTTAATTCCGCCGCTTTTGTTGTTATAGTTATGGTGGGGGATGGTTTTACACGGTCAAGTGTTGTTGACAAAAACGACATGCCGACCTCAATTTTAGATTTTATCTGCCAAAGTCTTAGATCTCCGTTTACAAAGTTGCAAGCAGAACCGATTGGAAAGAGGTACGATATGACGGAAAATAATTTAGATGCACCATTTGATTGGTTTGGCCCCGATGCGGCCACTTTTGGTGACCGTGTCTTGGGAGCGCGCGAAAAATCCGGCATGACACAAGCACAGCTGTCACGCAGGCTTGGGATTAAACTGTCCACCTTACAAGCTTGGGAGGAAGACCGGTCCGAGCCACGGGCCAATAAATTGCAAATGTTGACTGGCATGCTCAATGTGTCTCTGCCTTGGCTGCTGAGCGGAGAAGGAATTGGACCCGAAGAACCCACCGCGACGCCACTATCTGAAGATATACAAACAATTTTAATTGAAATGCGCGCAATTAAGACGGATATGACACGGACTGCTGACCGCTTGAGCCGGTTGGAGAAACACCTGAGGTTGGTGCTGAAATGACTGAGCTACACGAGCATAAAATCAAGCGCCTGAAAATGCGGTCTATGCGGCGCGGGATCAAGGAAATGGATCTTATTTTAAGTCATTTTGCCGATAAAACCCTGCGAGACATGAGCAAGGATGAGCTTGTGGCCTATGACCTGTTGCTCGAAGAAAATGATCATGACTTGTATTCTTGGGTCACGGGGACCGCACCAACGCCACCAGAATTTTCTGTCTTAATTGGGGATATCGTGGCTGGTTTGCAAATTCAGTCGAATTAAATGCACCTTGTTTAGATAATATTCGTGAATATTACCAATACTGCTCAAAGCAGCAGATTGAGGGGGTTTGCAATGAGTGGGCAAAATACAAACAAGCCGCAGGATGGCAAAGACTTCATGACATATTACCTCGAGAGCTTGGCTCTTGTGCAATGATTGCGCCGGCTTTTGTTGGATGAGATTGGCGTGGAGGAGATCAACAGATCATTGCGTTAGGTTAAGTGCTACTGAAGCAATCAAATCCGATTTATTTACTGATCCAACTGGCTCATGCTGATGAACTCCAATTCGCGCAATAATTTGCGACTCATGGCACGTTCATAATCGTCAAAGCCGATGGCCACCTCTGAGAATGCCCCGGGCCCTGACAAAACCCGATTGGAAAAATAGGCCGTCAATTCGTCGGTGGACAATTCCGCATGCGACATGCGGGAGGCTGCGTCGATACCAATGATTAATGCATTGATCACAATATTTCCGATCTGTTCAGGTAGGTTGACCCGATGTGGCTCTGGACCGGTGTTGTTCTTTCCGTCGCCCGATATATCAAGGGTGCGCTTCCAACAGCCTGATTGTTGGTTCAAAAACCCGATACCAGACTGAATGGCCTTGCCCAATGCGGTGGTGGGTGGCGCGTCGCGCCGCATTGCTTGGCGCAATTCAGCTGAGAGATTTTGCAGGGTCTGATCATTTAAAATCTCGGTCCAGGGGACGAGAATTCGCTGATAGTTCTGTCCGCTCCATTCAAACACCAACAGCTTAACTGGAGCTTTGGGCATGGATAAAATGCTTGAGGTCACATTGGGGCTGGTCAACGCTGCGGCCAAGCCTTGCAATTGTAATTGATATTCCTCGGCATCCACTGAGCCGGAGACATCCAAGCCTAAAGCTAAAGCCTGCCGGCAAGCCGCTTGCGCTGAGGATAGGCTTGCGGCAACAACTAGAGCTGCCGCTGCAAGCGATCTGAAAGCTGAAAAGGTTACCAACTGCCAGTGTTTTTCATGCTTACCCAAGGCTCGGCAAGGGGGAGGTTGTCACCCTCTTGCAGAAGCTCAATGGAAATATTGTCTGGGCTACGTACAAACGCCATTCGACCCTCACGCGGTGGACGATTGATGGTGATTCCATTATCCATAAGATGCTGACAGGTTGCGTAGATGTCTTTCACTTCATAGGCGAGATGCCCGAAGTGACGACTGTCAGAGGGCAGGCCTTCGTCGCCGTCCCAATTGTAAGTCAGCTCAACGGGGCATTCATGTTGGCCGGAGGGAGCCATGAAAACCAGGGTGAATCGGCCACCTTCATTATCCCAACGGCGGGTTTCTTCGAGCCCCAAAAGGGCGAAAAACGCGATTGAAGCTTCTAAATCCGCGACTCGGACCATTGTGTGTAGATATTTCATTTGCATTTACCTTTATATAGTAGGTTCATCCTTTGGATTGCTCCATATATAGTGTTCAGGGAATCGCTCCAGATGGGGTTAACTTAGGGGATATTGATGCTGCTGACACCAGAACAACAAGAGGAAATTGATCAGCTGCGATCAAATCCTCAGCCAACCTTGAGGGCCGTGGCGCCTGGGATGGAAAACCATCTCTATAAAGCGCAGCCCGTGTTGGATCATGGTTTTGTTCGGGTTATCGACTATATGGGCGATGATGCCGCCATCTGTCAGGCTGCCCGCGTGAGCTATGGCAAAGGCACAAAATCTGTACAAAACGATGTTGGATTGATCCGCTATTTGATGCGTCATTGGCATTCGACTCCGTTTGAGATGTGCGAAATTAAATTGCATGTGAAGCTGCCAGTCTTTGTGGCGCGGCAGTGGATCCGGCACAGGACGGCGAATGTAAATGAATACTCAGCGCGCTATTCCATTCTCGATCGGGAGTTTTATATCCCCGAGGCGGATTCTTTGGCGGCGCAATCTGTGGTCAACAACCAAGGTCGTGGTCGGGTGCTGCAAGGTGCTGAGGCGGCTCGGGTTCTTGAGATTTTGAAAACTGACAGCAACCGCGCCTATGATAATTATGAAGCGATGATCTCTGATGAGGGCCAAGATGGTCTGGCGCGGGAATTGGCCCGGATGAACTTACCGGCCAATATCTATACGCAATGGTATTGGAAGGTCGATCTGCACAACCTGTTTCACTTCTTGCGTTTGCGGGCAGATGCCCATGCGCAGTATGAAATTAGGGTCTATGCGGATGCGATTTGCGACATGGTGCGCGATTGGGTTCCAGCGGCTTATGGTGCTTTTGAGGATTATCGCATGGGTGGTGCTGTCTTGTCAGCCAAATCACTGGATTGCGTGCGCCGTATGTTAGCGGGCGAAAAGGTGACGCATGAAACCTCAGGTATGAGCAAAGGTGAATGGCGCGAATTTGAAGATGTTATTGGGGCATAGATTGCTCCAATGCAGCTTTTTGAGTCGCAAACCCACACTTCCTAGGCGAGCCTAGTTTTTTGCGGATGCGTCTCCGTTTGTAATAACCGAACCTGATTAGTCGGCGCGGCTCAATTCACCAGCCATCTCACGGCCATCACGCCCTTCAATTAACTCGTAATTAATTTTTTGGTTATCGGCCAAGCTTGTCATTCCAGCACGTTCTACAGCTGAGATATGAACAAAAACATCATTGCCACCACCCTCGGGTTCGATGAAGCCAAAGCCTTTTGTGGTGTTAAACCATTTTACTGTGCCCAGAGGCATATTTTATTCTCCTAGTTCATAGTTGCTCGCCGGACACTTCGCCGGTGGCATGACAGGGCCCTGAAAACCAAAATACCGCGAATAAATATTTGTTTTTAGGTGTCACAACTCTACAATTATGTGAATGGAAATAAAATCAAGGAAAAATTTATGGAACTCTACGGTTTAAATTCATGCGACAGTTGCCGCGCCGCTCGAAAAGCCTTGAAAAACATAGCGATTGAATATGTTGACGTGCGGGAGTCTGGTGTCCCTAAAAATGTTCTGAAAATTGCCTTGGAGATATTTGGAGTGGCTTTGATCAACAAATCTTCCACTACATGGCGTGGTTTGGACGAGCAAACGCGCGCCATAGATTCGTTGGAATTGTTGCAAGCGCATCCCACTTTGATGAAGCGGCCCTTAATCGTGAATGGGTCTGAGATGACCCTCGGGTGGAAGCCTGATGTCGCCGCGTTTTATGCAGATATACAAGGATCTTAATCGGCTTCTTACCGATCATAAAAAAGCCCGCTCAATCTGAGTGAGTTTTTTTGATATTATTTTTCAAATCACAATAGATCAGGGGGAGTTGATTCAACTTTGAGATTGGCAACCAACTGTTCCAAATTCATAACTTCGCTTTGTTTGCTGCCAAGGCGGCGGACTGAAACAGTACGGTCTTCCACCTCTTTCATTCCAATTGCCAAAATAACTGGTACTTTTGCCACGGAATGTTCCCGGACTTTGTAGTTGATCTTCTCATTGCGAATATCGGCTCCAGCACGGACGCCCACAGCGCGCAGAGCGGCCACAGCTTCACGCACAAAATCATCTGCATCAGACACGATAGAGACCACAACCACCTGACGTGGTGCCAACCAAATCGGCAGTTTGCCCGCATGCTCTTCAATTAAAATACCGATGAAGCGTTCGAACGAGCCAAGGCAGGCGCGGTGCAGCATAACCGGACGGTGCTTGTTGCCATCTTCGCCGATATAGCTGGCACCCAGACGCTCAGGCAAGACAAAATCCACCTGATGGGTGCCGCATTGCCAATCACGGCCAATGGCGTCCGTCAGCACGAACTCGAGCTTTGGCCCGTAAAATGCACCTTCGCCTGGGTTCATTTCTGGCTCAATACCGGCCTTTCGAGTGGCTGCCAAAAGCGCAGTCTCGGCGCGATCCCAAACCTCATCTGATCCGGAGCGGTTTTCAGGACGGTTGGAGAATTTTACCCGAAATTTTTCGAACCCAAGGTCTTTGTAAACAGAGGTCAGGTATTCGATATAAAGTGCTGTTTCCTCTTCGATCTGGTCCTCGCGGCAGAAGATATGCCCGTCATCTTGGGTAAAGCCTCGCACCCTCATGATACCGTGCAGTGCGCCTGAGGGCTCGTAACGGGCGCAGCTGCCGAATTCGGCCATGCGCAGTGGCAAATCCCGGTAGGATTTGAGGCCTTGGTTGAAAATCTGCACGTGGCAGGGGCAGTTCATCGGCTTTAGGGCATTCACGGCTTTTTCACGCGCATGCTCTTCATCCACTTCAACGATGAACATATTTTCTTGATATTTATCCCAATGGCCAGATGCCACCCAAAGCTTGCGGTCCACCACTTGCGGGGTGTTCACCTCGACATAGCCGCCGGCGCGTTGTTTGCGGCGCATATAATCTTGCAACTCAGTGTAGATGGTCCAGCCATTTGGATGCCAGAAGACTTGGCCGGGGGCCTCTTCTTGCATGTGGTACAGATCCATTTCGCGGCCCAGCTTACGATGGTCGCGTTTAGCGGCCTCTTCCAACATATGCAAATGCGCTTTGAGCTTTTCTTTATTGGTGAAGGCAACGCCGTAGATGCGTTGCAGCATGGCGCGTTTGCTGTCGCCGCGCCAATAGGCTCCTGCCACACTCATCAGTTTGAAGGCATCGGCGGGTAATTGGCCAGTATGTTGCAAATGTGGGCCACGGCAGAGATCTTGCCACTCGCCATGCCAATACATCCGCAATGGCTCATTGCCTGGGATCGAAGAAATAAGCTCCACCTTATAGGGCTCACCTGCATCGGTATAATGCTGTATGGCGCGGGTGCGGTCCCAAACCTCGGTGTGGACAGGATCGCGTTGGTTGATGATGTCTTTCATCTTCTTTTCGATGACGGCAAGGTCTTCAGGTGCGAAAGGCTCGTTGCGGTCAAAATCATAATACCAGCCATCTTTGATCACCGGACCGATGGTCACTTGCACATCAGGCCAAATCTCTTGAACCGCACGCGCCATGACATGGGCCAGATCGTGGCGTATTAGTTCTTCGGCTTGCAGCTCGTCTTTCATGGTGTGAATGGCGATGGTCGCATCAGCTTCAATCGGCCAAGCTAGATCGAAATGCTTGCCATCAACAGTGGCAGAAATGGCCTTTTTGGCCAGTGAAGATGCGATCTCAGCCGCAACGTCAGCTGCGGTGACACCGGCTTCATAGTTGCGAATGGAATTATCAGGGAGGGTAAGTGAGATCTGGGCCATCAATGGCACTCCTCGTCAGTTTGGCGCCCACGGAACGCCCGGTTGCGGGTATAAGGTTCGAAGGCTGTTTGGCGCTTTTGATTTTCGCTGTCAACCGCCGAAGCATTATGATTGAGACCATTATGACACATGCGCTGAGCTTGAAGGGATGACTATCTGAAACGACTTTAGAATGGCCACTGTCTTGATTAGCCTATGATCGATGACTTGGGGTAATGAACAAATGAATTTTTTGACAACAGACTCAGGCCGCAGGCTTGCCTATGTGCAAGTGGTGGGCAAGGTCCCAGGCGTAGTGTTTCTGGGCGGTTTTATGTCGGATATGTCAGGCACCAAAGCTCTGCATCTTGAAAGCTGGTGCCAAGCACAGGGCCGGTCGTTTTTGCGGTTTGATTATTCTGGGCATGGCGCCTCATCGGAGGCTTTTGCCGATGGCTGTATCGGCGATTGGGCCGAGGATGCGCAGGCGGTTATTGAAACCCTCACAGAGGGGTCACAAATCTTGGTGGGGTCCTCTATGGGTGGCTGGATATCGTTGCTGATCTCGCAACGGATTTGCGCGCGAGTGGCCGGATTGGTCACAATCGCTGCTGCGCCTGATTTTACCGAAGATGGATTTTGGGCAGGTTTCAACGAGGATACCCGTAAGTACCTTCTGCAAGAAGGGGTGGTGAATATCCCCTCAGATTATGGTGACCCTTATCCAATCACCAAGCGGTTGATTGAAGATGGCCGGGCGCATTTGGTGTTGCGTACGCCGCTCGAATTGCAATTCCCGGTTCGCTTGTTGCAAGGGGATGAAGATGAGGATGTTTCGGTACAACTGGCCAATAGACTTTTTGCCCATATCAAGGGCCTAGATGTGCAATTGCGCTTGCTCAAAGGTGCCGATCACCGTTTTTCAACGCCAAATGCATTGGCATTGATCGAGGCTGCCATTGCTGATGTAATTGAAACCATGGAAAATTAGACTTAACATTTTTAGGGAGACGGATATGGCTTAATTTTTGCTAACATATTTAGGATAATCACAGTTCAGCAGTCTGGATGAGGGTAAAGTTCAGATGGGAAAATGGATGAACTGGATGGATTCTGTCAGATAAAACTTTAATCAAACGCCTCTGACCACCCATAGTAGGCTCTCCAATCTATGTGACTTGATGCACACACTCATTTGTCTGACGGCACCCGCTTCAAAGTAGCCCTACTCGCTTTAAACAAGTTTTATCTGATAGAACCCTTTTGATCGATGGTGGCTGGGTGATTGGCTAACCGCGTAAAATAATGGTTAATTATCGGTAGAGGCGGTGTCTTGATCTTGGCAGGGGTTAGAAAACTTGTCACAATACTCTTATGAGCCCAGAACCTATTATATTCTTGCTGGGCATGATGTGCGACGCGCGGCTTTTTGCCCCTCAAATTGATGGGTTATCGCATGAGCGTGCCGTGATGGTGGCGCCAGTACATTTGGGCGAGCGGATTGAAGAGGTTGCAAGCCCCATTTTGGACATGACTCCGCGTCTCTTTGCTTTATGTGGGCTGTCTTTGGGTGGCATGGTGGCGATGGAAATTATCCGTTGTGCCCCAGATCGGGTGAGCCGGCTTTGCCTGATGGACACCAATCCTGTGTCGGAAACCCCCGTACGTGCGGCAGAACGTGAGCCACAAATCATCGCGGCGCGTACTGGAAGGTTGGAGGAAATCATGCGAGAGGATCTTGTGCCACATTATCTCGCTAAAACCCCATTTAAGGCACATATTTTAGAGTTGATGGTGGATATGGCTCTCTCTGGGGCTGGAGGTGTTTATGCGCCAATCTCGCGCTTTGCAAAAACGCCGTGAACAGCAATCCCTGCTGCGCAATATCAAGTGCTCAACTTTAATTCTCTGTGTGGCGCAGGATCAGATTGCTCTGCCGAAACGCCATGAATTCATGACTAAATTTATTGAACCAGCGGAATTGGTGGTCATCGAGAACGGCGGTCATCTGCCAACCTTAGAATAGCCTGAGGCCACCATTACCGCTTTGCGGGCTTGGCTCGATTAGAGCAAGAGCCCTATTTTTTGTGGCTGTGTTTTAGAACGGATTTCACGTTTTTGTTCTTTGACTTCTCTCGCATCCGACGTTCGGCGAGAATTTTCGTGTTTTCCACATCCTCAGCCACCAGCTTAAGCCAGCGCTGCATGCGCGGCACATCAACGTTACCGCTGGCAATGGCTGCTTGAACTGCGCATCCCGGTTCTTTGTCATGGGCGCAATCGTTGAATTTGCAGTTTTGCCGCAAGGCATGCAGATCTGCGAAGGTTTCTTCCAGCCCTATGGAGACATCAGTGAGCTGTAGTTCTCGCATTCCAGGTGTGTCAAGCACGGCACAACCCGACGGCATGATATGTAACTGTCGCCCTGTGGTGGTGTGACGGCCCTTATCGTCACTGCTGCGTACCTCTTGGGTTTGAATTGCGTCATTGCCGGCCAAAGTGTTTGCCAATGTGGATTTGCCAACGCCGGAAGACCCTAGAAAGGCCACAGTTTGCCCTGGCGCGCACCATAAGGCCAGATCTTCCAGCACTGAGGAGCTTCGGGCGTTTAAGCTGACCACCGCTACGCGCTCGGAAATGATTTCGGCTTGTGACACAAAAGACCCTACATCTCTGGCCAAGTCGATCTTGGTCAAAACGATCACCGGTGTCACATTGGCTTCGTGGGCCATGGCGACATAGCGCTCCAACCGGGCGACGCGAAAATCATTATTGCAGGACGACACGATAAAGGCAGTGTCCAAATTGGCGGCGATCAACTGCTCTTTGCGGTCATGACCCGGTGCGCGGCGCTTGATCAAACTTTTGCGATCTAACAATTGGCTAGAGCGGGTGTCTTCGCGGTTGAACAGCAACCAATCCCCAACCGTTACACCGTGCAGAGAGGGGATCATCATGTCGAGGTTCGCGCCTTGGATATGCAAGGTATTTCTGTGCACTTGAGTGATGCGCACTGGAGGAGACTTTTCGAGCTCAGCCGGATTCACTTGGTTCCAAAGGTACGCACTCCATCCCAAATTCCGAAGCTGGGTTTCAGCGCTGGGGGGGGCTAGGGCATCATCATGTGACGTATCGGGTAGCATTGCTCGTTCTTTCCTCAGCGCGTACCGCGCTTTGACCACATAGTGTCACATTTTTAGCAACCATTGCCAGCACTCTTCGTGAGAGCCTGGCAATGGCGCTAAAATCAAGTTTTAAATCCTATGAAGTTTTAGCTGCTTTGGGCTTTTGATGCGTGTCGATGAATTTCAGCACCAAGGGCCGGATGTTGGTGCGCCAGCCTTTGCCCGTGAAAATGCTGT
>MDSY01051308.1_pt1 | contig 50100 bp, 60 predicted proteins | sample 811131 | NCBI WGS metagenome assembly MDSY01 (sample SAMN05326643, study PRJNA326480) | marine metagenome | isolation source: seawater | place: Atlantic Ocean: South West | collected 2010 | reverse complement strand
TTGTAAATCTAAAACTTGAGCAGGTTTCCTGTCTTGTGATATAACTAAATCTTCGTTCTTCGCTATTACTGCACAACTAGAAAGTAAAATCGCCAATAGGCAAACTGATAACTGTTGTATTCCCGTCACTATCTGTAATCCTTAATGTTATAATTCCGTCGACAACTTCAAATTCTATGGTGTTGCCTTCTAATTCTAATATCCCGCTATCGCTAGGGGTTTCTCCAAATAAATTTTCTACTAATTGTCTAGATAGTTGTGCATAAATTCTAGACTCTAAATTTCTTACAAATCTTGCAAGTGTTGTGTTCTCTGCGTCTCTTTCTATTTGTTCTTGTAAAGCTTTTACTTCTTCTTTAATTGTCATCTTACGCATGTGTTCTTGATTCTCAATCGTAAGATAATGTGCTGAAGTTCCTATACCGCTAAAGCTAGGGCTTTTAAATTTATGTACCATTTCATCGGCATCAGCAAAGCCGCTAACACCTAGTACCAAGATTATAAATATTGTACTTAGTATTTTCATTTCTATTATTTCCTCAATCTTTTCGTTGGTCTTTTTTTCCATCTGCTCTTGCTAACTTATCTACATCTACGGGAACGCCCATAGCGGTTCTACACATTGTATCTATTCTTATTATGTCATTATCTATTTGTCTTACTCTATCTATTAAAGCTACTATCATGCCGTGTTGTGCATCTAATTTCTTATGAACGTCGGCGATTAGGTGGTTAAATAGTTTCCACACTAAAAACCCTGCGGCAACAGCAAAGGCTGCTGGAATACCAACAGTTTCTAATAACTTCATCCACTGAGTTGTATTCATATTATTTTCCTTTTGCTAAACTACCACCAAAGTACATGCCAATAATAGCTGATACTAGGTTAGTATCTAACTGAGTTATTACCAAGCCCTCGAAAGTTATCCATTCAAATATTTCTCTGCCTTCTGTAAAAAACATAAAGCCCGGATTCCACTGTGTATACCCTACTGTTACTAATACATCTGGATAGTACACAGCAACTAGTTTAGGAAATACAACAATAGCAAACACAGAACTTAAAGCTATAATTCTTCTAGTCCAAGCAAAGCCTTTATCTTTTTGTCCGGCTTCAATAGATTGCTTTCTAGCTTTCATATCAAACTCACCACGAGTTATAAGAAGCTTTTCATTTTCTGCTTTAGCCTTACGACTTTCAGCCCAGATACTCATTACTCCGCCAAGAATTGTCGAGGCTAACATAGTAATTATTTCAAACGGAAAGCCCATTAAAATTCTCCTAACATAAACTTTTCCATCTCTTCTTCATACAAAGGTCTATAGTCTTCCATAGTAAACCAAGGTAAACCAAGATGTGTTCTAACCTTGCAGTTTTCCTGCCAAGCTTCTTCTAATTGTTTTTCAGTGTAGAGGAGCATTATTTTGTTTTATACCTATTTTTCTATAGTTAAAAGCATCTTGAATTGCATTACTAGTTAATTCATCATCAAGTTCATAGTTATCTCCTTCAAACCCTGTTTTAGCTTTAACAAAATTTTTCATAATTGTAGGGTCTTCAAAATTTAATTCATCGTTAACTCCTACTCCCATTCTATGAGCAATATAGTCTTTAAAATTAGGATTATTAGGATTTTCTTTATCCATGTGTGCAAATTCTTCTAAATTACCTTTAGCAGGAGATAAAACATCTACCATATCACTAATGCTAACAGCTCTTCTACCTCCTAAAACTTCTTGAGGGTTAATAAATTTTGAGTGGACATTTAAAACTCCTGCCCTTGTGCCATCATATAGAGTTTCAAATTGCTCAAAAGTAGGGTCAGTATTGTTTTCATCTGATAATTTATTATTCCAGTCTATGTTGGTTTTAATAATATTTAGTGGGTTTCTGTTTAAAATATTTCTTTTCTTTTCATAAAAGTTAGGGTTTTCTATTATATCTTCAATTAACCTATCTTCTATTAGTTTAATAAGGTCTTCACCAACAACTTCTTCACCTTCAGCAAATCCTAGCCTACTTTTTAAATAAGGAAAGACCTCTCCAAAAGTACGACTTTCATAAAATCCTTTATCTGATTCCTCTGGTCTAACAGTATTTATAAAATCTATTATTTTTTTATCTGAAGATTCTTCAAGATTATATTTATCTAAATATTTTTTTATTTCTTTTTCACTATAATCTTTTCCTGTTGCGTAATCATAAAGTCTATTTAACTCATAATCATTATTAACATTAAAGCCTATTTTTTGAAAAATATTTTTCCAAAGACCTGCATTCCATTCATTATGTCTTGCTAAAACTTCTTGTCTTGAAAGACCATAATGGTCCATATATGCTTTCATTTTATCTGGTAGTCCCCAAATTTTTCTATGTAAAGGAGGTCCTTTTTTAACAGAAACATCTTCACCTTCAGCAAAGCCTAGCCTGTCCATCTGTTCTTGATAAGGCTCGCCAGTAAAAGGATTGATACGGTCTGCTGGGTTCTCTTTTGTTTGAGGAACATCTGGTCCTGATACTAAGCCACCTGTTACTCTTCTTTCTCTTATTTTTTCTGTTAGGCTTCTAGAGACTGTTTCACCTATACCTTCTTCCTCCATAAGCTCTTCAAAAAATTTTATATCTTGTTCGCTTATATTTTCTAAATCTAAAATAGGTAATTGTTTAAACTTCCAATTATTTGTCGCTATAGTATCTAAAATAGCTCTTTTATCTTCGTCACTTCTCATAACTTCTTCTAATAAAGTCCTGTAAGATTCTTCTCCTATTATAATAGGATGAAAATTATTTGTTAAAAATTGTAAGTCTGTTTTATTTTCTTTTTTAAAACTTGTATTATCTTTTATAATTTCTCCTAAAGTTAAAGGATTTATGTCAAAATATTTAGCAGCTTCTATAGCTTTTATAGCTTCAACATAATCTCTGTAATAAGATGAGTTTATTTCTAAATGTTTGTTAAGAATATCTTGTAAAGAAATTGAACTATCAGTTTTTGCATCATTAATTAATTTATGTAATTCATTTCTATATTGCTTGTATGTACCATCTAAGCCTTTTAATTTAAATGATAATGCATTTTCTGCTTTTACTTCTGTAAGAGGATTAAATCTTAAACCTGTAGCATTAACTATTAATTCTCTACCAGAATCTATAGGGTTGTCATATTTATCTTTAGGATTTTCCTCAGTTAATTCACGATAAATAGAGTTTCCTAATTTATTCTCTTTATATAATTGACGAATTGTTTGAGGTATAAGAGTTTCAAACGCATATTTAATTTTTTTACCAGTTATATCAAGAATGTCATCAGTTTCAACAATACCTATTTTATTTTTAGTTTCACTATCCTCTGCTTGAAATAATATATCAATAGCTCTTTCAGTAAAAAGAGCCTCATCTACAAAAGGTTTAAAATATTCTTTTCCGCCTTCAAAAACAGCATCTGATATTCTTTTAAAAGCACTATCAGCAGGAGTATTAGGGTCTAGTAATTCTCTTAAAACACCTCTAATAGCATTATTTACAGGTGCATCTGGGTCAGTAAATTGTGTGTCTATATAATATAAATTACCTTCTTTGTTTGCCATATAAACCCACTCACTATTTTTTTCCCACGGCGCACCATATAAATTTTTATAATGTCTGTCATCTTCTTCTGTAACTCCAAATACGTAACGACTAGCAGCAGAAACTGCAGTAGTTCCAAAAGCACCATAAGTTATTTTACCTGCTAATCTATCAAAACCTCTTTGCATTAAAACTTTGTTATTAGATTTTATTTCAATAATACCTCTTTTGTAAGTTTCATAAGTATTTCTAAATCTTTCAGCATGGAAAGAATAAAAATTACCAAAGGGTAAAGTTCTAAGTCTTTGCGCTCCAAAAGGAACTAACTCATAAGTTGGAAAGGTATTTCTAACTATGTCTGCTGCTTCTTGTTTTAGTTCTGCTAAACTTCTTTGAGTATTAATTGGTTTTAATTTTTCAGCCTGTTGTAAAACTTTTAATTCTTTATCAAAAGCAGCTATTCTAAATAAATCATCTTCAGCTACATATAAATCTGTTGTTTTATTAAAAATTTCTTGTGCTTTATCTTTAGAAGCTTCTAAAATATTTTTATCTTTATTTTTTATAATAGAAGAATCTTTAAAAAAATCATCACCTACTTTTAATGTAGCTTGGTTATTAATTAATCTTTTAAAATCTCCAACTTTAACATTTTGATTAACAATTCCTAGCTCTAAAAATTCAGCATAAATTTTTTGTAATTCTTTATCTCCACCTTTAGTTAAGCTGTCTTGTAAAATTTTAAAAGCATTTCCTGTTTCAGCACTAAAAGGATTCATGCCATTTGAAAGCATTACAGTTCCTTGACCATAAGTATTTCTTAAATGAGTATAAAGATTACCGACGGTAGCAGCAGCTTGACCATAACCTTTTGCCATTAAAAACATACTATAAACTTGTTCAGTTCTTTCCCTAATCTTGTTTTTATTAACAGTATTAAAAAGTCTTGCTATTTCTGGCGTAGTTTTTTTACCATTTAAAGCACCAAACTCTACACCTTTAATTGTTGCAGACTGAAATCTAAAAAAATCATCTTTTTGTCTTTGAGTTTTGGCAGAAGCAGCAAATTTTATAGCTTGTTTAGGTGTAAAGAAAATTTTATTATTTCCTGCTTTATACAGGTCATCATAAAGTTTAGCATTAAATATATCATTTGATAAATTAGCAACAGTTCTAAAAATTCTTGTAGTAGCATCTTCTTTACCTAATAATTCTTGAATTGGTTTTGCAAATTGTTTTCTTTTTTTATAAACAATGTTTAAATTTCTCATTTTTTGATTTTTAAACATATCGTCTAAAAATTGTTTATAATCTTTACCCTTAGTACCATCTAATAAATTTTTAATTTGTACTTCCATTCTGCTTCTTAAAGCATCATCAGATAAAGATTTATACCCGTAAGTACCTTTATTTTTTTTAACTAAATAATCTACTGCGTCATCAATTAATTGTTGAGAAGGCTTAGACTTAACATCTTCAAATCTTCTGTAACTTTGTCTTAAATATTTACCAAGATTTTTTCTAATTTCTGTTTTAAGTTCACTAGAAATTCCTTTTTGTTGTAGTAATTGAGAGCTTAAATCATCAATAGTTTGCCTAATTTCTTTAAGTTGAGTTTTAACTTCTTTAGGTAAATTTTTATATAGCTTAGTTCTTGTAACATTGTTTTGCGCAGTTAAAATATCCTCCATAAATTTTTGTGCTTCATCAGCATTTTTAAAATACTTTTTATCTAATAACTTTTTTAATTGAGTTTCTAAATTTGTAGCTAAGTTTTCTGCTCTGGAAGCCCATGCTATTTTTGCTTTATCAGAAGCTTTAATAATATTAAAAAGTTCTGCGTTTAAATATCCTTCTGATTTAAAATTCTTACCAATTTTTTGAAAAGCTCTGATAATTGGGTTACTAGAAAGCATTAAACTTTTGCTGGTATCTTCAACAGTTTTTTTATCAATTTTACTTTTTGAATTTTTACTATTTTTTGAAGCTGAGTTTTTAACAGTTTCTTTAAATTGTTTTTTAGCTTCTGGTGTTAAATTTCTAAGTCCTTGCATTGCTGCAATAATACTATCTCGTGATACATTGTATGCACCTTTAGCCGTAGTAAAAATACCAGCAAGTCCACCTACTAAAAATAAATCTTCAACTAGAAGCCCTAGTCTATTTTCAGCTTCTGATAATTCTGCGGGGTCTGTTAAATCTAAGTAATCAAAAAATTCTTCAGCTAAGTCACTTCTTTCAGACAACCATTCCCCTAAAGCATAAGCAAACCTGCCTTCTTCTGGGTCCAAACTAACTTGTAAAGCATACTGCGCTTTAGCATAAGTAGGCGCACCTCTAACCATTATTGTTCTAGCTCGGTTTGCTATATTAGCAGCAGTAGAAGTACCAGCAGTATAAGTTCCATATTTTTTAATAAAATCATCTACTTTTTTTTGACTCTTCTTATCAACTAATTTAGTAAAACCTTTTTTACCTATAACATAATTAGCAACAAACTCACCTACACCGACAGTAAGTTGTCCAGCAGTTGTTTTAGGTTCTTTAGTTGTGTAAATTAAAGTGCCGTCGTCCTGCATTACAACTTCCATATTTTCATATCCTGCTAAACGACCACCAAAAGTAGCACCGGCAACATCAGCAAATTCATCGTATCTTTCTCCAGTACCAATTTTTTCTTTTAATTTAGTACCTCCAGCAATAGGACTTGTAGCCCAATCAACTAAACCTAAAACACTATCATAAACAAAACCACCAAAATCTAGGGTTCCTGAAACAACTTCTTCAGCAAAATTACCTGATATTTTTTCAAGCTCATCAGGAATATAATCTCTTATTCCTTTTTCCTTTAAAGTAGTTACTGTTGTGCCAGCCTTTTGAGCTAAAATTCTTTGATATCTTTCTTTTTGTTTAGTATCTAATGAATCATAGTAAAGAGGAGTACCATCTTCATAGTACCCAATTTTTTGTCTTTTAGGAGCTGGTTTATTAGGATTTAAATAGTCAGGAAGATTATCTTCACCATAAAAAGATATAAAATTTGTATAGCTTTCGCTTTTTTCTTTTTCAGATAAATTATTTATATTATAATTTAACTTTTCAATAGCTTCATTTAAAGGTAATTTGTCTGTTCCAAAATAATTTTGTTTTTTATACTCTATAAGATTTAATGTTTTATCATCTAAATTTAAATTTTTATAATCATCAGAAAAAACATCTGTAACTCCTAAATCAATTAATTGTTTATCTATAAATTCATTTAATTCTTTAGCATTACTAACATTATATAGTTTATATAAAGCTTGTTGTTCTTGACTATAATTCATATTTTTATATAAATTTATGGACGAAAACTAGTGTCAGGATTTGTTCTAAAGTCATCTAAAAAATTACTTGATGAGCCTCCTGAGATAGAATCTATTACTTGATTTAAAACATTTGTTTTGTTTAGTTGGTAAAGATTATAAATATAATCATCGTACTTACCACTTTGTAAATTAACTTGTATTTGTGCATCACTTAAATTTTTAAACTCTGGAACTACGTTTCTAAAGTGTTCAAATTGTCCTGCTGTTGTTGCATTAGCAATACTTGTTTTAAAATTATAAGCGTCATTTGTTCCGTCGTCTACACCTATACCATTTTTAGCAAGCATAACTTCACTTGCTATTTCTGCCATATAAGTAGTTCTTATTGAATTAACTAATTGATTGTCAGCAGTTCCAAATTCTTTTAAAATACGGTCTTCTATAAACTTATTTCTTAGTTCATTTTTTCTTTCTGGGTCTAATTCAGGGTCTAGGTCATACAAGAAATCAACTGTACTATCTACTGAGTATGTCAGTTTATCAATATAAGAAACCTCCATACCTAGTTGTTTAGCTGATAATTCTTTTATCCTGTATTTAAAGTCTCTATCATATTGTGATTGAGCAGCTACCTCTTCATCTGTTGGATTATTTACATCAGCTACTTCTGGTCTTGGTCCCATTATTGCTACTACTTTATCTTTATTATCTTCTTGAATTGCCGTTAGTTGATATGACACAGGTTCATCTAAATAACTTGTTAATACTGTGTTTACATTTCCTACAGTATAAACATTTCCGTCTTTAGATAGCCCTCTTGCATCTCTTAATAAATTATCTTGTAAATTTTTGTCAACGCCTGCATCATCTAAAATTTCATAAGCTGATTCTATGTCTATAGTAAAGTTTTGAGATTCTGTTCTCAAATCTTCTATATTTATAGCTAAAGTTGTTTGAGCTTCATTATCTGTAAATAAATCTTTTCTTCTAGCAATTCTTTTATCAGCTAATTCTTTAGTGCTATTAATATCTTCTTTTAATTTTATTTCATCTCCACCTAAACCGGGGATAAAAGATAAAGCCTGATGAACAACACTTAAATTTTTTGGTTGAGTATAATACTTTTGCTTAGCTTTATAATAGTCATCGTAAGGCTTAAAGTAAGCTTCTTTAGTTCTAACCAAAACTTCTCTAGCATCTTCTCCTTCCCCTACTGTTATAGTAGGAACACCTTTCATTTCATCTAGGTGTCTTTGATATAAAGTACCATCAATATAATTTCTTTTTAATTCTCGTTTTTTATTAATAAAATCTTGACTATATAAATCTTCTTCGCTAAAACCATCTATACTACCATAATTTTCGTTAAACCAATTTTCTGCTAAATCATCATAATAAGTGTATTGCTTATTAGAAGAAGCATTTATATCGTCATTAGTTTCAATAAGTTTTATTGATTTATCAAAGTCTGCTTGAAGTCCAGCATGTTTTAAAACTTTCTCATCTTCTAAAGCTTGTAAATTTTTTAAAACTTTATTTTTTTTATTGTTTTCCCATATATCCATGAGAAATAAACCTACTTGTGCTTTTCTTTTTCTTTTTTGAAATTTTTTATCTCTATTAAAAGCTCCTTTGGCAATGTCATACCATGAACTTTGAGGACTTAATAAACTTTTAAAATTATCATCTGCCATTATTCTTCTCCTTTACTTAATAAACTTCCTTGTGTTTGTACTGGTTTTTCAACTCTTTCTAAAAGACTTGGTTGAATTTCAATATCTTCTACCATTTTTTGTATTTCTTCTGGCACTACTTTAGGATTAATTTGTTCTACACTTTTTCTTTTAATATCTTCTAAAGAAGCAACAGATTTTGATATTTTTTCAATTTGTTTATCAGGGTCCATAGTGGTAGGTCTATCATTGTCTCCTGCTTCTAGTTGATAATCTATCTCTGCTTTTTCGGCTAAAGCCATAATCATATACATTGTTGGTTCCATTAATAACATCATTAAATCAGGATTCCATTTACCTTCAATAAAACCTGTATATAAAACAATAGAAGCAATATCTATTACCCCAACACCATTATTTAAAGAAATTAAAACATTGGCTGTAGTTTCAGGTATAGTTAAAACATCAAAAACTTCATACATAGCTTTACGAGGCTCAGTAAACTCTGGAGGTCTTTCCCAGTTATAAGGTTCTTCCGGAGAGTTTGTTAGACTTTGTCCGGGTATAGCTCTGCCACGATTTATTGACGAACCTAAAAATTTTTCTGCTTTTTCTGATATTGCCATAATTGTATCCTTATTTTATGTTGGCATAGGTATTGTTGTACCTACCATTCCTTGATTATATTCTTGTAAATATTGTGGAGTACCAATACCAAAACTATAACTATTTGTAAGCTCTTTAAAGTTTGGTACTCTAGTTGCATTATTAGAAGCCATCCATTGTGAAGACATATCTTGAACATACATTTGCTGTGCAGCTTCAGTAGGTATTAAACCAGCAGGAGGTTTGCCTTGATAAGCAGGTTCTTCTGTAAAATATTTATCCTGAATATATCCTCCTATTTCACCTCTAACAACATCTCCAGTAGCTTCTGAAATACTTTCAGGCATTACATCTTCTGTAACAAACTGTTTTGTTTCAGCTAAAAATTTACGAGGATATTCTGAAAGTTCTAAAGTTTTATAATCTCTATCTGTTATAGGTGTATCAATAGATTGTCCTGAAGCATCCATAGTAATTAAATCAGGTTCTTCGACTTTAAAATTTAAATCTGGAGATATATTTTCAGTTTCTAAACTTACAGGGTCAAATGATTGTGTTAAATCAGCACTTACTTTTTCGACGCTTTCAGTTATTGTAGGACGTGAAGAAAGTTCCACAGAGCCATCTAAAACTTTTTTATCTAATTCACTTTGAAATAAATTAAAAGCTTCTTGATTTGAAGAAGCCTCATTAATAGAATTTAAAACATCTTTTGAGCTAGTTACAGTTTCTTGTATACTACTTGCTGTTCTTTGTAATGTTTCTGTTGTTACTTCTTCTGCTACCTCTCCTGCAACTGCTTCACTTATACCGGGGTCTACAGGAGGTGCGGCTGCAAATAAACTTTGCGCACCTTGCATTAAACTTCTAGCTGCCCAACCCATAGCCATTGATAATCCTATGGTACCTACTATTCTACCTAACTTTGTAGAAAATAATTTTTTTACACCTTTTTTTAGACCTCTTCCCCATTTTCTAAATTTACCCATATTTTTCTCCTATCCTGAATATCTTCCTAAGTAACCACCACTATAAGAATTACCTACTGTTGTTAATAAACTTTCTAAATAATCATCATAAACTTTACCAGCGTCTCCTTCATTAGCTAAAGCTGTAGAAATAATTTGAGCTTTTCTATTTTCAGAACCTTCAAAAGCTCTAAAATCAAAATCAGCTTGGTCTCTTAATTCTTGCCAAAGAAATGACATGGCTTGTGATGACATATTAAAAGCATTCATAGCGTTTTGCATATTAACTTGATTTTGTGCAGCTGTATTAACTAAATTAGATTGTCTTCGCCATTGAACATTTGACTGCTCAACTGCTGCTGCATTTTGAGCATTAAACTGGTCTCTTGCAAAGTCTTGCTGTGAATTAAACTGGTCTACTTGTGTACTTAATTGAGCATTAAATCTATCTACTTCAGTTTGTCTATTTGCATCTCTAGCAGCTGCAGCATTTAATTGAGTTGCATTAAATTGAGACATAGCGTTCATTTGTGAAGAATTATATTGTTCCATATTAGCTTCCATACTTGCTAAAAATTGCATTGTTTGATTTTCAGAAGTAGCTCCAAATTGTGCTGCTGCATTTTCAGCTGCTTGGTTTGACAATAATCTTTGTTGATTTTGTTGAGCTTTAAGTATATTAGCTTGCTGTTCATTAGATAAATTAGTCATATCATATTGTAAAAATGCTTGAGCATGTTGAGCTGCTACTTTAGTTCTAGCATCTAAATTAGCTAACTCTAGTGAAGCTAAAGTTGTAGCGTCTTGCATAATTGCTTGTTGTTCAGCATTAAAATCATTTAAAGTAACAGTTTGCATAAATTTACTATTAGCTAATTCTGTTTGTTGTTCAAAATTAAACTTAGTCATATCCATATTAGCAACAACAGAAGCTTTTTGCATAGCTGTTTGTTGGTCAACATTTAATTGTGCTAATCCTAACTGTTGTGCTAAGTCAGCATTTCTAATATTTAATTGCATTCTTGCATTTAAGTTAGCTAATTCTGTTTGTTGAGATGCATTTAATCTTTCTGACTCAGATTGATTTTTTGCAGATAAATTAGCTAATCTTAATTGTTGCTCAGCAGACATATTAGCTTTATCCATGTCTTGCTTTAATTGAGCATTTCTTGATAAGAAATCTGCAGCTGTTTGCATTTCAACTAATCTAGCTTGATTTTCTGCGCTTTGGTCTGCACCAGCGGCTTGAGCTTCTATTTGTAACTCAGCTAAATTTACTTGTTGTTCGTTACCTAAATTTTGAGAATTTATTGCTTGTTGATTCTGTGAACGTAAAACAGCAGCTTGTTGTTGATTCTGCAAGTTTTGTGTTTTAGTTTGTTGTTTTTGTTCAGCAGTAGTTATAACAGCTTGTTGTGTAAATTGACTTTGTAATGTAGCCATTTGCTGAGCCATTTGAGCAGTCTGACTTGCAGCATCTTGTCTATTAGAAAGATTTTGCATTCTTAATTGCTGTTCTTGTGAAGACTGTTGTAAATTTGCTTGTTGTTGATTGCTTAAATTTTGAGCTGCTCTAGTTTGTAAAGCTTGTGCATTTCCTTGTGCCATTGGAAAAGCACTTTGAATAATTGCATTAAAAATAGCATCTCTACCTACTGTTGAAGGAAGCATTCCTCTCATTGCCATATTTTGATTAACAACATCTACAGCTGGTTTAGCCCATATAGGTATTTCTCCATTTTCTAAACCACCTAATAAAATTTCCATCTGAGAAGATACTAAAGCTTCTGAAGGTAAAGCAGCAATAGCAGCTTGAACTTCTACTGGTTCAGTATCTACTTGAGCTTCTACACTTGCTGGGTCTTCTACAATAGCAGCTGAAATATCAGAAGGTAAATTACCAACTTCAGCTATCATATCAGCAGCAGCTCCTTGAGCAGCCACTCCTTTTACTATTCTTTGTTGTGCAGCTTCGTAATTAACTTGTTCAATTATTTGTGCTGCTTCTCTACCAACAGCATTTTCATCAACAATAGCATTTCTACTTCTTTCTTCTGCTAAAGGTGTTTCTGAAACTTGGCTACCTAAACCTACAACAGCTTCAGTAAACGCTCCTGCTGAAATAGCGCCTTCAACATTACTAGCCATACTTGCAGCAACATCTTGCTCTACAATTTTTGCAGCTTGTGTAGGTCCATTAAGTTTAGCGTATTCTGTTAAATTTATTTTAGCTTGGTCACTAAAATTTCTAGTAGCTTCTTGAACATCAGCATCTAAATTTTTAGTTACAGCAGTGTAAGTTCCAGCTTCAATGTCTGTAAAATTAGCAGGTAAATCTGCTTTATCAATAATTGTTTCTCCTGCATCATCAGTAACAGTTGTAACAGTTTCTACAGGTGCTAAAGCTGGTGCTGTTGTTGCTACTACTCTTTCATCAACTGTGGGAACACGCATAGCAGTTTCTTGTTGTTCTCTAATTCTAACTCGTTCCCCTGTTACTGGGTCTATTTCAAAACCTGCATCTATTGCTGGGTCTATAATTGCTTCACCTTTAACTCCTAAACCAGCAGCAATATTTTCAGCTTCTCTTCCTGTTTTTCCAATTCTTTCTCTTCTTTCTTCCATTCTTACTTGGTCTGGAGGTGGAGCGTATGTTGGTGCTGGTGTGTTATTTGGGTCTGGTGTAGGTGCTGGCGGACCGGCTGGTTCTCCACCATTACCTCCATTATTAGATGTTTGACTATAACCTGCTTTTTGTCCTTTGGCTCCTTTACCTGTACCTCCGTAACTTAAGCCTCCTCCAGCTTGTAATACTTTTCTAATTACACCAATAACTGAGCCGCCTTCTCTATAGTCAGCTCTTTCAGATACTGTTCTTGTTCTTTTGTTTTTATTTTTTCTTGCCATTTTTCTTTTTCCTACTTTTTATAGTTTTTAAAAGCTTAGAAGGCTCACCTATAGCAATTAATACCGCTACTCCTTTACCTTTTTTCTTAGCCACTTTTACCCTTGTTATAAATCATTTCAAAAATCTTATCGATTTTTTCTCCTAGTTTTTCTAATCTATCCATTACTTGTTCCATTTCGTCTTTGACCTCTATTTTAGTTACATAATTTTTAGCTATGTCTTCTCTAGTTTTATTTAATAATATGTCTTGTCTTTTTAGCTCTGCAGTATTTTGTCTAATGTTATATAACAACGGAGCTACTACTAATGTAATAATTACATTCCAAACTAGATAGGGTGTAAATTCCATGTTATTCTTCTTCTATTATATCCCAACAATTTAAGTTGGAAGCTATTGTTCTTCTTTCTCCTTTCCCTTTAAATGGGTACACCATGTGTTGTAACCAAGAAGGAAATACTAATAGTTTACCTACCTCTGGTGTCATTACAAATGACTGTGGTGGTCTTAGTCTTTCTGAATCTAAAACTGAGTTCATTCCGTATTGAAATGATATACAGCCATCACTATGTCCAGATTCGTTATACAGCGAATATGTAGGTGTATTAGCTTCTGCTTTAGCTCCTATTTGTTCTGGAACTTTAGTCCAAGCAGTAGTGGATATTCCCATTACTGTTTTAGTGCCATGGTCATGTATGGGATTATAGTCTCCATCATAACTATGAACTGACCAAGTTTCATCTATCATTACTTGTTTAGGATTCTTAAGTTTTGTCCCAGCTCCTGAACTAGCAAAATAATTTATATAATCAGCTCCTAAGTTACAAACAAACTTGTTATACTCAATCATTCTTTCATCTTCATGGTCTAATAAAAGCTGTTCGCCTTTATGTATTTGTCCAACCAATGTATGTTTTAAAGATTGTCTATCTTTCTTTTCTTTATACTCATCCATGTAATCGTTTACAGAATCAATCATACTTTGAGGCATGGTTGTTTCTAAAACAAACACAGACGGCATCACATGCATCTGAAAAGTCTGTTCTGTCATTTATTAACTAGGTACGCTAAATCCGTTATCTGGTGTACTTACTGCTGGTGGATTAGTAATAACACTATCTACTTGACTAGCAAATACTGCATCCCATTGAGATACAGGACATAGTGCTACTAGATTAGCATTACTCCAACTACCTTTAGCTTTAAGTGTAAAGTTTGCGTTACCATCGTCATCTAATTGTGGAACAGCAATACTGAAAGTAGTAGTGTAATAAGTAGAATCACCTTCACTATCATTTTCATACTGCATTTCTATATCCCACTTATCTACTTTACTAGATGAGTTTTCATAAGGAACGCACTTTACAATTTTTTTACTAACTGCCATTTTCTTTCTCCTTTTCTAAATTTTCAATCCTTGACATGAGTATATCATATCCTTCCATATCTGTCAAGCCCTTTGGAGCATGAGAGTTTTTTTTCAGCTCCTCAACTTGTGCAGACAATTCCTGTACAGCTTTAACTAACATCGGTACAAACTTATTATATTTTAAACCATATTGATTGCCGTCATCACTTAAAGTTGTTGTAAGATTACTTTTGTCAGATATGTTATAACCATATTCTGATTCTAATTTTTCAACATCTTGTGCTAAAAATCCAACATCTAGCCAATCTTCTTTATGTGAACCATCTGGAACTATGTGGTTAAAGTCTTCACCTTTTTCTACATAGTTACTTCTTTTATCCCATTTATAGGTAACTGGCTCTAACTTATTAACAAATTCTAAGCCCATTGGCATAGGTTCTACGTCTGTTTTATCTCTCTTATCTGAGGCTACTGTCCAATCTACTTGAACGTGTGCTGCTGTAATATTTTCATCACCAAGTACAATCTCATTAGATTCAGTATCTATAGGTCCACCCGGGCTTCCAGATAGTCCTGCATCATGCCCTAATAAAAGATTGTTACTGCCACTTGATAAGTTTTTACCAGCACTAGAACCAAGAGTAGTATTATTACTGCCTGTTACTGTGCCTACTCCTCCAGCTAAATTACCTATAAAAGTATTGTCTGAACCTGTTGTTAAATTTTCTCCTGCTCTGTCTCCCATAGCAGTATTATTAGCTCCTGTAGTGCAGTCAGTTAAAGAAGCATAGCCAACTGAGGTATTCTGGTCTGCTGTAGTATTAGCATCAAGTGCGTAAGCACCAACAGCTGTATTGTGTGCTCCTGTTGTTAAAGATGCTCCTGCATCTGCTCCAACTGCTGTGTTATTACTAGCAGTTGTTGCGTTCACTAAAGAATTTTTACCAACAGCTGTATTACTAGCACCTGTGGTATTAGTAAACAAGGCTTGATAGCCCAGTGCTGTATTGTAATCTGCTGTGGTATTGTTTGCTAAAGATGTTTTACCTACTGCTGTACACGCTGTTCCTGTAGTGTTATCAGTAAGTGCTTGATAGCCTATAGCTACGTTATCGTCAGCTGTGGTATTCTCATCAAGTGCGTAAGCACCAATGGCTACATTTTCTGTTCCTGTAGTATTTTCTTCTAAGGCTTGATAGCCAACAGCTACGTTATTACTTGCTGTAGTATTTTTCTGTAGAGCTTCTTGACCTACTGCTGTGTTTGTTGCACCTGTGGTGTTTTCTTGTCCAGCTAAATAACCTACTGCTGTGTTTCCGTTACCTGTAGTATTTTCTTCTAGTGCTAATCCACCTACAGCTGTATTGGTTATTCCTGTAGTTAATTTGACAGCAGCTTGATAGCCAACAGCTACGTTATAAGTATCTGTATCACTACCAGGATTTGCAACTAAAAGTGCTTCATGCCCTATAGCTACGTTTCTATCCCCTAAAACATTAGCTCCTAATGCTTGTGCTCCTATAGCTACGTTAGTATTACCTCCAGTACAAGCATCTAAAGACTGATAACCGATTGCTACATTATCATTTGCTGTAGTATTGTTAGCTAATGCATCTTTACCTATTCCAACATTTCTTTGTCCTGTAGTGTTTGCTCCCATAGCATGATTACCTATGGCTGTATTGTCGGAAGCTGTTGTATTTGCGTCTAATGCGTGTGCGCCTATAGCTACATTTCTGTTTCCTGTTGTATTTACATCAAATGCTTCATAACCTATAGCTACATTAGCTGCACCTGTTGTGTTTAATGCACCTGCTGCATAACCGATTGCTACGTTTTCACTTGCTGTTGTATTAGCTCCTAATGATGCCGTTCCTATTGCTGTGTTATAGTCTCCTGTAGTATTAGCATCTAAGGCTTGATAACCAAATGCTGCATTATAGTCTCCTGTAGTGTTTGCTGCTAATGCATAAAAACCTACTGCTGTGTTGTGACCACCAGTAGTATTATTTGTCATAGCACTTTTACCAATAGCTGTGTTTTCACTAGCTGTAGTGTTTGCGTCAAGAGCAAAAGCTCCTACTGCTGTATTGTCAGAACCTGTAGTGTTTACATAAAGAGATTCTCTACCTACAGAAGTATTATCATGTCCTGTGGTATTTTGTCCTAAAGCACTTCTACCAAATGCTGAATTACTGTCTGCTGTAGTGTTTGCTGCTAATGCACCTTGTCCTACGGCTGTATTTCTTATTCCTGTGGTATTGGCATCCATTGCTAATCCACCGATTGCTGTATTTTCTTTACCTGTTGAATTGTTTGTAAGAGCAGCATAACCAATACCTATGTTGTAACTGTCTTCGTTGGTGCTTGGGTTGTATGTACTTAATGCACCATATCCTATAGCTATGTTTCTATCACCAACTTGGTTTGCATCTAAAGCATAATTACCAACTGCTACGTTTCTATCTCCTGTGGTATTAACTCCTAAAGCATCTCTACCAACTGCTACATTATCCCCACCTGTTGTGTTGGCATCTAATGCTAGATAACCTACAGCAACATTGTTGGAAGCTGTAGTATTAGCTCCTAAAGCAGCATAACCAATACCTATGTTTGAATCCCCTGTTGTATTAGCGTCTAATGCTTGTCTTCCTACAGCTACATTACTAGCACCTGTAGTATTAGCAACTAAAGCATCTTGTCCTACTGCTGTGTTTGAACCACCTGTAGTATTTGCTGCTAAAGCTCCTGTTCCTACGGCTGTGTTTACAGTACCAGTAGTGTTTGCAGCTAATGCACTTTTTCCTACTGCTGTGTTTGAATAGCCAGTAGTATTTGCTGCTAATGCTGACTTACCAAATGCTGCATTGTTAGAAGCTGTTGTATTTGCTGCTAAAGAGTTATGACCTACAGCTGTATTAGCACTACCTGTAGTATTTGCTGAAATACTTAAATACCCTACAGCAGTGTTATTGTCTCCTGTTGTGTTAGCATCTAAGGCAGCAGAACCTACTGCTACATGAGCAGAACCTGTAGTATTAGCTACTAAAGCATTGTGTCCTACAGCTGTGTTGTTATTAGAACCTGTTATTGCTCCTAATGCTGATTTACCTATAGCTGTATTGTAGTCACCATCTGTTAAAGCATCACCTGCTTGGCTACCTATAATAGTATTTTCAACACCAGCTGTAAGTTTAGTTCCTGCATGATAGCCCAATGCTGTGTTATGGTCTCCAGTTGTTAGGTCATCAAAAACTTCCCAACCTAAACCTGTATTTTTTTCTGCTGATGATAATGTTCCTGTACCTGCGTCATTACTTATTAGAATACTGTTATCAAAGTTAGTTATGTTTGAGGATATGCCTACGCTATTTATTGTTCCATTAAAACTAACACCACTAGCTGTTAAAGTAAGAACATCAACAGAATTTGTTGCATCAATAAATCTTAAACTGCCATTACCATTTTTAATTTGCCAGTCTGGGTTGTTATCAGTATCAGTTAAATATAGTGTTGGACCTGCATTTGATATAGTTATGTCGCCTGTGTCAAGTGTTAAATTGCCTCCAAAAGTAGCACTACTATCTGTTATAGTAAGTCTATCAGTTCCACCTGTTCTTAACTGTATTTCATTACTATCAAAACCTATATAAGTATCATGGTCTCCATTATGATAGAGCTTTCCGTCTATACCAACGTGACCTGCAACATCTAATTCAAATGATGGTGAGGTATTTCCAATTCCCACATTTCCTGAAGAATCTATAGTAAATGGTGTATTAGCTGGAGAACTATCAGATGCTTGTTGAAGTATTTGAAATCCTCCTTGTGTGCTTCCATCAGTTCCTTTTGTAATTATTCTTGCATTACCTGAAGCAAAATCTAAATATGCTGTATTGGCAGAAGTTTCAGAAGGAATTGAACCAGTTGCTTTAAAGTAATCTCCAACTATTCCATCATTAAATGTTGCTTTACCTGCATCTGACATATCAAGAGTAAGGGCTGCAACTTCACTTCCACCATCTGTTCCTGCTAAAATTATATCTTTGTCACTTACACCTGAAATAATTTTAAAATGACCATCAGACATACTTAAAGTACCAACTGTAGTACCATTATCTTTAAAGAATATTTGGTTATCAGCAGCATCAAAAGTAATATCTCCACCAACATCTAATGTAAAATCTCCGCTATCAGAAATAGTAGAACCATTAATTGTTATATCGTCTACTGTAAGTGTTGTAAGAGTACCAAGACTTGTAATGTTTGTTTGAGCTGCTGTAGATAATGTACCGGCTAGTTCTCCACTAGAACCATAAACAACAGCTTTACTATTTACAACTGTATTAGCTGCAGAGCCATCTAATAAATTAAGTTCAGCTGGTGTTGCACTAATTTGTGTTGTTGTAGCTGCTGCCAAGACTGGAATATATCCACCTTGGTTTATTAAATATTGTGTATGGTCTGCTGTGGGGTCTACAATACTAAGTGTAGTTTCATTTGCGTCTGCTGTAGCTCCTTCAAAGACAATAGCATTTGAAGCCTGCATAGTAACTGTATCTGCTGTAGTAGTTGTTCCTGCTACAGTAAGTTTAGGAACTAATAGTTCTCCTGTACTTGGATTATATCTTAAAGCACCTGTGTCATCTAATAAACCATTTGATTCATCATGGAAGACTACAGGGAAATTTGTGTTTGCTGTGCTGTCTGCAACTGTAGTTGTAGCAGCTAGTGTTGCATTTGCTACTGTAGTTCCTGCTATAACACTTGCTAAAGCAGTTCCATTTACTGTAATTGCATCGGCTTCTAAAGTACCATCTACATCTACATCTCCACTTATATCTAAAGTGGCTGCGTCTAGTTCACCTGTAATTGTTAAATTTCTTAAGCCTGTGTAATCTTTATTAGAATCTAAGACAACACCTTTAGAAGCTATTGCTGTACCTATGGCAGTTGAACCTAAATCAAGATAATTAAGTTCACCAACAACAACTGTTGCTCCGTCTAAAATATTTAGTTCGGCTGCTGTAGAGGTTACTCCATCTAATATGTTTAATTCAGCTGCTGTAGAGGTTACTCCATCTAATATATTTAATTCAGCTGTTGTAGAAGTTAGACCATCTAATATGTTTAATTCAGCTGTTGTAGAAGTTACACCATCTAAAATATTTAACTCTGCTGCAGTACTTGTAACACCATCTAGTATGTTTAATTCAGCTGCAGTACTTGTAACATTTGTTCCACCAATATCTAGTGTAGTCATTGAAACTTCACCTGCTACTGTTAAAACTCCATCAGCAAGAGTCATTAAATCTGTATCGTCTGTATGTCCTATTGTTGTGCCATTAACTATTACATTATCAACTGTAAGAGTTGTAAGAGTTCCAAGGCTTGTAATATTAGGTTGTGCTGCTGTTGTAACTGTAGCAGCAGTTCCTGTTGTATCTTGGTTTAATGTACCAACTGTAAAATCTAATGTATTATCTGAATCATCGTAGGCTACAGTTATTCCTGACTCTGTATTAGAGCTAACCATAGCTCCAACTGTATCACTAATTGTTTCTGCAAGTGTAGTACCTCCAATAGTAATTGCGTCAGCTTCAAGAGTACCATCAATATCTGCGTCACCACTAATATCTAATGAAGCTGCATCTAGTTCTCCACTAATAGTAATATTTCTACCACCAGTAATATCTTTGTTTGCATCTGTTATAATAGCCTTACTTGCTATTACTGTTCCATTTGTTATACCATCTATAAGGTTAATGTCTGTAGCACTAGCTGTTACACCATCAAGAATATTTAATTCAGCAGCTGTTGAAGTAACTCCGTCAAGGATATTTAATTCTGCTGCTGTCGATGTAACTCCGTCAAGGATATTTAATTCAGCTGCGGTTGCAGTAACACCATCTAAGATATTAAGTTCTGCTGCTGTTGCAGAAATTGCAGTACCGTTAAAGTTAATTGCATCTACATAAGCAACTCCATCAATATATAAATCTTTCCATTCAGAACCTGAAGCACCTAAGTCATAAGTATTATCAGCACTTGGTAAAAGATGAGAAGCTACGTCTGCACTAAAGGCTACTGTATCAGAAGCTGCATCTCCAAATGTTAAATTACCTGAAATTGTAGCATTACCTGTAACTGTAAGATTTCCACCTACTGCTAAATTACCAGAAATATCTGCAGCACCATTCATATCTATTGTAGTAGCTGCTATTTGGATTTCAGTATCGGCAACTAAATCTAACTGTCCATCAGTACTTGAATAAATATAAATAGCAGTATCTCTAAACTGTACTTTTTCTGTGCTATCTATTAATAAATCATCTGAGAATTTAAAATAATCCTCGTCTTCCATCCATGTTAAAACACCATCGTTTGAATTAGCGTTAAAAGTAATAGCTATGTCGGTATCTGCACCTGTACCGAAACTTAAAGTATTACTATAAAGTGTTGAAAGTGGTCCACCATCACCTGTGGTGCTACCATCGTGTGTATGCCCTGAACTTACGTTAAAAGCATTTACTAATTGATTAAATTCATTGTTAAAAAGTGCAGCTGTAATGGTATCTCCATCACTAAATGAACTCTGTCTAGTATATGTTGCCATTTTGTGTTATCTCCTGTTATTGTCTCCCTGACGGTCTATAATTTATATATAGCCCATTAATTGCATACGGTGCATTTTTATCTGCACTAAAAATTCTAAAAAAATTACTATGTCCACTTCCTGTTAAAGATTGTCTTACTAGTGGCTGTTGTGCTGCTCCAAATGTTGCAGAATTAAAAACAGCTGAACCAAATATCGCAGGCTGTGGTATAGAATCTAAAGTTATATCTGTTGGTTGTGGTGTTGTATTACTATCATAATCAAACCTATATCTTAAAGTAGGCTGACAGTCTCCTTCTGGAGTAAAAGATATTTTTACATAATCTAATGTTTTTAAAGTACCTAAATCTCCATAATCAAAATCTGGTGATTGATATTCTGCTTCAATGTTTGTTGAAGTTCCTGCAGGGTTAAAATCATTTCCAGTATCGTGATTATAAATATAACCATCTCTATCTCCATGATAGAACTTTTCTATGCCATTACTTGCAAATCCTGAAGTAATAGCGGGTGCTTGTATTCCTAATGTTTCTGACCATTCAAATCCTTTTGGTCTTAATACTCCTATGATACCTTTTGAAGTTGCTGAAGTATCAGAAGAAGTACTATAAAACATTCTATATTGTGATTTGTCTCTAATTACTACACTACTAAATTGTAATGTATTTTTTGCAGCTACTATATCATTTATAATAGGCTGTATTGCTTGGCTAATAGTTCCTAACTCAACGTCGCCAATTCTTGCTGTACCTGCTACTGTTCTAAAACCATCTGGTGCTAAGAATATTAAGTCACCAGCTATCTCTTGAATTGTTTGTCCATCTATACAACCTACGTTTTTTGTAACCGGAACTACAGCTACAGTACTTGAATTGTTTATATTTTGTAGTTTAAATATTGAGTTTTGACAAAAAATAAATAACTCATTACGGAAACTTTTTAAGCCTACAACTTTATCTTCTAAAGTTATACTACCTGAACCGGTACCACTAAAACTATCTATGTCATTTGTTGCACTATAATAAATAGTGTTAGGTGTACTAGGGTCTCCAGCTACTACTAAGTGTTTATCATGTATAGTACAAAACTTAGCTGTTGTTGAACCACTAATAGTTATTTGACTAACAAAGTAAGTTCTAGAAGATAAGGCATCTCCTGTTCCTGTCATCTTAAATAAAAATGGTTTATTGTTACCACTCTTATCTGTTATAATTAATTCACCATAATCTGAAGTACCTTCATATAAAGCAAACTCACATTGGTCTAAACTTGTTAAAGATAGTTCACTTCTACCAGTAAATGTAGAATAATTATCTCCACTTGCAGATACACTAGCTTTATTTATTTGTAACCAACTTGTACCATCTTTACTAAAATATATATCATCTCCAGCTACTGCAACTGCTCCATCTGCATATACTGCCAAGCCTTCTATATCATTTGAAGTATTTGGTCTTGCAGCACTACCACCACCGAAAAGACTATAACCATTAATTCTTCTATAACCGCCTTCTATAGATACTTCAAAGTTTCTTAGCTTTGTTGCTAAACCCGGAGTTCTTAATAGTGCTAATGAGTTAGTAGACTTATTAAGTCCGCCTTCCATTGGCACACCAAAAGGCTGAGCAACTGACACTAGAAATATCTCCTGTCGTCTGTCATGTCTTTAGGTTGTGGATTTATTAAATTAGATTTCATGTGTCTTATATTTTTTTTATATTCATCTAAAGCAAAAGCAGCTTGTTGTAAATTGTTTTTAAATTGATGTACATAATATCTAGCTCTAGCAGTTAATACATTGCTGTATTGCTCTGGCATAGGAATAGTATCATCGTGTGCTGATAAAGCTGTTGGTTTAGTAAAAGCATAAAAATGCACATTATAAACTTTATCTGGTATTGGACTTAAGCCGAACTTTCTATGGTCTGGACTTTTAATAACATAAGCAGGTTCTCCATGAGAAGCATCTGAACCTTCAGCATCGTCTGAATTTTCACTGTCTCTATTATATCTTTTCCAGTCAGCTAAAGTTAAAAATCTTAAACCTTTAGAAACATAAGGAGAAGACTCTCCACTTACATTTATTGTTGTTAAATAAAAATCATCCCAATCTACTGATGAATAGTCTGTAGTTATACTTGAACTACCAGATTTTAATGTATACCATCTTGTTCCTGCTACTGTTGCTACTGTTACGTTCCCATAAAAGGGGTCTGTACCTCCACTAACTGCAGCAGCAAAAAAAGGTAGTTGAGGTTCTTCGTTTGCGACATCAAATAGAGCTTTATTTAATGCATCTTTTACAAAACCTTGAATGCCTGTCGCAGAGGCAAATGAAGCTGAAGTTAAAACAACCTCATTAAGTTCTCTTAATATTTCATTGCTTAAAGCTAAATATGTTGTTGCCATTTAAATTCCTTTAACAAGGTCTAGCTTTTGGCATAGCCTTATTATTTTTTTTGTTCTTGTTGTTTTTTTTCTTTGGTCGCCCAACTTGGCTACCGTATGTTCCTTTTCCGTAAGGCATAATTTTCCTTATAAAAATGGAAGGCTCCGAAGAGCCTCCCTAGTTAGTCTTAGTCAATTCCGTAGAATGCACCTACAAGCGCTTCACTTCTTAGTACTTTCGCACCATATACATGAAGACCTCTAACTATGTCACCAAAGGAACTTGGGTCCCTGATAACTTCAGTTGAGAGGATTGTGTTTGCAGTAGCAACGGCTGAGATGTGACCACCTAAACATTTACCAGCAGCATTAGATGTGCTTGCAATGTTATTAGATTTGTACATATCAAATCCACGTAATTTTCCACTTGATACTAAACCATTTCTAATTGAGCCTTGACCAGCGTTGTAGTCAACGGATAACAATTTAGAAGATGATTGACTTAGTACTTCATAGAAGTCAGGACTTGCAACAAACCAACGACCTTCTTCAGGTACGTTTTGTTCGTCTAAAAGTCTTGCCATTCTAGCCAATAGGTCTAGAGGGTCTGTTTCACCAGAAACTCCTAAGTCAATATTACCAGTACCATCATATACTCCAGCACCTAAGTCTGTTGCATTATCAGCACCTAACACATGGTCAGGTGAACTAGAAGATAATCCAGAGAACATAGAAGCTATAACAGCTGCGTCGTATGAATCTTTAAGAGCATACGCAGCAGAACTTGAAGCTACTTCTTTCCAGTTAACATGTGACATATTAGTCTCAATATCATCTACGATGAATTTGAAAGCTTTAGCACTATCAACTACAAGAGTAAGTTCTTGGTCTGTTAGCTTTGTTGCTGTAGTATCGCTACCTCTTGTGTAATCAGACACAGAGATAACTGGTTCTTTAATAATCTTTACTGAATCTCCGAAAGCAGAAATTTCACCAGCATAGTCGGTGTTAGTAATAGCTTCTACTACCGAGGCTTTCCTAAAGAAGTTTAAAACCTTTTTAGAATAAACGGAAGGTAGGAAAAAACTATTAGCTTGTCCACTTACGGAGTTAGCAAAGTTGGCATTTGTATCTGTACTTGGTTCAAAATATTGAGCCATGATACTTCTCCTTTTAAGTTATTAATAGTTTATCTAACGATTCTGCCATCTTGCATAGCATCTGATATGTCCTGTTCGTACTTATCAAATTCTGCCATACTCATAGCAGCAATCTCCTGTTCGGACCAAACTTTATCCTGCTTTGGTTCAACACTTGTTGTTTTAGTTGAAACCATATCAGCAGCAGATTTAGTCCTAGAAGATGACTTTGTCTTTTTAGGAACATCCATTCCCATATCTCGCTTAAATAAATCTAAAGCACGAGAAGCTAAGTCGGCATCGTCACTGTTTGAGTAAATCCAAGATTGAATAGACTCAGGCTGTTCTTTTGCCCAACTATGAAAATCATCGCTATCTCTAATTTCTGAAAAATCAGGATGTCTTTGATTTAACCTTTTTTCTGCATCTTTTTGTATTAACTCTTGTTCTCTTTTTTGGAGTTTACCAAGGCGTTCTTCAAGAACTTTTGCTTTGGACTCGCTTTGTAAGTGAGCAACAGTTTCTACAACTTCATAAACATCAGGATAATTTTGTTTAAATTGTTCAAGTTCTTCTTCAGATTTAGGAGCTTTATAGTCAGTTCTATTTTTAGTAGCTTCTTCTATTAGCTCTTTTTCTCTAAACTTAAATTCATTAAGTTTACTATCATAATGTTTTTTTAAGTCATCATAACGTTTTTTGTAGTCTGGTTTTTTATAAGGAGTATCCTTTTTACTTTCCAGTTCTTCTATATTTACACTTCCTTTAGCTTCAATATCAGTAATATCGTTACTATCAAAAAGTTTATTTTTTTCTGAAGGTTCTTCAAAATAAACATTATCTGATGAAATAAAAGGTTTTTCATCTATATCGTGCCAATCTTTTTTAGCGTTATAAGGATTTGGCTTTTCCTGTTTTTTAGACTTTTGTTTAGTCATATTCTTTCCTCCTAATCAGGGCTTCATTTAACAAGGTAGCTGCTATGTCGACTTGCAGGGCTTGTCTTGTAAAAGGTCGCCTTTCGGTTTAAATAAATAACAAGGTGCCTACGCTAATAGGGTAGCCTTGCTACTTTTAAGCTACTGGAAGTATCTATGTCTTGGGTCTAAAGGATTAGTAGCTACCATACCTTCATTAATTTCACTAGGTATAGTAGACTCATCTACTTTAGTCCCGAAAACAGGAGAAGGTTTAACCTCTTCCTTTGCGACACCACCAACAGCCATTCCTTGTCTTGCATCTGCTTTAGCTTCAGCTTCTTTCATTACTGACATCAAAGTATCAGTTCCGATTTCTTTTGCAGCTTTTGCAGTAAAGACAAATTCTCCGTCAGATAACCTTGCAGGTATACTGTCGGATACGCCATTACCCGGACCCTCTACGAGTCCTGCTCCGGCAAATTCTTGAGCAACATCTATAACTTTATCAAAAAGCATAGCTAGTTCCTCGTCTTGTTCTAGTTTTGTTTCTAGCATTACTTCTTCTTCATCAGTTAATGCTTCATCTAAAATAAAATCTAAATAGTCCTCTTCCATTTCCATATCAGGGACCATATCTTGTTGTTCTGTTTCCATCTCAGGAACCATATCTTGTTGTTCTGTTTCTACGGGCATTAGTTCAGACATTTGCATATCTACACCTTCGCCTTCTTGCATAAATGACCTTGCCATTATTTTTCCTTTGCTCTTCCTATATTAAGTGCAAACCAATCTATAACTTTATATGCTTTGCTTACTAAGTTGTCGTCGTGTGGTGTAGGTGTTAATGCAGCTATCATTGAACAGATTGAAACTATCCAAGGTACTACTCCTACTATTTTTAAAATTGTATCTAATAAATCTAACATTTAATTCTCCTCTGTTTTTCTATTTAAAGCTTCTTTAACCTGCAGGGGTAACTGCTCTAGGCGTACCAGAGAATTCACTTTCCCCTGCAACCGGAACATTTCCTGTTCCGATGTTGCCACCACCAGTGCCTGTAGGTCCAAGGTCTTGAGGTTCTGCAGGTGTTCCAGCAAGGCTTCCCATAGGTCCTTGTTCCCCACCAGCAAGTTCAGCTTCCGAGCCAACGTTTTGTCCAACATTTTGCATTCCTATTATTTGTGCCATTATAGCAGCTTCTTCTGGGTCATTGAGTATTTCATCAGGGTCCAAGTCTAAGCTGTAGGCAAGTTCACTAATTAATTTAGAAATCTTAACAAACGGTGCAATAGCTGGACTTTGTGCAGTTTGTAAGAACATAGTCAATCTTTGACTTCGTACTTCTTTCTGCATCAAGCTATTAGTACCTGTTGCTTTAACTTCTAAATCACCTTTCACATCTAGCGAGCCTTCAAAGAACTGCATGTTCCATTGAAAAAAAGCTTCGCCTAACGGTTTTAATAAAAAGTCATCAAGATTTTTGACAACAGTTTTTATATTTAAACTAGCAGCACCTAGTAACATAGACATACCAGAGGCAGTCCTTGTCATACTTTGTACACCAGTTTGACCGTGTGAATACGATGGTATGCCGGTCTGTTCGTCAGCAAGTTGTCTAAACTTGTCGAACATCATCATATTCTCTGGAGCAGTATTAGGAAACTTTAAACCGTGTATGGCTTGTCCCGGCATTCCAGCTTGTCGCCTGAATATTTTGCCCGGATATATTTCCATGCTCTGCCCACCAACTAAAGCTGATTCATCTACGTCAAAGACAAGTGAACCAGCCATCGCTAAATTATCAACAGCCATTCTTGCATGACCATTCATAATTTGTTGAGAATCATCCATATTCTCTGCTACTCCTATACCAAAGAAATTATATGGATTTCTTTCGTATGGAAAAGCATGATAAGGTAATCTATAAGGTGTAAATGGATTTATTACAGCTCTTAGTAGTTGATTACCGCAAACCCATGCGTTAATCTGTACCTCATCTAAATCATCTATACTATCATCTAATTCAATACCAACTTCTCTAGCATATTCGGCATCCATAATACCCCAATATTCAAGAACTTCAAAATTACTTTGGTATTCATCAACTCTAGTATCATCTTTTAATTGACTTTCAAAATCTTTTTCTGTGTAGTTAGGTCCTTCAGTTAAACAGTTTCTAATAGCATCTTCATTAAAGTAAGGCATATTACGAAGCTGTCTTAATTGTGATTTGTTCATTTTATGTCTATGAACAATATATTCACATTCTTCTATACTAGTGCTAGAAGGGTCTGGGTAAAAATCCCAACAACTAACAAATTCTATTCTTGGTACTCTAACTTCTAATGGGTTATAGTTTCTTGCTCCATCTTCACCCATATCCCATTTATTTAACTTTTTATTATAATTAAATGGTCCTTTAACTATTCCTGTGCCTAATAAAGATGCTTCTAATAAAGCACTTCTTAATTCTGAAGAACCATTAGATTCATCTATTTGGTCATGGATAAGTTTTTCCATTCTTCTTGCAGCTTTTTGTGCCGGAGAGATTTCTAAAACTTGTGGATTTGGTTTAAGTCCTTCAACTAAATTATCTTCAACTGAATCTTCTAAAGTTTCACTGAATATACCCTTACCAAAAGTAGCTCCCGGATTTAAAGTACGTCCATCACCTTCATAACCTACATCATAAGGGTTATCAATTCTATTACCTATATCGTCTGGTAAAGAATTTTCAAGACCAACTTGAGGATTATTTATATCTAGGTGAGCATGTTCTAATTCACCTTCAGGTATTTTAGTTTCTTGAATACCAATCGGAAACTTACCTGTGCCAAAAATAACATCTACTAATTGTCCAAAAGATGCTAAGACTTTTGTTTTAGTTATCTTGACAAAAATTCTAGATTTTTCTGAATCTCTAAATTTAACTGATTTATTATAAAGACCTCTGTAATTTTCATAAGATTGTAACCATCTTTTTTCATCAGAGTTTCTAGCTTCTTCGGCTTGGAAAAAACGGCTTTGAATAATACCAACTAAGTTTTGTTTCTGGTCTAGCTCTAAAGTTAAATTCTTTCCAGCTTCGCCTTCAACATCCTCATAAATGTTGTCTGCATTTAAAAATGTATTTTCGTTGTCTGCCATTTACCTTAATATCCAAATTTTGAATCAGCAGGACGATGCATCTCTCTCTTTAGTCCTCTAATTCTTTCTAACGGACTATCCACTCTTGGTCTGCTCATTATTAAATAACGTAGAGCATCATAAGCGTGGTCCGAAGCATGTGTATCTACATCCTCCGGATTAGTTTTAGACAAAGGTATGGACTGTAATTCTCGTATTAGATTTGGGCAAGTATTAAATATCTGTAACCTTGGTCTACCGTTTTCTTTTATTTTCAGGAACTCATGTATTTGAATTTTACCTTGAATCCTGTTCTTATCAGCTCGTCTTAATTTATGACCAGCCTTAACTAAGGCTTCTCCAACAGTAGGACCAGTAGTACCGGTTCTAGCCCATGCGGCAGTATCTAATACACCCGGGACCGATAAAGGGTCCTCAAGTTCCATATTCCCTATTATACTGCCTAATTCTTCACCTGTCAAGCCTTTTTTGTATAATTCACGGTATATTATTAAAGTTCCATCATTTATATCAATAGCACCCCATAAACAACAAGACTCAGCTGCGTATCCATAGTCAATCCCTTTAACCCTTTCCCAGTGTACAGGAATCTGAAAAGGAGTAACAATATGCTTAGTATTATCAAACTCTACAAAGGCTGCGCCTTCTGCTACATCCCAGTTTCCTTCTAGTAATTGTCTTCTTTGAATAGGTGGTAAAGATTTAAGCATCTGTTCATAAACACCATCTTTAGCTAAGTAAGGGTTGTCTACTAATTTAGCCGGAATAAACTTTCTGGTTAGACCATCTGAGCCTAAAAAGGATTTATTATCTTCATGGGGTTCAATATATCTTTTCTTTACCCAAGACGCACCGGCTCCACCGGGGTTAGCTGTACATCTTAAGTAAGTTTTAATGGAAGGGTCGGTGGTCCTTAGACGAGAAGCAAGATAATTCCAACTAAACTCCGTAGGTAGATGTGTGATTTCATCAAAGCCAATCCAAGAATAAGCTTGACCTTGGTATCTATACACATCGGCATCTCGTTCTAAGAACCCAAATTCTATTTTAGCACCACTAGGAAAATTCCACAACTTCTCTACTTCTCTAAATTTAGCACCGGGAAATGCTTGAGGATATAGTTCACGAGATTTATCAATCATCTCACGAAGTTCTGGCATAGACCTTCTTAATATTAAAGCACGATGAGCTTTTTTATGAGCATACCTAAGAGGGTCAACTAGCATGGCATAAGATTTACCACCACCAGCAGCTCCGCCATAGAGTACATCTTTTTCATCGGCAGCTAAGAAATCTGTTTGTGGTCCTTCATTGGCATGAAAAACAACATTAGCTTCTTTTAACTGTTCTTGAACATCTTCAGGTACTTCAGATAATTTATTTTCAGTAACAACATTAGAAGTTGTTTGTTCGGTAGCTTTTTTAATAACTTCTTCTTGAGCTTTAATAGTTTGCTCTTTATTATATAAAGCTTTTTTTTGTTTGGCTAATTTCTTTTTACGCTGAGCAATTTTCTTTTTGTGTTGTTCAGCTAGTGAAGGGTCTGAATCTAGATAATTCTTGAGGGCAACATGAGAAATGCTACGCCCTGCTTCTTGAGTAATTAAACGAGCAGCCTCTCTTAGAGAATACTTCTGTTCGCTAACGCCTTGTAGATATTTTTTTAAGGCTTTGAGTTCTTTAGGTATGGGTTTTAGATAACCCTCGATGTCACTTAGTTCGTAACCAAAAGGAATAGTGTGACTTTTTCTTACTAGGTAATCTTTTGGTATGTCTTTCATAATCTTAAAAGCTGGGTCTTCCAGACATTAAGATGGAATAAAACATCTGGAAAACCTCTTACGCTGACTCAGTCTTTCGACTTCGTGCCTTTACTAAAGATAGCATCCCAGTTTTCTTCAAACTTTTTTCTATCTTTAATTGGTCTTTGTTTAGAGCCTTTACCTAAAAAGGTTCCACTTTTTACCTTTAGCGGTTTGTCTTCTTTTCCTAATAAAGCCATTTTATTTCTTTTTCTTGACTAAATCTTTATGTACCATTGTATAGGCTTCATTCTTTGCTGTAGTTTTATCGTCAGCTATATATCTACCGTTTGCATCACGGGTTCTAACTTTTACCCAGCCAAAGAAATTACCAACTTTTTCCCAAAAATTCATGCTTCCTCTTTTTTATTTTAATGTTTTAAATAATTTTTTATAAAACTTACTTAGTCTTTTGAGACCTTTTTTTAGTATTCCTTTTAACATTTCTTCTTTTCTTAGGTTTTGGTTTAGTAAACTTAAATAAATTCTTAAACCAATTAACCATATCTTCCCAGCCAAAATACATTATAATTCTCCTTCTTGTAATTCTTGTTCAGTATATTCTACGTCTATAGTTTGTTTTTCAGGGAGAATAAAGATTCCACCCTGAACATTATGGTTGACATCAACCCTTTCTGTTTTCCCTAGTCCAACTCTATCAAGAACTGTTTGAGCAGCTTGTAGTTTTACATTGGCTTGAGGTATGGCATCTGCAGCTGTCATAACTTCAACAAGCTTAAAAGCTGCTTTAGGTGCTTCCCTTGCAAGTACATTCGAGGCTAATTCGACTATTTCTTCTTTTAAACTCTTTATTACTTGGTAGTGATTTCCTGAGTATCCAGCAAGTTCCGCAGATAGTTTTAAATCTCCTTGCGTTTCAAGGATATTATCTAAAAACAATTGTTGTTTATCGGTTAATTTTCTATTAGCTGGTAAATTACTCATATATCTTATTATAGAACTTTCTCAAGTTTTGTCAAGAGTTAATTTAAAATACCAATAATGAGGATAAGGTATTGACAAAAACAAAAACCAAGTGTATAATAACATTGTAGGTCGCCGGGGTTAAATAGTAACCCAGAAAAACTACTTCTAAAGTCTCAACAATCCCCCTCAGATACTCTCCCAAGGTTTATTAAGCCCTGATAAGTTACACTGGAGCCGAACTAACCTACTGTCTTAACACTTCAAAACTTCTAAAAATGTAGAAGCACTACATATATACACGGGTACGGGGGGGTGGCTCTGGCAGGGGGTATCTCTAAAGGACTTCAGAGCCTTTATATATATGTACGAGGACTTCAGAGAACTTCAGAGGACTTCAAAGACCATGAGGTAAGACTTAACAAGCATACAGAGGTCTTTAGAGTCTGTAAATTAATCTTCAAAGACTTCAAAAAACTTAACAGACTTTTATAAACTTCTCAGACTTTCATAATCTAAACAGCAATAACTCTATACTTTAGAAACTTTAAAGACCATCAAAGCTTGGTAGGTCTATATTATTAATTCAGATTTAACAAACCATGAACATAGGCATTGTTAAGTTTAGAAAGTGGGCGAAAAAAAATTAAATGTATTTATTGTCTTAAAAAGTTGCAATTAAAACCCATTTGTGTATATTAATAATCAAGACGGCAATAACGCAGTCTGCAAAATAAGGAAAAAATATGAAAACTAGTATACACAGAGTTGAGGATATAACTAAAAGCAAGATTAAGAAGAGAAGACTAGAAGATGGAAGTGCGTCGTATTGTATGACTATCACAATTACTTATAATGACTTAAGCGATTGTAAAGGTCTAAAGGGAAGTTATTACGATAATAGTGATAAAACTATGTTCGGCGAAGTGGAAGTTGTAACTAGACTGACACTATTCGCAGAAACTAGAGAAGCATTAAAACTTAAAGCAGAAGCCCTGTCTTAACTTTTAAAGCTACCCTTTTAAACCCCCATTAATTTGGGGGTTTTTTTTACCTGTAACTACTGTATAAATGTACAGCATTAAAAAGTTGCAATAAATATTTATATATGCATAATAATAATCAAGGTTGTAATTAAATAACCTTTAAGGAGTAAATATGTTTTTATATATAGATGAAAATAATGACAATATACTTATTAATAAATATATTGTTGAACATAATTTAGATAGTGATACTTTTTCTTTATGGTTGCTTGATTCTAATGGTATTGAAATTCACTATGATGAATTTATAACTTATGATGAAGTCTATAAATATTTAGGTCAATTAAGATTTAATTATTTAGAAAGATTTAAGGAGAAAAAGTAGAATGAAAAAAGAAAATTTAATTAATTGTGTTATTACGATTGATAAAAATGGTAATGATAAATGTTATGGTGGTGAATACTGTTCACAATTTGAAACTGTAAGAGAACTATACAACTATTTTTATGACTTAATTAGAAAGGGCAGAATTAAAAGGTTTCTTGTGCTTGATTCTTTCCCCTCAATATATGTAAATTTCCAAGATGGTAACATAGTTAAAAAGGGCGTAGAAATGGAGTTTTTAGTAAAAACAGATAAGAATTCATCAAGTTATGAATGGTAAAGATTTAAACAAAAGGAGTAAATAAAAATGGATAATGTAAAGATTAAATTACCAAATACAATTGAGTTTGAGGAAGCATTTAAAAACTTTTTCAAAGCATACCCAAAGCTTAGGCATGAACCGATAATGTATATGTGTAGCTCTGAGGGTTATGATTATTTTAAACATTCTTTAACTAGAGAAAGTTATAAGACTTTAGAGGAGTAAATAAAAATGATTAATATAAAAAATATAGCAACATGGGAATTGAAAAACATGGTTAAGGCTTTAAATATGTTTGAAATTCTTAACACTGAGGAAGAAAATAGAAGATTAAAAGAAGCTAAAAAAGAATTAAATAAAAGGAGTAAATAAATTATGAGTAAATTACATTATACAAAATACCAAGAGAACTATAAGAATTATATTCTTGCTTGTTTAGATGATGAAGATTCTTTGATTGGTAAAAACCTATCAAGAGAAGAAAAGATTAAATATCTATTTGATAGATTTAATTCAGAATATGGATGGAAAGTTGGAAGAACTAGAAACGATACCAAGCAAAATGTTATCGCTGAGTGGTTGAGTGGTTTGGCTATCCATATTCCTCATTCATATTGCGATATTATAGAATTAGCAAAAAATATGGGGTCAGTAGAATATGACTTATCAAGTGTTCAAGAAGATAGAATATGTGAGAACTATTGGAACTTCATGGCTTATATGATTTTATTATTAGAAGAAGAAATCAAAGATGTGAAAATAATCAATTAATATAAAAGGAGTAAATAAAAATGACTAACCAAGACTATAAAACTTATTATCATGCTAAAGGTAATTATATTATTAAGACTACTACTACTAAAAGAAATAAAGTTATTAATATTGATAGAGTTATTATTGATAATTATTTAGCTGAGCCGTTACATAATTATTATCATTCAATATTATTATTTAGTTTGGCAGATGAATATAAAATATAATACCCTTAAAAACTTTAAAAGTTTTATAGCCCTCTTTAATTAGAGGGTTTTTTTTAGTTTCTACAACTTCATAGACTTGGAAAAATAAAGTCCCCAAATTAATGAGGACTTCAGAAAATAATAAAAGGGTATTATTTTTACTTAGAATTTCTTATGCAGTATCGTTGCCAAAACTAAATCCTCTGCTTCAAAGTTGGGGTAAAATCCACCTTGAAAATATCTTGCAATAACTTCTAAAAAATTTTCTGCGTCTTGTTGCAAGTTGCTTAATTCTTTTTCAAAGTTATCATGAATATTATTTTCATCACATGATTTTTCAAAATTGTGAAACAGGTCAAGACCAAATTCACACACATCATTAGCTTCAGCATTTTCATACTGCTTTAAAGTTTTAATTTTATTATAAAGATTTCTCATAATTTTTAATCCTTTTAAATAATTAGTTTAAATTAAAACATATTTATTTTATTATTGCAAGAAGTATTTTAATTTTGTTCTACATGGAACAATCAACTTGCATTAGCAAATAAATATTATTGTGTCAAGAAATATGACAAAAGTATTTATTTAGTTTTTTAATACTAGGGTATGACCATTTTAAAAAAACTTCTTAGAAGCTAAATTAAAGCTAGGCATAAGTAGTATTTATATATTTAAGTTTTAAACATAACTTAAACTAATAACACTTAGGGTAGAAAACTTAGCCCTAAAAAAAATTAATTCTTTAGGGCTAGACTGTAAGGGCTATATCGAATTCGGTAAAATTAAGTTGCCCTTACCAAGACTATAAACCTATATAGTCTATAGAGATTATATAGTATTCTTTTTAGTTTCTCAATAGTTATCTTTATATTCTTTACTGTTCTTTACTGTTTAGCTATATAGTCTATAAAGTAATAAGTTAAATTAATTGTTAAAAAAATTTGACTTTTGTTTTTAATTTATGTTTTAATGTTTATATTAATTATTTTAAGGAAAATAAAAATGAGTATAAAAGAAGTAGAAAAATTAACTGAATACGAGTTATTAAAAAGACTTGATGACAAGTTTTCTGATGTGGACTTTAGTGTGCGAGATTGTGCGACTAAAGGTGTAGTAGCTATAGTTTATTTTTATGAAGATAAATTTGGGGGAGAGAATTATGACAGTGACAGTTAAAAAACTTAGAGAAAAGTTAAAGAAGTTTGACGATAATGAGGAAGTAATTTTCTATCATTTAAAAGACCATGACCTTGAAAGTGTTGAGCTTGAAAGTGTTATAGAAACTGAACTAGGTGTTGAGTTTACAACAGGGAGAGTGCATGATGAAAGGTAATAGATTTGATTTAATTAAGGAAAATGAAGAGCCTTTAATTTCAGGTTGGTGTATATATAGGTGGCACTACGATAACTCCGAAAAACTTTGGGAAGCATTTGATAAAGATGAATTTGGACTGCAAACACACTTTACTTTTTATCCCAATGGAGTTTGGCTAACCAATAACTTTGACGACAAGAATAAATTAGAAAAACAAAAAGTTGTTTGGCAAAAACAAGTTACTTATTCAGATTTCATAGACATGATGTATAACGGAGATATTGATGGTCATTTATACGATTGGGAGAGTGAATGATGTCAGCTAATGAAATGACAGACGATAATTTTATAAGGTTTCAAGATGATTTTTATGATTTACTTGAAAAGTATGGAGTAAAAAATATTGATTGCGAACACAAACAATGGCAAGAAATATGTAAACTTAGAAATAAAGTTGTTGAATTTATTGAATCAGAAACATGGGGGAGTGAATGACAATTAAAGAAATTAAAATATCACTTGCAGATAAAATTTACGAAGATATTAAAAATGGTTTTGAAACAGGAGATACTTCTTGTTTTTATGAAACTTTAGTGGCTTTAGAAAACACCAAAAACAAAAAGGTTTTACAGTTTATGGTCGAATATATTATTCCTGAAAAAGATTGGCATAAATACATAGATGTAAGAACAAGCAAAAAAGGGGGGAATGATGAAAGGTAAGCTAACTAAACTTGATGAGTGGGTTTATAACAACAATATTAAATACCACCTATACACTAAGATACCTTTGTTGGTCTTAGTTGTTTTTTATGTAGTCTTTTTTATGGGAAGTGAATGATGACTGATAAAGATATATTAACTTTAATAAATAGTCTTTCTAGTTTGGAAGATTCAAAGAAAGTAGAAGTAGCAATTTTACTATTATCTACTATTATGATTCCACCACACGCTGAACAGACAGCAGGTTTTATGGTAGGTTTAAATGAGGAAGTGAATGATGATGACTGACATATTTAACTTTGTTATGGGTGTTGCTATCCTCATAATCATGGCTTACTTTGTGTGGGTTATAACAGTAATTAATCATGGTAGAAAAAATAAGTCAGAAAAATTTGACAAGAGCAACAAAAAACTTTAAGGTAGAATAATGGAAGATTATATTAATGAGCAAATACAAGAACATATAGCTTATGTGTTAGCAGGGCTAGATGTTTTTAGTGAACGAGAAGATTTGTTGATAGACCTATTCAACCATGTTGAAGCAGAACTATTGACTGAGCCTGTGCCAGTTACAGATGAAAGGATTATTAAATCTGCGATTGGATTTATGGAGAACTTGTGTGCTGATGCTATTTCAGAAGCACAGTTAGAACAAATGGCTAATGAAGCCCAAAGAAAACTAAACTAATTATGAGTTTGTGGCTAGGACAATCTAAGGAAACATTACTTAAATTTTTTATTTATTCCTTTATGAGTGTCTTAGCCACGATTTAACATGAGTGCGAGGGTTGATAGGGAAATTAGCAGTTAATGAACTATCTACTTGGTGCTGACAAGATTCACGAGGTCAGTTAAATGAGACTTGTTAAACACTCAAGCCAAGTATTAACCCAACTGCCCACTCTTGTAATTATTTTAAGGAGATAAGATGACTAAATTTACTATAACAGCTACCCAACCGGCAAGGTACAGCATTACCCTTGAAGCTAATACAGGTGCAGAAGCAATAGAGATTGCTAAAGAAACTAGCACTAGTGAATGGAAGTTTGAGGGCTATGAAGATTGGGAACAGTATCAGGTTAGCTCTGTGCAATATCGTTTGGAGAATCTTAAACAGGAGTAACTATGAAACCATTTATTGATTTATGTAATGAAGTCGTAACAGAAATAGTTGATAAGACTAAAAAAGAAATGACAAAAACTAAGACTCCCTCGTCTAACATTGGACGCAATTTGGATTATGGCGAGGGTGGTCTTTCCTTTTTGGAAGAAAACTTTATAACCGAAGAAGAACTAGCAAATTGTTGTGAGTTTTGTGGCGAAGCTCTTGAAGATTGCACAGGCTATAAGTGTTGGATAAGATGAAAAGGATAGACATTTTCTTTTGTAAAAAGTTTGACGAGTATTGTTACGACTGTTTAATATACAATGAAGTAGAAACACAAAAAAGTTTTTATGACTACATAGAGGCTAATAAAAGTTTATTAGTTAGGCTTTATGTTGAAGAGAGGAGAAGAGAGAGGAGAGCGAGACTAAACTAATGAAAGGAGAAAATATGAGAAATATATTAATATTTAGTTTAATAACTATTGTTATTGTAACTCTTAGTTACTTTGGTTTTAAAAGAGTAACTGATGATTTACAAAATTCGTTAGCAGAACTACAGGATTTAGAAGTTTCTGTAGTAAATATGACAGAGCAAGTTAATAATTTGCAAAGCTCTGTAGATGTAGTGGTAGAAGAAGTTGAGAATCTTAATAAGTCTAAAGCATGGACTACCAATAAATTAAGAAACTTAGAAATCTTTGCTGAAGTAATGGACACAGAAGCTAAGAACTTACGAGCAGACTTAGCTGACTTACATCTTTCAGTAGAAGCCCTAGCTAGTAAAACTGAATCAGAGTTTGAAGTTTTATCTTCAAGAATAGACGCAGAAATAGTTTCTGAAAATGAGGCTCTAGCAGACCAAGAAATTGAGACCCCTTATGAGGTATCAAATGAAGTGGATAAAGTCGTTACCGAGCCTGTGGCTTGTCCTCAACCGGTAAAAAATAGGAGTTATTCTTACTTCATACAGAATGTTAGTTTGAAAAAGTCAGTTGCCTTTAGAGTAATCTATGACTTAAAAGATGGAGAAGTTTATAATGTTGAATTTGAATCTAATCCACCAACTAATTTAAGAAGACCAACCATTAGGTATCTGAACAGTTTATATTTTGCTGACGCAACTGCTCAAAATTGTTCCATGCCTTTCAAAATAAATGTAAACTAATGAAGCAAACTATTATTTTAGATAAAGATAACTTCCAAAAGTTTGATAGGTATGTGGTTAAAAATCAAGACGATTTAAACTGGACTTACTCGGTAGAACTTTTACACAGTAAGTATAAAGTAACACTATTGAATGAGGGAACTGTTTCCCTGTATGAAATAGTTAAACAAATGTCATAAATTCTATTGACAAACTAATTTAGACATGCATAATTTGATATGTAAACAAGCCAAAAGGAGAAATTGATTATGGCAATACAAGAAGGAATAGCCTACTGGGCTAGTGTAACGACACCTAACACTAAGTTTGAGCCTGTGTATACAGTTGACTTAGTGGTTAGTGACGAAGTTGCCAACGACTTTGAATCTCGTGGTTATAAAGTAAAAGAGATAACTATGAATGACGAGGTTGTTGGAAAAGCAATAACTTTTAAAAGAAAAGTGAATGGTCCTAACGGAATGGTTAGACAACCACCTAAACTTTTAGATGGCAATAAAAATCCAATAGATGAACTTGTTGGTAACGGCTCTAAGGTTAGAGTCCAATACAATGAGTGGGAGACTTCTAATAAGTATGGAGACTTCAAAGGTTTGGATTTCCAAGCTATGCAAGTTATTGACTTAGTGCAATATAAATCAGGAGATGGCTCTGAATTTGAAGCCATCGAAGGAGGAGAAGAATTCTAATGGTTATTAGTATTAGAAACGATAAAGGCGAAGCAACTAATTATGATATCAATTTGATTGCAGACCAACAGAAAAAAACCAGTGCAACTGTAATGGTAAATAAAGTTGGTAACTTGCAAGTCATACTTGAAGCATTAGATTTTGCGAGCCGCACTCATAGAGCAAACTTAGAAGACCTTTTGAAGGGTTGTCCTGAGGCGAAGACAGAAGAGCCGGCTACTGAAACCGAAGAGGAAGAAGAAGTCGAAGCTGAAACTGAAGTAGCGGAAGAGAAAAGCTAACTATGAGTTTTTGGGTAATGTATCCTAATATTACTCAGCATTAAATATAAATGGGGTGTCTTCGGATACCCTATTTTTTTGAGGGTCAAAGATGGAATCAGATTTAAAATTTAAAGATTGTCATTTGCCTTGTCCGGCTTGTGGCTCAAGCGACGCTTTGTCAGTAAATGAAAATGGCTCAGCTAAATGCTTTAGTTGCGATGAATTTTTTCCGAAAGGGGTAGAAGACACAGGAACGAAGAAGAATAATAGTATGACGAAAACAGTAAGAGAACTTAATGTTCATGGCGGAGTCTTTGCTAAACTTACAGACCGAAGTATAGCTAGAGAGACTGCTGAAAAGTATGGAGTTAAAACAGTTTATGATAGTGCAGGGCAGATAGCTCAGCACATCTATCCGTTGTACATAAACAATGAGCTGACTGCTAATAAGATAAGGTATGTCAGAGATAAAAAGTTTAGCTATGATGTAAGCCCACAAGGAGTTGGTCTGTTTGGACAACAACTCTTTAAAGAAGGTGGGAAGTATCTAACGATTACTGAGGGAGAGTGTGATGCGATGGCAGCCTACGAGTTACTGGGTAGTAAGTGGGCTGTCGTTTCTATTATCAAAGGAGCGGCAGGAGCGGTTAGAGACATCAAAGAAAACTTAGAGTATGTAGAAAGTTTTGATAATGTTGTGCTTTGTTTTGACAAAGATAAACAAGGCATGGAAGCAGCGAAGAAAGTTGCTAGCATTTTAAAACCGGGCAAAGCTAAGATAGTAACACTACCTAATGGTTACAAAGACGCTAACGATATGTTGGTTAAAGGTAAATACAAAGAGTTTACTTCAGCTTGGTGGGACGCTAAAGTTTTTACACCCGGCGGTATCATTAGAGTATCAGAAAAGAAAGACCAATTCTTAGACCGCCCTCGTAAAGAAAGCATACCTTACCCTTGGGAAGGATTGAATCAAAAACTTTACGGGCTTCGACAGGGCGAGTTAGTTACTCTTACTGGTGGCACAGGACTAGGTAAGTCTAGTGTAACTCGTGAGCTAGAACATTGGTTAATTAAAAACACCGAAGACAATGTAGGTATCATAGCCTTAGAAGAAGATTGGCGAAGAACAGTAGATGGTGTCTTGTCTATCGAAGCAGACGCTCGTTTGTATGTTGACCAAGAACGAGATAAGTTTGATGAAGATACTTTAATGGATATGTTTGATAAAGTCTTTGAAGACGATAGAGTTTTCATTCATGCTCACTTCGGCACCAATGAGATAGATGATATCTTTGCTAAACTTAGATACTTGATTGTTGGTTGTGATTGTAAATGGGTAGTAGTAGACCACCTACACATGCTTGTCAGTGCTTTAGGCGAAGGAGATGAACGAAGAGCCATTGATAATATTATGACTAGGCTTAGAAGTTTGGTTGAAGAAACCAATGCCGGTTTAATTTTAGTCTCACACCTAAGAAGAGTTGATGGTAACAAGGGACATGAGAATGGTATTGAAGTTTCATTATCACATTTACGAGGCTCAAATAGCATTGGACAACTTAGTGATTGTGTGATAGCCTTAGAAAGAAATCAACAATCAGACGACCCTGATGAAGCTAGGACAACTCGATTAAGAATATTAAAATCAAGATATACTGGTGATGTTGGGGTAGCTACTCACTTACTGTACGACAAAGAAACAGGGAGATTATCTGAGGGCTTCGACACAGAACTTGATGTTGAAGATAATCAAGCCTCGATAGAATTTTAATGGAATTAGTATTTGATATAGAAACAAACGGTTTACTTTGGGAATCTTCTTTTAAGAATGAAGAAGGGGAAGTAGAAACCCTACCACCTGCATCTGTAATCTGGTGCATTGTTGCTATTGATAATCAAGATAATGTTTATACTTTTAAACCTTCTCAAATTGACGAGGGCATTGAGTTTTTAAAATCTGCTGATGTATTGGTTGGGCATAACATCATAGGTTTTGATATTCCTGCTATAGCTAGAATCAAACATGTTGATTTATCTGAACATGTTAGAATCATTGATACTTTGACCCTATCAAGATTGCTACACCCTACTCGTGAGGGTGGGCATAGCCTAGAAAAGTGGGGGTGGAAACTCAACTGCCCTAAGTCAACTGCTCCTATGTTTGATGAATACAGTGACTCAATGTTAGATTATTGTGTCCAAGATGTGAGGTTAAACAAGAAAGTTTTAGAGAAACTTAGGCAAGATGGGGTGGGTTTTGCTAAAGAATCAGTAGAAATAGAGCATGAAATAACAAAAATACTAACACAACAAGAACTAAATGGTTTTCTTTTTAATGAAAGACAAGCCATGGAATTATTAAGTTCTTTGAATCAGAGAAAGAAAGAAGTAGAAGATGAGGTACATGATACTTTTAAACCTAAGTGGGTTCCTATTAAAGAGGTTACACCTAAGTTAAAAAAAGATGGTACTTTATCTAAGTCAGGTTTAACTACTATAGAATATGAAGAGCGAGTAGCTGATAATGATATTACTCCTTTCACTAGAAAAGAACTTAAAGAATTTAACTTAGGGTCTCGTCAACAGATAGGACAATATCTAATAGACTTTGGTTGGAAGCCAAAAAGATTTACTCCAACTGGACAACCTATTGTAGATGAGGGAACATTAAGTAAAATATCACATATAAAAGAAGCTCAATTAATAGCTGAATATCTATTAATACAAAAAAGAGTAGGACAAATTGAATCTTGGTTGGATAGTTTGAAACCTGATAATCGTGTACATGGAGCAGTAATATCTACAGGTGCCATTACAGGTAGAATGACACACAGAAATCCAAACATGGCTCAAGTCCCTGCTGTTTACAGTCCTTATGGTAAGGAATGCAGAGCTTGTTGGATAGTGGCTGAAGGTTATAAGCTAGTGGGCGTTGATGCTTCAGGATTAGAATTAAGAATGTTAGCCCACTATATGTCAGATAAGGAGTACATAAATGAAATTATCAACGGAGACATTCACACAACTAATAGAGAGTTTGCTGGTCTTAAATCAAGAGATGAGGCTAAGACTTTCATCTATGCACTTATATACGGTGCCGGAGATGAAAAAATTGGAAGCATCATTGAAGGAGATAGAAGAGATGGTAAACGGCTGCGAGAACAGTTTCTTAATAGTCTACCAACACTTAAGTCTCTTAAGACGAGAGTTGACCGAGCAGCTAGCAAAGGCTTCCTCAAAGGATTAGACGGAAGAAAAATATTTTTAAGACATAAACATGCCGCTTTAAATACTTTATTACAAGGAGGAGGAGCCATAGTAATGAAAAAAGCTTTGGTACTTTTAAATGATAAACTTAAAACTTGTAATATTGATTTTAAATTTGTGGCAAATATTCACGATGAATGGCAGATAGAAGTTAAAGATTCTCAAGCCAATCAAGCAGGACAATTAGCAGTACAAAGTATTCGAGATGCCGGAGAGTATTTTAACATGCGTTGTCCTCTTGATGGTGAATTCAAAGTAGGAGACAATTGGAGTGAAACCCACTAAAAAAGACCGGAAGAAATTTGATATAGATTTAAAGTTCGGTAGTATCAGAGAAGACAAAGTAGCAGAGATGCTATGTAATAAACGAATAGAAGTCAAATCTGAAAGAGGTATGTGGATGGATACTGGAAACATAGCTATTGAATATGAAAGCTATGGTAAACCTTCTGGTATTGAAGCAACTGAATCAGACTATTGGTTTCATCATCTTTGTGTCGGCGATAAAGAATACTGTACCTTAGTATTTCATACTGAAGTTTTAAGAACTATAGTTAAAGAACTAGATAGTTTTAAAACCGTAGCCGGAGGAGACCACAATGCTAGTAGAATGTGGTTAGTTAATTTACAAAAGCTATTTTCATCTGATGTTATCAAAGCTTTTAAGGAAATAGAAGATGAGCAAAAGAAATAAAAATTTAGATACCTTAGTAGAAGATATCTATAGCACTATCGGAGTTCTTTCTGCCGGTGAAAAAATTAAAATACCTAAGAAATTAATAGAAGAATTAGGTGTTGATATTGCTAGTTGTGTACAGGAGTGGGCTACTCCATTAAAAAGAAACAAAGCAACTACTCAAACACTAAGAATGTCTAACATCGGTAAGCCTGAAAGGCAGCTGTGGTACGACATGCACGAAGAGAAAGATAAAGATTCTGAGTTGCAACCCTCTACCTTTATTAAATTTTTATATGGACATATCTTAGAAGTGTTACTAATATTTTTTATTAAACTTGCAGGACATAGAGTTACAGCTGAGCAAAAAGCCGTATCTGTTAAAGGTATTAAGGGACACATGGACTGTAAAATTGATGGAGAAGTAGTAGATATTAAGACTGCTTCTGGTTATTCTTTTAGAAAGTTTAGAGAAGGCACACTAGCAGAGCAAGATACCTTTGGATACATGGCTCAGCTTGCCGGATATGAAGAAGCAGAGAAGACAAACGGTGGTGGATTTTTAGCATTCAATAAAGAGACAGGAGAATTAGCCTTGTTTCGTCCCCAAGACCTTGACAAACCTAATATAAAGTCTAAAATAGATAGAGTAAAAAAAATTATCAAGTCGGATTCTCCACCTGATTATTGCTTTACTGCAGTACCGGAAGGTCAGTCTGGTAACATGAAGTTACCTAGAGAGTGTACTTTCTGCCCATATAAATTTACATGTCGAGCCTCTTCCAATGATGGAAAGGGTCTTCGTGTTTTTAAATATGCTAAAGGACCAGTATATTTTACCAAGATAGTTAAGGAACCTAATGTAGAGGAATTATTATGAATGGAAAAAAAGCAAAAAGATTAAGAAGAAAAAGCGAAGAACTATTAATTCAATGGTTGCAATCAATGGTTCCAGAAGGAGAAGATGCTACTAGGATTAGTTTAAAGAACTTGAAAGAATTTTTACCAGAGCAAACTCACATCTATGCTAACAATAGATTTATGTTGAGTGCTTACTCATTGCGTTGGTTTTATAAACAAGTAAAGAAAAACCCAGATATAACATTAAAAGAATTAGGAATCCCAAATGTATAAATTTAATGAAGATGATTTAATAGCAGAACTAAAAGATTATATTGATGATACATACAAACAACATTATGCTATAAATAAATATCAAGCTACAGATATTATTATAGATGCAGGACACGGAGTAGGTTTTAGTATTGGTAATATAATTAAATATGCTAAAAGATACGGCAATAAAAATGGTTATAATAGAAAAGATATTATGAAGATATTACACTATGCAATTATATTATTATACATTCACGACGGCACAGACCCTTATATAAAAAAGGATAATAATGGTAGATAAAATAGGAACAAAAGAATACTTAGGTATAAAAATAGATTACGACAATGAAAAAATTTTAGATAAATTTAGTTTAGATACTTTAAAAGATAGATATTTCACAGGAGAAGAAACACATGCACAAGAAGCATTCGCAAGAGCCTCCGTCTTCGGAGCCACCTTCAAAGGTGTCACAGATTTTGAACTCGCTCAAAGACTTTATAACTACAGTTCCCGCTGTTGGTTTATGTTTAGCACCCCTATACTTAGTAACGGGGGAACCAAGCGTGGGCTTCCTATTAGCTGCTTCCTTAATTATGTACCTGACAGTAGGACTGGTCTTTCATCTCATTATGATGAGAACATTTGGTTGGCAAGCTCGGGTGGAGGTATCGGTGGATACTGGGGAGACGTTCGTAGTAATGGTATATCTACTGCTCACGGTAGTAAGTCTACTGGTTCAATCCCCTTTATGCATGTTGTAGACTCACAGATGTTAGCCTTTAATCAAGGTGTAACAAGACGAGGAAGTTACGCAGCATACATGGATGTTTGGCACCCTGAGATTGAAGAGTTTATAAATATGAGAAAAGAATCCGGTGGAGATATAAATAGAAAATGTTTAAACCTACACAATGGAGTTAATATTAATAATGAATTTCTTAAAGCAGTAGAAGAAGATGCTGATTGGAGATTGATAGACCCTAAAACAAATGAGCCAACTAAAATTATTAATGCCAGAGAACTATGGTGGCAAATAATAAATGCTCGTGCTGAAACAGGAGAGCCTTACATTGTCAATATAGATAAGTGTAACGAAGCTTTACCACAAAAACAAAAAGACTTAGGCTTAGAAATTAAACAAAGTAATCTATGTTCTGAAATAACTTTACCAACAGATGAAGAAAGAACAGCTGTTTGTTGTTTGTCTTCAGTTAATTTAGAACACTTTGATGAATGGTCAAAAGATTCTTTTTTTATTGCAGATTTAATAACAATGTTAGATAATGTATTACAACACTTTATTGATAATGCTATTGATACAGAAAAACTAGGAGAATATAATGCAAATTTTAAAAGGTTTAAAAAATACATACGAAAAGGTAAAAGAGGTTTTACTAAAGCTGCTTACTCAGCTTACAGAGAAAGGTCGATTGGCTTGGGAGCGATGGGGTTTCACGCCTACCTTCAATCTAAAAAAATCCCTTTTGAAAGTATCTATGCATCTGGATTTAATCATAAAGCGTTTAAGCACATCAAGACAAAATCTTTGGAATCTTCTGAAAGACTTGCTGATTCGAGGGGGGAAGCTCCTGATATTTCTGGTAGTGGGTTTAGGTTTGCTCACCTTCTCGCTGTTGCTCCTAATGCTTCTTCTAGTATTATTTGTGGCGGAACATCTCCTTCGATTGAGCCGTACCGTGCTAATGTTTATACGCACAAAACTTTATCCGGAAGCTACCAAGTGAAAAATAAATATCTTGAAAAACTTTTTAAGGTTAAAGGAATTAAAGGTAAAAAATTAACTGAGTTATGGAAAGATATAGCCGGACAAGATGGTTCTGTTCAGCATTTAAAAGTATTAACTGAAGAAGAAAAAGAAATATTTAAAACAGCAAATGAAATAAATCAAATCTGGGTTGTAGAACATGCACATCAAAGACAAGATTTTATTTGTCAATCTCAATCAGTAAATTTATTTTTTGTTTTACCTAAAGCTACTGAACCTCAAGCAGTACATGATGAATACATGCAGTATGTAAATGATGTGCATTGGTATGGAGCTAGTAAGTTAAAATCTTTATATTACTTTAGGTCAAACGCAGCTAGGAATGCTGAGAATGTAAATGTTAAAATACCTAGGATAAAACTAGATGAAGGTTGTATAGCTTGTGAGGGATAATGCCTAAGAAATCAAAGCTACAATTTACAACAGGACATAAACCAGTAACAGGAGCAAGAGGTAAGAAGACTTCTATCGGGAGAAACAATGTAGGTTTTTCTCGGATGAATAAAAACAAAAAGAGGTCTTGGAAGAAATATAGAGGACAAGGATAAAAATTAAAAGAGGAAGAGTAAATGAACGGAGAATTATTTAAAGCTTTAGAAAAAAAATATGAAGCACAAAAAACGATAGCTAAGACTAATTTAAAATTATATCTTAGTGACCCAGTTGCAGTAGCTGACCATCCTGATGTGGTTGAGACTATTGATAAGTTATTTAAAGAATACGCAGAAGCAGTAGAGTATATTAAAATATTAAGAGAACTAGATTATGAGCTTGTTGGGAACGAGAGAATACTATAAACCATTTGATGATGCTTGGATGTTTGACTACTATGTCTTACAGAACCAAATGCATTGGATGCCAGAATCTGTACCCTTACATACAGATGTCAAAGATTGGCAAGACCTTACTGATGTAGAAAAGAATTTACTTACACAGATATTTAGATTGTTTACTCAATCAGATGTAGATGTAGGTGCAGGTTATATTGATAGGTACATGCGTATCTTTAAGAAACCAGAAGCTAGAATGATGATGGGTTCTTTTGCTAACATGGAATCTATTCACCAACATGCTTACAGTTTATTACTTGATACTGTTGGTATGCCAGACAATGAATATAAAGCCTTTGCTGAATATGAAGAGATGTCTGACAAGCATGAGTACATCAATGATATTAAAACAACCAGACAAGATAAGAAAAGTATAGCTAAAACTTTAGCAGTCTATTCAGCTTTTACAGAAGGGTTACAATTATTTAGTAGCTTTGCAATCTTATTAAACTTCCCAAGATTCGGTAAGATGAAAGGTATGGGACAGATAGTTACATATTCTATTCGTGACGAATCTATGCATGTAGAAGCAATGACAAAATTATTCAGACAATTTATACAAGAAAATATAGATATATGGACAGATGAATTTAAAAAAGAAATATATCAGATATGCCGAGAGATGGTTAAGCTTGAAGATAAATTCTTAGATTTAGTTTTTGAAATGGGTAACATTCAAGGATTAACTAAAGAAGATATGTATAAGTATAATCGTTACATCGCAGATAGAAGACTTTTACAGTTAGGTCTTAAAACTAACTACAATCAAAAAGAAAATCCTCTTACTTGGATAGATGAAGTAATGGGAGTTGAACATCAAAACTTTTTTGAGGGTCGAGCAACTTCTTATATGAAAGCAGGGCTAAGAGGACGACAAGATAAAGTTACATTTAGTAACTTGGAGAATACAAATGAGCCAGAAAGAAGCGAACCTAATAAGCTTTAAAGTATTACTGACCAGAGAAAACAAAATAGTGACAGAACTTAGTATGCTTCCAGAGAATGAAGTTGATAATGTGTTTCCAATTTGTGAGAAAGAAATAATTAAAAATATTATTAGAAACGCAAAGACTAAGTTAGACCCTCTACATAAGTTTTTAGAAAGAGAAGTTAATGCTTTAGTAACAAATGAAGTTTGATTTAGAAGAATTAAAAAATTCCAAAAGGATATTTAAGTCGGCTACTCCGAAAGGAGATATGTCTTGGTATGTTAAATGGATATCAAGTTTTATAATTGTAACTGCTATGTCTTTACGAGGCGTAGAAGGTATGCAATTATATGATTTAAGTTTATCTATTATAGGAGTATCAGGTTGGTTGTTCGTAGGATTACTTTGGAAAGACAGGGCATTAATAATATTAAATGCAGTTGGTCTAGCTTTTTTAATAAAGAATCTTATTACTGCAATATTTTCTTAATTTTTTAAAAATTGACCTCACACAATCTCGTGTAAGACATTCTTTTAATGTTAGTAATGATATCCTTTGGATTTTTAATAAAAGTTCTTAGAGAGCCTCTGAGTAGCTCTACGAGGATTTAGCCTTATTTTGAGGGAAATATATGGTAATTGGCTCTGATTTACCCTTGACCATAATACTATCTATCTTTTCGTAATCAAAAACATCACCCGCTAGTTCTTTAGTGTACTCAGAAATAATAATCTTCCATTGTTTGTAATCATTTCTACCAGCAGTTGCTTCAAGTCTAGCTGATAAATTAACTGCATCACCTACTACTGAGTAATCAAACCTAGTTTCACTTCCCATATTCCCCACAATACAAATTCCGGAGTTCACTCCAGTCCCTACATTGATAGGCGGTAAGTCTAATCCTTGTTCTTTAAATTGTTTATTTAGTTCTACTGTTGCTTGTTCTATTTCTATCGCAGATTTAATAGCTAACTCTGCATGGTTCTTACAAGGGAGAGGTGCATTCCAAAATGCCATAATACAATCGCCCATATACTTATCTATGGTTCCACCATTAGCAAGGATAATTTTTGTCATCTTATCTAAGTAAGTATTGATAAGTTCTACTAGACCTTCAGGGTCATCATTATTCTTAAATACTTCTGAGACAGGAGTAAAGCCCATAATGTCAGTAAACAAGAACGTCATCTCCTTTCTTTCACCACCTAGCTTAAGAAGCTCTGGATTCTTTTGTAGCATAGCTACCATGTCTGGAGATAGATAAGTTCCAAATTGTTTTTTAATCTGTTGTCTAAGTTTGAACTGAGTTCTAAAGTTTAAATAGAACTGTTGAGAAGCTATAACAAACATACTTATCAAACTCCAAGTAACATCTATTAGATATCCTATAGAAATAAAGTAATATCCTAAGTAGGCTACACCGGACATTGCAGTTCCTGCTAATGCTATACCCCAAGTAAGTCCAAAGTAACTGACAACAAAAGCTACCAACAAGACTGAAGTGCATAATAATAATAGTTCAACAAACAATCTATAGTCTGGTATCTGAGGTGATTCAATTAAAATACTTTCAGCAAGAGCCGCTTGAATCTTGTGAGGTTCTAATAAGCCCTTTGGTGTAGCTAGTTGAGGCATTACTCCTGCTGCAGTTACTCCTACAAATACAAACTTATCTTTAACATCCATTTCTTTTAGTGTAGTTTGTGGAGTATCTACCCAACTTATCCATTTTCTACCCATACTATCTGTATTTATTTCTGGCAGACCTCTGACTCTTATTTGTTCTATTCCATTTTCATTTGTTTTTATTTGATAGGTTGAAGCATCTACTAAAGTTTTTAATACTTCAGTACCAAAAGCAGCCACCCAACCATCAGGTGTTTGTTGTAATAAAGGTAATCTTCTAACAAGGTTATCTACATCTACTGGAGCAGATACCGCACCTTGAGAAGCAGAACTTTGTAGTTCGGGAATGTTTTGTAAAAAGCCTGGAGCTTTAGGTAAGACTACATCTGGACCAAGTATAACTGTACCATGTGTCTTTGGGTATTCTCCATTATCAAATTCAGGCATAGCTAAGATACTAGGTGAATAACTTAGGGCTGTACTAAAATCTTTATCGCCACCAAATCTATCTTCTTGAGGAAACAGTATAACCCAACCAACTCCAATAGCTCCGTTGTTTAATAAATCAATTTGAATTTGAGCAAGGTCTTGTCGAGGAAAAGGATAACCACCTCTTTCTTGTACATCTTCTTCTGTTATATTAAGAATAACAAAATGTCCAGAAGGCTCTGGAGTTTC
>MDSY01054794.1_pt1 | contig 50162 bp, 47 predicted proteins | sample 811131 | NCBI WGS metagenome assembly MDSY01 (sample SAMN05326643, study PRJNA326480) | marine metagenome | isolation source: seawater | place: Atlantic Ocean: South West | collected 2010 | reverse complement strand
TATGGATCAATATACCGAGTTGTGGAATTCGGTTGATATCATCGCAGAAAGGATTAGGGCTTTAGATCAATTTGCTATTGGTTCATATAAAGATTTTTCGCAATATTCATCCGTTAAAGATGCACCCTCAAATCCGCCAAAGGCAGAGGAGATGGTGGCGCTTTTAGTTGAAGGGCATGAGACTGTGATTAAGACTATCCGCAGTATTTATGGGTTAGTTGGAAAAGCGAGCGATCAAGCGACAGAGGATATGTTGACGCAAAGAATAAATGTTCATGAAAAAACCGCATGGATGCTTAGAAGCCTTCTTGAAAAATAAACCTAAATAAATGAAAAAAACTATAGATGTTAACAACCCTGAAAATGATCAGTTTTTAGATATCATGAAAGAGTTGATGGAAACGTCAGAGCTTAAAAAAATAATGCCAGCGATTTCTATGTTTGGAAGTGCACGAACAAAAAATACCGATAAATATTACCTCTTGGCTGAGGAAGTTGCATATGATTTATCTAACTTAGGATTTTCTATTATCTCTGGCGGTGGGCCTGGGGTCATGGAGGCTATTAATAAAGGGGCTTACCGAGGGAAGTCTAACAGCATCGGCCTAAATATTATTCTGCCACATGAGCAGGAACCAAACGGGTATCAAGATATCAGTTTTAATTTTAAATATTTTTTTACAAGAAAAGTGATGTTTGTTAAATATGCATCCGCTTATGTTGTCTTCCCAGGCGGTTTTGGAACACTTGATGAATTATTTGAAGTAATGACTTTAATGCAAACTAAAAAAATACAACAGTTTCCAATAATTTTGGTGGGTAAAGACTTCTGGTCAGACTCATTGATGTGGATAAAAAATGAATTATTAGAGAATAAACTAATAGGAGATGAAGATTTAGATTTAATTCAGCTAGTCGATAACAAAAAAGATATTAAGCAATGCATAGAAGATTTTTATACAAGTGAGGGCAATAATTACTGCCTAATAGAACATAAGAACTTGCTATAACACTTATCCCACTAGTGTGGTAAAAAGATAGGTAAAAAATATTATAAGATGAATAGTTCCCTGTAAGACATTTGTTTTTCCTAAAGATAACGTAATTAATCCTATAAAGACGGTAAGAAAAAGGAGCAACATACTTAAAGGGGGTATACCTAAGCTCAGTGGTAAATTAAAATAGATTGAAATTGCAGCAACAGCTGGGATAGTCAGACCAATACTTGCGATTGCTGATCCAAGAGCTAAGTTTATGCTCGATTGAAGTCGATTTTTGCGGGCAGCCCTTATGGCAGCTAGGCTTTCAGGAAGGAGAACAATAGCGGCAATAATAATTCCTACCATTACCTTTGGCGCATCTACTTTCAGAACCCAATCTTCAATGGTTGGGCTAAGTAGCTTTGCTAAGCTTACTACAATAAATAGTGAGAGAAACAGTAGAACTCCATTCATCATTAAATTATTATTAGGTTTTATAGAAGCGATTTTAGAGGTTATTTTTTTTGGAGATAATAAAAAATATTCTCGGTGAGTGATTGTTTGAAAAGCAATAAAAGCACAATAGAGTATTAGGGATGAAACACCAGCAAAAATTAACTGACTTGTTGAGAATGTTGGTCCTGGCGTACTTACTGTGAAAATTGGTAAGACAAGGCTAAAGGTAACCAGCACAACCAGAACAGCCAAAGCAGTATGTGTACCTGCTGATTTAAAAGCTAATTCACGATGGCGCAACCCTCCTAAAAAAATGCATGAGCCAATCACACCATTACCTATGATCATTACTGCAGCAAAAACAGTATCTCGCGCAATAAATTCTGACCCATCCATACCAGAAAGCATCATCGAAACAATCAGAGCGACTTCAATAATAGTGATACAAATTGCAAGAATGAGTGACCCAAAAGGCTCACCAACTTGAACAGCAATTTTTTCTGCAAAGTAAACGCCACATAAAATTACTAAAATGAGCAGTATAAATAGTGTAGTTAAAAAAAAGGGATTACTTATAAAATTTTCCATATTAGAATGATATTAAATTATTTTTGTGTATAAATCTTTAAATAAACATTTGGAATAAATAAAAATTAATAACCAATTAAAAAGTGATGTGAAGTTAATTGTCAAAAAAGATTTTTTTGAAGTGAGCTTTAATGGGAATTGGACAACAAGATCATCTAGCGAGGGAGTAGAAGAATTACTTTTAAGACTAGATAATTATCCAAGGATTAAAAAGCTAACTTTTTCTACAAAAAAGTTAGATGATTGGGATAGTTTTTTCATGACTCAGTTATTACTTATCATTGATTTTGCAAAGAGAAAAAAAATAATCATTGATATACAATCGCTTCCAAAAGGTATTCAAGGCCTTCTAGAACTCGCCTATTCTGTTCCAGAAAGAGAGGGGGCAAGAAAACAAAAGAAAAAAACCTCCTGGATTGAATTAGTTGGTAAGGGCTTGTTGAATTCGAAAGTTGAATTAAAAAATTTAGTAACTTTTCTTGGAGATCTTATCCAAAGCTCATTTTATCTAATCAAAGGAACAGGCCGTTTTCGTTTTGTTGATTTGATGACGTACATACAGGATTGTGGGCCTGCCTCATTGCCTATCGTAAGTTTAATTAGTTTTTTAGTAGGCTTGATATTAGCATTTGTAGGAGCGCTTCAATTGTCATTATTTGGGGCTCAAATGTATCTGGCAGATCTTGTTGGGTTGGGTATGACGCGGGAAATGGGTGCACTCATGGTGGGCATTATAATGGCTGGACGAACGGGAGCCTCATACGCTGCACAGATAGGTACTATGAACGTAAATAGTGAGATAGATGCTTTAAAAACGATGGGATTTAAACCCATGGAATTTTTAGTGATGCCACGCATGTTGGCATTAATTTTAGTGATGCCATTGCTATGTCTCTATGCTGATTTCATGGGTATGTTAGGAGGGGCTGCTGTAGCCATCGGTTTATTTGATATTTCCTCGACAGAATACTGGACGAGAACTGAATTGGCTGTCCAGCTTAAGGATGTGCTAGTAGGTTTATTTAAAGCATCAATTTTTGGAATATTAATTGCCTATTCGGGTTGCATCAGAGGTATGCAGTGTGGTCGAAGTGCTTCAGCAGTTGGTGATGCTGCAACATCTGCAGTCGTTACGGGAATTATTTTCATCGTTATTTCTGATTCACTCATAACAATATTATTTAATCAGCTTGGAATATAAGTAAAATGACTCAAGCTTGTATAACGATAAAAAAAATGACCATGGCTTATGGTGATTTCATCATCCAGAGAGATTTAGATTTTAAAATCAACCAAGGTGATATATTTGTCATAATGGGTGGAAGTGGTTGTGGTAAAAGCACATTGATGATGCATCTAATTGGAATGATTGTACCCTCAAAGGGTAATATTTTTTATGGTAAGGAAAATTTGTGGGGCTCTAATTCCACTAACCAGAGATCATTATTAAATAAAACGGGTGTTCTTTTTCAAAGCGGTGCTTTGTTAAGCTCAATGACATTAGGTGAAAACATTGCACTACCAATTTCAGAGCATACCGAGTTAAATAAAAAGAATATTCAAGAAATTGTTGAATATAAACTTTCCCTTGTGGGTCTGGCAGGCTTTAGTGACTTTTATCCTTCAGAAATTAGTGGTGGTATGCAAAAGAGGGCGGGGCTCGCAAGGGCGATGGCGTTAGATCCTGAAATTTTATTTTTTGATGAGCCATCCGCTGGCCTTGATCCGATAAGTTCTAAATTGCTTGATGATTTGATTTTGAGTTTAAGAGATAATTTAAATGCTACTATAGTAATGGTGACTCATGAGCTTGCGAGTATTTTTGCAATCGGAAGTAATTCGGTTTTTCTTGATCCAGAGTCTAAGACAATGATAGCCGAGGGTGACCCAAAAAAATTATTAAAAACATCTAAAGATGAAAGAGTAATTAAATTTTTAACAAGAAGTAAAAAATTATGAGAATGTTAAATAAATGAGCAAGCAGGTAAGTCCTACTTTAATTGGTTCCTTTTTTCTGGCCGCCTTAGGACTTATAATTATAGCTATTTTGATGTTTGGTGGAACTAGTTATTTTAAAAAACACCATCAGTTTGTTTTATTTTTTCATGAAGAAAATAATTTAAATGGTTTAAATGTTGGTGCGCCAGTAAAGCTTGAAGGAGTTAAAATAGGTGAAGTCAAAGAGGTTGCGCTCTTACTTGATGAAAAAACGCTAGAAGTTGTTAAACCTGTGGTAATTGAATTAGATTACTCTAATATTATAAATGATGATGATTCAGAGAGTTATTTTGAAGCAAAAGAAGGAGATGCACATAATAAATCAGTAAAGAGTTTCATTAAAAATGGACTGAAAGCGCAATTAAAAACACAAAGCCTACTCACTGGATTGTTGTATATTGAGTTTCAATTTACGCCTCAGGATGAGGTGGTGATGACTGGAAGAAATTTTCGTGACCTAAAAGAACTTCCTACCACAACAAATGCTTCTGAAGACATAAAAAGAGAGGCTCAGAAAGTAGTTGATAGAATTGGAAAACTTCCCCTAGAACAGATCGTTGAAGATTTAGCAGTCAACATGCATGAGATAAAGGTTATTTTGACGTCACAGTCACTTAAAGAAAATCGTCAAGGGGTTAATCAATCAATTAAAGAGATAGAAAAACTGTTAATAAACTTAAATGAAAACTTTACACCGCTCATGTTGAATTTAAATGGCACAATGAAAGATACACGGGTGGTCGTTCAAGAATTTTCAAGAGAGATAAAACCTGTCTTAAGCACCTTAGATAAAACGTTAAATAAGGCAACAGATCTATTATCAGAATCTCAATTTGCGGTTCGCTCATTTGAAGAGCTTTCATCTCCTGAAGCCCCACTTTGGCAGGCATTGGAAGCACTTAAAGAGGCAGCTGAATCAACTAAGAATTTAACAGATACACTTGAGAGAAATCCTGAGTCAATTATTTACGGTAAAGGTGATTAATAAAATGAAAATTTACTCGCTAAAAAGTTTTTTAAAATATGTTATTTTATTAAGCTTAACTTTTTTTATTTTGAGCTGTGCAAAAAATAGCAAGCCGGTTGAATATTACATGCTTGACGCCTCTGTTGGAATTGAAAATAACCAATCCTTTGAGAAAGACAAAGGTCCTTTAATTGGATTGGGCCCGATTAGACTTCCAGACTATCTAGATCGATTTCAAATGGTTGTCGCTGTATCGGAAAATAAATATAAGTTGATAGATGGTCATCGTTGGGCAGAAAAATTAGACCAAAATATTTCCTTAGCATTATTTAAAACATTGCCCGGACAACTTGGGACCGACAGAATGACTCGGTATCCTTGGCCACAAAGACCGGGTGTAGATTTTCAAGTTAAGATTGATATTTTAGAATTGAATATTGATCAGAATGGGCAAAGTCAGTTGGTGGCTCAGTGGTCAATTAAATCAAAGGATGAAACTCTCCTTAATAAAAGGTCGACATTTACTGCGCAAGCTTCATCAACGGATATTGATAAAATGGTTCAGGCACAAAGTGAATGTCTAACTAAACTTGGTCAAGAAATAGTATCAAATCTCAAACCCTTACTTAAATAAGAAAACACCTTGGAACAAGTCCGCATTTCAAAAATATTATCAGAGCTTGGCTTATGTTCTCGAAGGGAGGCCGATGAATATATAAAGCAAGGCCTGGTTCTACTTGATGGAAAGGTTGTTGATGAATTGGGAACTAAAGCCTTTCGCTCACAAAAGGTTGAGTTAAATAAGAAGGGTAAGCTCAAGCAATCAAAAAAATTAACCGTTCTTCTTAATAAACCTGTGGGTTATATTTCACACCTTGACGATGATAAAGAATTTAAACCCGCCTCAGATTTAATAAATCCAGATAATTATTTTTCTAATGAATTAAATGATCGTAGTCCTTTATTTAATAAAGAGGGCCTAGCACCTGCAGGACGTTTAGATATTGATTCAACTGGACTTCTCATACTTACTCAGGATGGCACAATAGCCAAAAGTATTATTGGTGAGAATGTGGTTGTTGAAAAGGAATATCTAGTGAAGGTGCAGGGCGATTTAACTGAAGAAAATTTAAGTCTTTTAAATCATGGACTCACTTTAGATGGGTATAAGCTAAAGCCTGCAAAAGTATCATGGCAAAATGAAAATCAACTTAAATTTATACTCATAGAGGGTCGCAATCGTCAAATTAGAAAGATGTGCGCCTTGGTTGAACTTAAAGTCACAAGCCTTAAAAGGGTTCGTATTGGAAATATTAGTTTAAAGAATTTGCCACTCGGGCACTGGTGTTTTTTAAAAAAAAACTAGAGTTTAGTTTCTGACGCGCTTTCTTCTGGAATCATTTCCATCGTAATGGCCAGGTTGCTTGATGGTTCTTAAAAACGTCTCAAATACGTTGTATTCCTCAACCTCATATTTTTCTTTTATATCTTCGTCGGGAACGTCATTTGAAACAATAACGTCATCACCAAATTCCCAATTTGCTGGAGTGGAAACGTTTAGTTCTGAAGATATTTGAAGCGCTTCTAATGTTCTTACAATCTCATTAAAATTACGTCCAATATTTTTTGGGTAAGTCAACATAGCTTGAATATTTTTTTTAGGGTCAATTATAAATACCGCTCTAATTGTTGATTTATTTTCACCCCCTAAAGAACTTGCATTTGGTAATGCTTTTGGATGATACATCCCGTAAAGGGCAGCAACTTTTAAATCTAGATCAGAAATGATAGGAAAATTAACATCAGTATCACCTTCTATCCCAAGAAGAAGATTCTTTAAATCTTCCGTTGTCGTTGTTTTATTTTTATAATTATTAATCACCTCAACCCATTCAAGATGATCTTCAACTGAGTCTGCACTCAGTGTAATTATTTTTGCATTTATTTTCTTTAGCAATGGTTGTAACTTTGCGGCTTCAGCTAGTTCCGTTGTGCACACAGGTGTAAAGTCTCCAGGATGAGATAAAAGAATGACCCACTTACCTTGGCTCCAATCATAAAAATCTAATTCACCTTGCGTCGTATTAGCTTTAAAATTAGGGGCTTTATCTCCAATTTGTAGAGCATTCGCTTGAAGGGAAAGTAATATCCCGAAAAAAATTAATATTTTTGTGATTAGTTTAGAAGGTAATTTCATATTTAATTTTGAAGTTCATCTCTGATAGTTGCGAAAGCTTTAATCGCTTTATCTAAATCCTCTTTGGTGTGTGCAGCAGAGATTTGAGTTCTAATTCTTGCCTTACCTTTTGGAACGACTGGATAAAAGAATCCAATTGCATAAATTCCATGCTCAAGTAGCCTTTGGCTCATGGTCTGAGCTAAGTTTGCATCACCCAGCATGACAGGAACTATTGGGTGATCTCCATCATCAACGTCAAAACCAGCTTCTTGCATTCCTTTTCTAAAATAATGCGTATTTTCTTCTAAAGTATCTCTTAATTGGGTTGAAGATTGCAGAATTTCTATAGCTTTAAGAGTACCTGCGCAAATAGAGGGGGCTAAAGTATTTGAAAAAAGATATGGTCTAGAACGTTGTCTTAACATATCAATGATTTCTCTTCTACCAGAAGTAAAGCCCCCAGAAGCACCACCTAAAGCTTTACCGAAGGTACTAGTAATTATGTCGACTCTGTCAATAGCATCACAGTATTCATGAACCCCTTTACCTGTTTTACCCATAAATCCAGTAGCATGACAATCATCATGGTGAACCATCGCATCGAATTCATCAGCAAGATCACATATTTTATCTAGTTGAGCAATTGTTCCGTCCATCGAAAAGACACCATCAGTCGTAATCAAAATTCTTCGAGCTCCTTTTTCTTTGGCTTCTATGAGTTTTGATCTAAGATCATTCATATTATTATTCTTGTATCGATACCTTTGAGCTTTTGATAGCCTGACACCGTCAATGATTGATGCATGATTTAATTCATCAGATATCACTGCATCTTCTGCACTTAGGATTGTTTCGAATAATCCACCATTTGCATCAAAACACGCGGCATATAGAATGGTTTCTTCCATCCCTAAAAATTCGCTTACTTTTTGTTCAAGTGTTTTGTGAATTGTTTGTGTACCACAAATAAATCTGACTGATGCTAGACCATATCCCCAATGATCATAACTATCTTTAGCTGCTTGAATAATTCTTTCATCATTAGCTAATCCTAGATAATTATTTGCGCACATATTAGTTACACGTTGACCATCCTCAAGTAAAATATGATTTGTTTGATTTGAGTTAATGTTCCTCTCACTCTTCCAAAGACCTGCTGACTTTATTTCCTCTAAATCACTAGCTAAACTATGCCTTACTTTTTCAAAACTCATTCTATTCCTTATAGTTATTAAATTATTAGTTAGTCCAGTCAAGAATTACTTTTCCTGATTGCCCTGACCTCATGACATCAAATCCTTCTTGAAAGTCTTTATATGAAAAACGATGGGTAATAATTTTCTCAAGAGGCAAGCCTGACTGCACCATCATTGATCCTTTATACCAAGTCTCAAAGATCTCTCGCCCATAAATTCCTTTGATTGTTAAACCCTTAAAAACGACCATATCCCAATCAATTCCTGAGCCTTGGGGCATAATAGCAAGCATTGCAATATGACCACCATTTATCATTAATTCCAACATTCCTCTGAATGCTAGTGGTGAGCCAGACATCTCAAGCCCAACATCAAAACCTTCGAATATACCTAATGATTCCATTAACTTTTTATCAATTTTTTGATTAGATACATTGATAGTAATTGCCATTGGGACAATTTCTTTAACAAGTTTTAGACGATATTCGTTAAGATCTGTAATAATAATATTTCTTGCTCCAGCATGTTTAGCTACCATTGCCGCCATAATACCAATAGGACCGGCACCCGTAATTAAAACATCCTCACCTACCATATTGAAAGACAAGGCTGTATGAACCGCATTGCCATATGGATCAAAGACAGATAATAATTCAGTTGATATTTTTTTACTTGGTTTAAAAACAACTTTAGATGGAATGGATAAGTATTCCGCGAATGCGCCTGTTCGATTGACACCAACACCAATTGTGAAAGGACACAAGTGAGGTTTTCCTGCTAAACAATTCCGGCAACGACCACATGTGATATGCCCTTCACCTGAAACAATATCACCAATTACAAGGTCAGTAACATTAGAACCTAGCTTAACTATTTCACCAGAATATTCATGACCTGTAGTCATAGGAACAGGAATTGTTTTTTTGCCCAAGCGTCCCAGTTATAAATATGTACATCTGTTCCACATATTGCTGTCTTATGAATTTTAATGAGCACGTCATTATTTCCAACATCTGGTTCTGGAGCATTTTCTAACCAAATTCCTTCTTTTGCATGACTTTTAACAAGTGCTTTCATGAATTTCCATTGTAAAAATAAATATTAATTATATGCTAAATAAGATGTGTGATTTAAAATATATTTTCTATATCATCCCACTTTATACTTTTAAAGACATTCATTTAAATTGATTGTTCAAGTTTTCTGGAGTAAACAAAAAAGGGTAGGAATATCAAAAAAATAAGTATAAAGTATAAGAGCATTATAACTTTATCGGGAGTCTGTAAAATTTTTTAAATTAATGTTCTAAATCAATTTTTCGGAGATATTTATGGATATAAATAAGTTAAAAAGTAGACATAAAGAGTTAGATGAAATAATACAAATAAGCTTTAAAAATTATGTACCTGATTTAAAAGTAAGAAAATTTAAAAAGGAAAAGTTAAGAATTAAGGAGCAGTTAGAGAAAAAATACACCTAACATTATTTTGACCCTTACGAATCGGTAGTTATTTTATATTTAATAAAGTTTAAGAGTATGTTTAGATGGAAAATTATTTAATTTTTAAGTTAATTCTTTCATAGCTTTAATAATCTTTAATTTAAAGCTTTTAGATGAATTAAAATAAGAAAATTTATTCCTGATAAACTACAGTATTGAAATTACAATATAAAAAACTGAAAATATGAAAGAGTTAATAAAACAACATATTTTTGAACATAGGTCAGTAGTAGATTCGTTGGTTGGCTTGGAAGAATCAATAGAAAAAATTGCAGGTTTGCTCGTAGAATGTTTAAAAAATGAAGGAACAATATTCTGGTGTGGTAACGGAGGAAGTGCCTCGGATAGCCAGCATTTAGCAGGAGAGCTGGTCGGTCGTTTTAAGGATGAAAGAAAGCCACTTAAATCTATTGCTTTAAACACTGATTCAGCAGTAATGACTTGTATTGTCAATGATTATGGTTACGAATATGTATTCTCTAGACAGGTTGATGCTTTAGGGGTAGCAGGTGATATTTTGGTTGGTATTTCAACATCTGGCAATAGTATAAATGTACTAAATGCTTTTGATGTTGCAAATCAAAAAGATATGATTACAGTTGGATTGTTAGGTAAAGGCGGCGGCAAGGCAAGAAGCATTGCTAAGCAAACTGCAATTGTTAATTCGAAATCTACTGCACGCATACAGGAGATGCATATATTAATTGGTCATATTTTATGTGACCTTATTGAAGAAAAATTAAATCTTAAAAAAAACAACTCTTAGACTAACCATCCTGTATTCGTAACAATTAATCTAATTTTCTTTCTTACTTATAAAAAATCTTACGAATTCGTGAGGTTGAAAATAACACAACTTGTATTTGCAAATTTTTAACGTTATAATTTCACTGTTCAAAGTTGAACAATAAAATTATAATTAATCTTATTCGTCATTAATTAGACTATAGAATAAAAAAATGAATACTCAACCAAAAACGCAGCACCCTGATACTCACTTTAAAATTATGAACTTGATTCATAAAAATTCAGACATTACGCAGCGGGAACTCGCTAAAAAGACCGGAGTTAGTTTAGGGTCTATGCACTATTGTCTAAAAGCTCTTGTAAAAAAAGGCTGGGTAAAAGTAGGGAACTTTAAGAGAAATCCTACTAAATCACAGTACTTATATCTTCTAACGCCGGAAGGCGTTTCCCAGAAATCTACGTTAGCTCTTGATTTTTTGCATCGTAAAAAACTAGAATATGATGCATTAAAAAATGAAATAAAGAATCTAACAGAAGAGATTAATGGATAAAAATTAAGTGGAATATAAATGAGAAATCACTGTTCAGTAAGAAATTTAGGTCCTAAATTTTATTCTATAGAAAATTTGTATAGATTATTTTTTTATTTATTAAGTCTTAATTTTTTTTAGCATAAAAAAAATTGAAACTTATAATGTTTTTTATTTAATTAAATTTTATGAAAAAGATCTTAATCTTATTTGGAACAAGGCCCGAGGCAATTAAAATGGCGCCTCTTGTTAAAGCTTTTCAAAGAAATCAAAATCACTTTGAGACTAAGGTTTGTATTACCGCCCAACACAGGGAGATGCTTGATCAAGTTCTTGATATTTTTCAGATAACCCCAGATTATGATTTAGATATTATGAAACCAGGTCAAGATCTCTTCGATATCACATCAAAAATTCTTTTAAAAGTAAAACCAGTTTTTGAGAAATTTAATCCTGATGTTGTTTTAGTTCATGGTGATACGGCAACAACTTTTGGAGCTAGCCTCGCAGCTTTTTATCAAAAAATTAAAATAGGCCATGTTGAAGCCGGCTTGAGAACAGGAAATTTATACTCTCCCTGGCCAGAAGAGGGAAATAGAAGATTAACAGGAGTTTTAGCAAATTATCATTTTGCCCCAACAATAACAAGTAAAAATAATTTACTTAAAGAGGGTGTGGGGGGTTCATCGGTGTTCGTTACTGGCAACACTGTTATTGACTCACTTCAGCTAATTGTCAATCGAATCAAGAGCAATGCTAGCATAAGATCAAAGATTGAAAATACAATTTTTCAAAAAGGATTTAAGGAATTAAATTCTAAATTTATATTGGTTACTGGACATCGTCGAGAAAACTTTGGGCAAGGCTTTTTAGATATTTGTGAAGCGTTGAAGTCCCTTGCAAACGATAATCCTAATATAAGTATTTTGTATCCAGTTCATCTTAATCCTAACGTGAGAAAACCAGTAAATAAGTTGTTATCAAATGTAAGAAATATTTTTCTCGTCGAGCCATTTCAGTATGAAGAGTTTATTTATTTAATGAAAAAGTCATATTTTATTTTGACAGATAGTGGGGGTATCCAAGAGGAGGCTCCAAGCCTTGGTAAGCCAGTATTAGTAATGAGAGATACAACAGAAAGACCAGAGGCTCTTGAAGCAGGTACTGTTAAATTAGTAGGGTCGTCTAAAATTAAAATTATCAATGAAGTTCAAAAATTACTTAATTGTAATAGTGAGTACCAGAAAATGAGTAAAGCGCATAATCCTTATGGCGATGGCAAAGCAAGTGAAAATATTATGAATATTTTAAAAGATTAATTAAATGAAAACTAAAAGACAGATATGCATAATGGGAATGGGTTATATTGGATTGCCTACTGCAGCATTACTTGCTAAAAAAGGCTTCCAGGTGCATGGTGTAGACATTAATAAGCAGACAATTGACATAATAAATCGTGGTGAAATTCATATTATTGAACCTGAGTTAGAAGTATTTGTTCATTCAGCTGTAAAAAATGGTTTGTTGAAAGCAAATATCGATCCAACTTATTCAGATATTTTCATGATTGCAGTGCCTACTCCATTTCATTCAGATAAAGTTAATGAAAAAACAAAATCTCCAATTCCAAATATTGATTACATAGTAGATGCAACAAAAAAAATAGCGCCATACATTAAATCAGGTAATTTGATTTTATTAGAGTCTACATCTCCAGTTGGAACAACGGATATGATAGCTGATGTATTAAATAAAGAAGGGGTTGATATTACCGGAATTTATATAGCACACTCACCTGAAAGAGTCCTTCCAGGTCATATAATGAAAGAACTTATTGAAAATGATAGGGTTGTCGGTGGCATTGACGATAAATCAACAGCTCGAGCAGCAGAGTTTTACAGAGAATTTGTAGAAGGTGAGGTCTTGGAAACAACTGCAAAAACTGCAGAAATGACAAAGCTAACAGAGAACTCATTTAGAGACGTGAATATAGCATTTGCAAATGAACTCTCAATTTTATGTAGTGATATTAATATAAATGTTCAAGAATTAATTTTATTAGCAAATAGGCACCCAAGAGTAAGTATTTTAAATCCTGGCTGTGGGGTTGGAGGTCATTGTATTTCTGTAGACCCGTGGTTTATTGTTGATAGCGCAAACGGAAAAGCAAAAATGATTGAGCAAGCTAGACGGACCAATGATTATAAAGCTGAATGGGTTGTTGAGAAAGTAAAAAATCATGCATATGAATTTGAAAAAGAAAATGGGAGAAGGCCTTCAATAGCATGTATGGGTTTAGCTTTTAAGCCAGATATTGATGATTTAAGGGAGTCACCAGCATTATACATTGCTCTGCAGCTATCTAATAATATTAAAATAAAAGTGGTTGAACCAAATATAAAAGATTATGAAGGTTTAGAATTGATTGAGTTTGAAGAAGGGTTATGTATGGATATTTGCATTTATCTTGTCGCACACAAGCAGTTTAAAGGAATTAATACTAAAGATAATGATCTTATTTTTTGCGGAGGTATTGAATGAATGATAAAAAAATAGCATTAATAGGGTTAGGATATGTAGGGTTACCTCTTGCAGTTGAGTTCGGAAAGAAACGAACAGTAGTCGGCTTTGATATTAATAAGACAAGAATTAATGATCTTGAAAATAATATTGATTTGACCCTTGAAACTTCTCTTGAAGAGCTAAAAAAATCTAAAAATCTCAGTTTTACTTCCAATCTTGATGATATCAAAGATTGCGAAATTTTTATAATTACTGTACCTACTCCAATTGATAAATATAAAAAACCTGACTTTATTCCTTTAAAACAATCTAGTAAAGCAGTAGGCTCTATCCTTAAAAAAAATGATATTGTTATTTACGAATCTACAGTTTATCCAGGAGCTACTGAAGAAGTTTGTGTTCCAATTCTTGAAGAGAGTTCAGGCCTGAAATTTAATAAAGATTTTTATTGTGGCTACTCCCCTGAGCGAATTAACCCAGGGGATAAAGAGCATAGTTTAACTACCATTAAAAAAGTAACAGCAGGCTCAACCCCTAAGATTGCAATCGAAGTTGACGAATTATACCAGAGCATTATTGTTGCTGGAACGCATAAGGCAATTAGCATTAAAGTAGCTGAGGCCGCAAAAGTTATTGAAAATACCCAAAGAGATGTAAATATTGCTCTAATTAATGAGCTTGCACTTATATTTAATAAACTTGGCTTAGATACAGAATCAGTATTGGAAGCGGCTGGCACTAAATGGAACTTTTTACCCTTTAGGCCTGGTTTAGTAGGAGGTCACTGTATAGGTGTTGACCCATATTATTTGACTCACAAAGCACTAGAGGTTGGATATACCCCAGAAATGATTCTAGCAGGAAGAAGACTTAACGATAACATGGGATCTTATGTTGCAGATCAAGTATCAAAATTAATGACTAAAAAGCATATCCATATTGTAGATGCAAATGTTCTAATAATGGGACTAACGTTTAAAGAGAACTGCCCTGACCTCCGTAACACTCGAGTAGTTGATCTAGTTGAAGAGTTTGAAAGGTTTAATTGTAATGTTGACGTTTACGATCCATGGGTTAATAAGGCTGAAGCTGAAAATGAATATAGCATTAAGCCAATCAAACTGCCGGTAGAGGGTAAATATGATGCTATTTTAATAGCAGTTCTTCATGACGAATTTAAAAGGCTATCAGTAGCAGAAATAAAATCTTTTGGTAAGGATAATCATGTACTTTATGATATTAAGTGCTTGCTTGATTTTGCCGATGTGGATGGAAGGCTATAAATGACTAAATATGAACAACTTCAAGAACATTTAAAAGATAATCAAAGCACATGGTTGATTACTGGTGTTGCTGGCTTTATCGGTTCTAACTTGCTTGAAAAGTTACTAATCCTTAATCAAAAGGTAGTAGGTCTAGATAATTTTGATACAGGCAACCAGAATAATATCGATCAAGCAATAATAGATGCTAATAAAGCTAGTGGAAGAGATTTAAGCAGTAATTTTGGTTTTATAAATGGCGATATAAGAGTTTTGAATGATTGTAAAAAGGCATGCCTTGGTGCTGATTATGTTTTACACCAGGCGGCATTGGGATCAGTGCCCAGATCAATTAAAGACCCTATTAACACAAATAAGGCAAATATTGATGGTTTCTTAAACATGCTAGTTGCAAGCAAAGATGAAAATGTAAAAAGGTTTGTTTATGCTGCCTCTAGCTCGTCTTACGGTGACCATACAGATCTACCAAAAGTTGAGGGTAAAATCGGTAACCCCTTAAGCCCATATGCAGTGACTAAAGTTGTTAACGAGCTTTATGCTAATGTTTTTGCAAAAACTTATGGATTTAAAACAATAGGATTAAGATATTTTAATATCTTTGGGAAGAGACAGGATCCTAATGGTGCGTATGCAGCAGTTATACCAAAGTGGGCAGCAGCTATTCTTAATAAAGAAGATGTGTATATTAATGGAGATGGTGAAACCAGTAGAGACTTTTGTTATATTGACAATACAGTTCAGATGAATCTTCTTGCTGCGACTACCGATAATGATGAAGCTATCAATCAGATTTATAACGTTGCACTTAATGACAGAACAAGTCTAAACGAGCTTTATAAAATGATTGAGGAAAGGTTAATTCAAAGATCACTGGGTCTTAAAAAGAAAGCTCCAATTTATAGAGATTTTAGGGCTGGAGATGTTATGCATTCTCAGGCCAACATAGATAAAGCGAGAGCACTATTAGGCTACCAACCAATGTATATGATAAATCAAGGGATTGATGAAACAATGAACTGGTATTTTAACTCTTTAACAGGATGAAATTGTTAATCACAGGAGGTGCAGGCTTTATTGGTTCAGCTGTTATAAGGCATATTTTTAACAATACCAACCATAGTGTAGTTAATGTCGACAAACTTACCTATGCGGGCAATATAGAGTCTTTGGGCACTATTGTGGACGACGTAAGTTACATATTTGAAAAAGTAGATATTTGTGATGGCAATGAGATTAGAAGGGTGTTTAATGAACATCAACCTGATGCAGTTATGCACTTAGCAGCTGAATCACACGTTGATCGTTCGATTGATAGCCCTAGCGATTTTATACAAACTAATATTGTCGGGACTTATGTTCTTCTTGAAGAAGCTAAAAATTATTGGTCTCTTTTAGTAGGTGATAAAAAAGAAAACTTTAGATTCCATCATATCTCTACTGATGAAGTTTATGGTGATCTTGAAGGTACAGATGATCTTTTTAATGAGGAAACATCATACGCACCCAGCTCACCTTATTCTGCAGCAAAGGCAAGTTCTGATCATTTAGTTCGAGCATGGCAACGCACTTTTAAACTTCCAACATTAATTACTAATTGTTCTAACAACTACGGCCCTTACCAATTCCCTGAAAAGCTTATTCCAGTAGTTATTCTTAATGCATTAGAAGGTAAGAGCCTTCCAATATATGGTAACGGTAAGCAAATACGTGACTGGCTTTATGTTGATGATCATGCAAGAGCCTTATTGCATGTGGTGCTTAATGGAAATGTTGGTGAAACCTACAATATTGGAGGGCATAACGAGTTTCAAAATATAAATGTGGTAAAAACTATTTGCAGCATCTTGGATGAGTTAATGCCAAGTAAACATAATGGCATAGCTAAATATGAACAGCTAATTACCTATGTTGGCGATAGAGTGGGTCATGATGTTAGGTATGCAATTGATGCTACTAAGATTAAAAAAGAATTGAACTGGAAGCCAGATGAGAGTTTTGCAACTGGCATTAAAAAGACAGTTGAATGGTATTTGCAAAATACCATTTGGTGTGATCGAGTAAAGGATGGGAGCTATAAAGGAGAAAGACTGGGAGTAATTAAATCATGAAAGGAATAATTCTTGCTGGTGGTTCGGGTTCGAGACTTTACCCAGTTACTAAGGGAGTTTCTAAGCAGTTACTCCCAATTTATGACAAACCTATGATTTATTATCCGCTATCAGTTCTAATGTTAGCGGGTATTAGAGATATTCTAATTATCACAACACCGGAAGACCAAAGAGGCTTTATACGTATGTTGGGTGATGGCTCTGAACTAGGTATTAAAATTACATATAAAGTTCAACCAAGTCCAGATGGTTTAGCACAGGCTTTTATTATTGGGGAAGATTTTATTGGAAGTGACAGCGTTTGCCTTGTATTAGGCGACAATATGTTTTGGGGTCAAGGTTTTACAGATATTTTAGAGGGTGCAGCTAGCCGTATAAAAGGAGCAACGGTGTTTGGCTATCAGGTTAAAGATCCAGAAAATTTTGGAGTAGTTGAATTTAATAGCAGTCGAAAAGTAATCAGCCTTGAAGAAAAGCCAGTTAATCCAAAATCTAATTTTGCAGTAATTGGACTTTATTTTTATGATAATGATGTAGTTGAAATGGCAAAACAAATAAAACCATCTCCACGAGGTGAATTAGAAATTACAACGCTTAACCAAATTTATTTAGAACAAGAAAAATTGCATGTGGAGTTATTAGGTAGAGGCTTCGCCTGGCTAGATTCAGGAACTCATGAAAGTTTATTAGAGGCAGCTATGTTCGTAGAAACTATTGAAAAGCGCCAAGGCTATAAAATTGCTTGTTTAGAGGAGATTTCATGGCGAAATGGATGGATAACTGATGCTCAAGTCCTAAAAATAGCTGAAGCCTTATCTAAAAATAGTTATGGAAAATATCTTACAAGCTTAATAAAATTATGATTCCTGTAACTAAGTCCTACTTACCTAGTCAAGAAAAGTATCAATCTTATGTTGATCAAATATATGCTTGTAGTTGGCTTACAAATAATGGACCTTTACTCCAAAAACTAGAGGAAAGGTTGTCAAAATATTTAGGGGTTAAGCATGTAATATGCGTAGCTAATGGTTCACTAGCTCTTCAGCTATCCTACAAGGCCTTGGGGTTAAAAGGGGAGGTAATAACAACTCCATTCAGCTTTATTGCTACTGCAAGTACATTAGCCTGGGAGGGCCTAAAACCTATTTTTGCAGATATCAACCCGTGCATGTATAACCTCGATGTTAAAAATATTGAAAATTTAGTAACAAAAAAAACTTCAGCCCTTGTACCTGTTCATGTATTTGGCAACCCCTGTGAAGTTGAAAAAATTCAGGAAATAGCAATTAAATACAACTTAAAGGTCATTTATGATGCGGCGCATGCATTTGGTGTTAAATACAAAGAAGGAAGTGTCTTAAATTATGGAGATATTTCGACTTTAAGTTTTCATGCAACAAAATTATTTCACACAACTGAGGGTGGTGCAGTAATTACCAATGATGATGATATAGCTAATAAAGTAAGGTTATTGATAAATTTTGGCATAAGCAGTCCCACTTCGATAAAAACACAAGGCATTAATGCCAAAATGAATGAATTTGAAGCGGCTATGGGTTTATGCAACCTCGATGAAATAGAAAGTATTTATTCAAAAAGATCAAAAATTTGGAATAATTATAAAATAGAACTAAATGATTTAATAGAATTTCAAAAATGGAATAAATTTAGCGATAATAATTTTAGCTACGCGCCAATATTGTTTGATTCGGAAAAACAACTTCTATCTGTAAATCAAAGGCTAAATAAAAATGATATCTTTCCTAGACGATATTTCTTTCCAAGCTTAGATTCGTTAGATTTTCTAAAAACTAAGAATTATTGTAAAAAATCAAGAGATATTGCCAGCCGTATATTATGTTTGCCAATTTATACGAGTTTGTCTGAAGGGGAACAAGAAAAAATTATAAATACTATAAAAAGTGCCTTATGAAGATAGCAATAATGCAACCATATTTCCTACCTTATATTGGTTACTTTCAACTAATTTCTGCGGTTGATAAGTTTGTGATATACGATAATATAAAATATACAAAAAAGGGTTGGATAAATCGTAATCGGATGCTTCAAAACAATCAAGACAGAGTATTTTCACTTCCTTTAACAAAAGATTCAGATCGATTAGATATTGTCGGTAGAAGTATTTCAGCAGACTTTAATAAACAAAAATTTCTTAATCAAATCCGGGGAGCTTATATAAAAAGTTCTTATTTTAAAGATGTTTTTCCATTAATAGAAAAAATAGTTTTTTTTGAAGATAATAATCTGTTCAAATTTATTCAATCCTCAATCTTAGAAATTTGCAAATATTTAGAATTGGATACTGAAATTTTAGTATCCTCTTGTATTGATGCAGATCATGATTTGCAGGGGGAGGAAAGAGTAATTTCAATTTGCCAAAAAATGTATGCTTCTGAATACATAAATCCTATCGGAGGGAAAAGTATTTACTCAAACGATAATTTTATTGAGAAAGGGCTAGATTTGCAGTTTTTACAATCTCAATTTTATGAATACCAGCAGTTTAAAGGCACATTTATTCCATGGTTATCAATTCTAGATATAATTATGTTTAATTCAATTGAGCAGTGTAAATGTTTAATTGGAAAATATGATTTGATTTCACAATAAGGAAATTAAGGGAATAAAAATTTTCTACTTTAATATTTAATGCAAATTTATCATTTTATAAATTTTGTTAGTAACATGCCAAATCTCAAAAAATATCAACTCTAGCTAAAAAGAGCATGGGCGACATATTATAAATAGTTTGAATGATCTTAAGTAAGTTGCTGCTTCTGTTAGCATGAAAGTATAAATGACCAGCCAGTATTTAAAATTATTAAATAATTTTTAAGAGGAGGGAAAGTTTTATTCATAAAGATATTAGTTTGAAAGTGTTTCATGATGAATATTGTAAAATATTTCAGCAGCATCTAGATTGATGCCACAGTATTTTTTTTGTTTTAAGATAAAAGAAGAGGAAAGTTTGTAAGTGGATAAATTAATTAGTCTTAAAAATAACGCTATAGCAAATTATATTGGTCAGATTTACTCTGTCTTTATTGGCATAATAATATTGCCTCTTTATATGAGTTATCTTGGTGCTGAGGCATTTGGATTAATAGGTTTTTTTACTATGTTGAGTGGTTGGATGGCTCTATTGGATGTGGGGTTATCAGCTACAATAGCTAGGCAATCTGCTAGTTTAAAAAAATCTAAAGAAGGAATTATCAAGTTAAGAAATATACTCAGATCTGTTGAATTTATTTTTGTCATTATTGCTATCATTATATTTATTCTTGTTTACGCTAACAGAGGATGGGTAGTAAGTGAGTGGCTAGCAATTGTAAACCTTGAAAAAAGTTCGGTCTCATACAGTATTGCTTTGATGGGTTTATTGGTTGGGCTCAGATGGATGACAGGCATATACAAAGGTGTTATTAATGGATTTGAAGATCAGGTATGGTTAAATATATATTTAGTGTTTGTAAATACACTAAGATTTGTGGGTGGATTAGTGGTAGTGGTGTTCTTTTCTCAAGATATTGTAGTGTATTTTGAATACCAAATAGCTATTGGAATAATTGAGTTAGTTATAATAATAATAAAAACATATTCTAAATTTCCAAAGTCAAATGTATTTATAAGGCCTTCTTATGATGTTTTAAAAGAGATAGCCCCATTTTCATTATCAATTGCTTATACCTCAGCACTTTGGGTGGCCCTCACTCAAGTCGATAAGCTATTGTTATCCAATGTACTTACTTTAGTTGAATACGGATACTTTGCACTTGTTGTTGTAATTATAAATGGCATTAGCATATTATCGAATCCTATAGGGTCTGCAATTAGACCAAGAATGACTAGTTTAATAGCACAAGGTAAAGAAGTTGAGATGTTAGCGCTTTATAGAAAGAGCTCTCAGTTTGTTGCAATTATTGCTTTTACTGTTAGCGGGGTAGTTGCAACTTTCTCTGAAGAATTATTATATGTATGGACTGGCAATATAAAAGTTGCTAAATGGGGTGCAGAAATACTTACTTGGTATGTTTTAGGTAGCGGTGCGCTAATGGTGTTAGAGTTTCAGTATTATTTGCAATTTGCATATGGAAATTTACGGTATCATGTTTTAGGGAACACTTATTTTGGTATTTTTCAAATAATTGTAATGGTCATTGCCGTTTATGAGTATGGCGCAATAGGAGCTGCAATTTCCTGGTTTTTCTTACAATCTATATTTTTAGTTATATGGCCTACATATATTCATAAAAAATTTGCCCCAGGATTGCATAAAAAATGGTTTACAGAAGATATATTACCATTTATTTTTATTAGTTTTTTTGTGTTATTTTTTCTAAACAATTTAAACATTGATAAATATAATTTTAATAGATTTGAGCTTGGCTTAGTTTTGATTTCCATAGGATTATTTACAATTTTTTGTAACATATTATATTCGACTGAAGCTAAGAGATTCATATTAAAATTGACTGGATTTAAATGATTTACAAAACACAAAGTCAGGTAATGAAAAATTGGCTCCATGGTAACAGACCTTTAGTTAGCATCGTGTGTGTTACATATAATCATGAAAAGTATATATCTGATGCAATAGAAGGATTCTTAATGCAAGAAACGAGCTTTCCCTTTGAAATTATAATTGGAGAAGATTGTAGTACAGACAATACAGCTAAAATTGTCAAAAAATATACGAAAAAATATCCAGATATTATTACGGCAATTACAAGATCTGAAAATATTGGAGGAGGGATAAATTTTCGTGATTGCATTCTTAAGGCTAGAGGTTCTTACATAGCTTATTGCGATGGGGATGATTATTGGACGGATAAAAAAAAAATAGAAAAACAAGTTAGTTACTTTCTTAATGACAAATATTTGTCATTAAGTTTCCATAAAGTATCTGTCATCCAAAGGAAAAATGAAGATTACAGTTACAATATTCCAAAGAAAAAAATACTAAATTTTAACGATATTTTGTTTAACAATTATATTCCTATGTGTACGATAATGTTTAATACTAAGTTCTTACCAGCTAAGTATTTTTCTAATGAAATTAATAATTTTAAAATTGGGGATGTTCCTATGCATTTAACACTTACTAATAGAGCTCATGCATATTTTTCTTCTGAAATTATGGCTGTATATAGAAGAACAGCAAGTGGATTAACAAACAAACCCAAACAAATTATATCTGGAAGAGATGCATACATATCTGTTTTCCGTTACTTGAGAAAAAATTTAGACGGCACTCACTGGTTAGCACTAACTATAATGCTATTAAAAACTAGGCTTGGCGTTATTAAAGATTTCATTAAGAGGTAAATATCTATGTGGGTTTTTTTGATAATATTTCTTGCTATATATGCTCCATTAATCAATTTTGGTTCGTTCTCTTTAGATTTACAGGGAATTTTATTTTTATCAGTGATTTTTTATATGTTAATTAGCCATAAAGTAAATGCTATATTTTATAGGCCGAATATAGTCTTTTTCATATTAATAGGCATGCTTATTTTATATGGACTACTTTTAGTGTTTTTTTACTCAGGAAATGGTATTCATGTAGTTATTCGTCCAATAAGAATTTTAATTACGCTTATAGGATGCCTTTCGATTGTTTATTTGATGTTTAACCTAAGACATAAATCTTCAGTTGAGAATTATATATTTTATGCAATTACACTTCATTCTATAATAATGATAATACAATTTTTGTACCCAGATTTTAAAATGTTTATTTATCAATATACGGTCGATATTCAAAAAATACAAGGTGCCAGAATGTTCTACAGCGTTGCAGGGCTTACAACTGGAGGCGGTGCGCAATTATCTTTATACCAAAGTTTAGGAGTCTTGATAACACCTCTTGTTCTAATGCAAGCATCCAGTTTCAAGTATAAGTTAGTTATATACACTTGCAGTTTAGCGTGTTTAATTTCGGTTCTAATTTCCGGAAGAAGCGGTTTGATAGCTATATTAGTTTTTTTCCCAATAATTTATTTATTCTCAAAAAATAAAGATAGATCTTCTTATAATTTAATAGCAATAAAAATTATTAAGTTTTTATTTTTATTTTTAATTATTTTTAGCACTATACTTTTTGCGCTAAATTCTAATTTTTCCTTTTTATCTCATGAAGTTTTCCATGGAGCATGGGGAGTTCTTATAAGGACTGAGGAGCTTTTAACAGGACAATCTGGAACCCTTATGCATCTTTTTGAAAAACATCTGATACCTATTCCAGATGTAAAAACATTCCTTTTTGGAAACCCTGAACTTTTAAACTCTGATTTTAAAAGTAGCGAAAGGATTCTTAACTCAGATATTGGATATATAAGAATATTATTTTCATATGGAGTTTTGGGCTCAATCTTGCATTACCTTTTTTATATAATAATAATTTATTTTTCATATAATATATTCAAATATCAAAAAGGGTTAAAAGACTTAGCTTTATTTTCGTTAATTTTTTCAATAATCATTTTGATATTTAATGCAAAAGAAGTTGTCGTGTTTACAAGGATAGGTCTATCCATAAGTGCTATCGTGTTATTCTATTTACTGCATGCAATTCATTTAAATAAAAAAAATAGTCATTTAAGCGATAGCTACTAAATTTAATGAGAAAAATTTATATAAAAATAATTAACTTCTTTTCTTTATTTGGCAGTGCAGTTGATAGGCTAATAATGATTGCATACAAGCCTTTATTTAAAGATTGTGGCAGAAGAGTTATTTTTTTTCCGAGATCGAGTGTATTTTCTTTTTCAACTATTTCAATTGGAAATAATGTATTTATAGGTTACGGATGTAAATTTCAAGCATCAGTTTCATCAATCAAGATTGGCAATAAAGTTTTATTCGGCCCCAATGTAACTATAATGGGAGGTGATCATAATACATCTATAATTGGAAAGTATATTTATGATGTTAAGTATAAGGATATAGTTAACGACCTTCCAGTTGTTATAGAAGATGATGTCTGGGTAGCAGCAAATGTTACTATTCTTAAGGGAGTGGTTATTAAAAAAGGCTCTATAGTTGCGGCCGGTAGTGTTGTGACTAAATCATTCCCTAGATATTCAATAATTGGTGGAGTTCCGGCTAAAGTTTTAAAGTCACGCTTTAGTCCTGAAGAAATTAAAGAGCATGAGAGAATTCTAAAAGAGGGGAGTTAGTCATGTGTGGTATTTCGGGTGCGGTTTATCAATCAGATGTGAAAGCTAAAAATTTTTCGGATAAATTAACCCGTTCCTTGAAATGTATTTCACATCGTGGTCCTGATTCAAATGGAAAGTTTTTTTATGAGAACATGATGTTTGGTCATGTAAGGCTTAGCATACTCGATTTGTCTGAGTTTGGACATCAGCCAATGGTAAGCAAAAGTAAAAGATTTATAATTAGCTACAATGGAGAAATTTACAATTTTAATGAGCTTGCAAAAAAATATAAAATTCATAATTTGAAATCAACTTCAGATACGGAAGTTATTTTAGAGTTATTTGAGAAATATGGTGTAAAGATTATTCCAGAATTTAACGGAATGTTTGCTTTTTCAATTCTTGATCGTTTTGAGAAAAAAGTTTTTCTGGTCAGAGATAGGATTGGAATAAAACCATTATATTTGCAGATGACTAAGAGTGCTTTTTATTTTGGATCAGAGATTAAAGCGATTGATGAGCTGAATATGAATGATGAATCAAAGATGGATATTGGAAATCTTCATGAATGGTTATATTACGGAAATACATTAGGAGAGAACACTCTTTATAAAGGCGTAAAAAAACTTTTACCGGCACACTACGCTGAAGTAGACATGAAAACTCTGAATATTGTAAACCATCGTTATTGGTCCCCTTCTTTGCCAATTAAAAATGGTAGAAATATAGATAGGCTTATTATTGAAAATAAAAATCATTTAGAACGGGCTGTAAAAAAACAGTTGATCAGTGATGTCCCAGTAGGAGTTTTCTTGTCAGGAGGAATTGACTCTAGCGCTATTGCAAGTTTTGCCTCAAAGCATTATTACGGAAAACTTTCAACTTATACAGTTGGATTTGATTTTGATAAAGGAGCAAATGAACTTCCTAAAGCAAGAAAGTTTGCAAAGAATTTAGGGACTAATCATCATGAAATTCGAATTTCAGGTAGGGAGGTGGCCGACATAATTGAGAAGATGGTTGTACATCATGATCAGCCATTCTCGGATGCGGCAAACATACCACTATACTTGCTATGTAATGAAATTAAATCCAAAAACAAGGTAATTCTTCAGGGAGATGGTGGCGATGAGATGTATGGTGGTTATAAAAGATACGATACATTATTCAATCTAAAAAGAATGAAATTTTTTGCAAAAATTGCCAATATAGCTAATAAATTTACAAAAAAAAATAAACATAAGTATATAAGGCAAAGGTATATTAACGCATTATGTTCAAGAAATGATTGGGAGTTGATGGCCTTGTTATTAACCGTTGAAGATAAAAAAAACCAACCAGAGCTAGTATTTGAAAAAAAAATTAGAGAGAAAATTTTACAAGCCAACCCTTTTGACAGATATAAAAAATTACAGAAAAAATATGCTGATATTAGTATAAGTGACCAGATGACTTTAATAGACTCTCAAGTAATTCTTCCAGATATATTTCTAGAGAAGGTTGATAGATCAACAATGGCTGCAAGCGTTGAAGTAAGGGTTCCTTTTTTAGATAATGATCTTGTGGATTTTGCGCAATCAATTCCGTCTAAAATTAAGACTCCTAAAGGCCATCAAAAGTGGCTTTTAAAAAAGAGCCTTGATGGAGTTGTTCCTAATGAAATTTTGTATGGAAAAAAAAATCGGTTTCGAGGTTCCATTTGGATTTTGGATTGGAAAACATCTAAAAGAATTACTATTTGACAATCTAATGAAAGTAGAGAATAAAATTCCTGGATTTTTAGATATAAATTACATAGCTAGTATTCATAAAATGCATACCAACAATGAGAGAGACTTTGGTTTTTTGTTGTGGAAAATTTTAAATTTGGTTATTTGGATAAACATGCCGAATAATAATTATTTTAAGATATGACAAAAAAATTTATTTTAATTGGAGCAAGACCCGATAATAAATTGACTTCAAATCCAGGGGGTCAGCTTACGGCCTCTATTGGACTTCACTTATTTGCGAAGGAAAATAATCTCAAGCTTTTCATTGTTGATACGTTACAAACTAGCTTCCCCATCCCACCCATTAGATTTCGTATATATAAAGGTTTAGGGCGCATAATTTTACTTATTAACCTTTTAATCAATAATAAAATTCAAGGAGTGATAATTTTCTCAAGTAGTGGGCTTAGTTTTATTGAAAGAACGATGCAAGCATTAATAACAAGAGTAATGGGTGTTAGCACAATATTGTTTATAAGAGATGGTTTTTTCATTAAAGCTATACAAGAATCTAATGCGCAAAAAATAGTTGCAAAATTTTTGTTAAAAATACCTAACCTCATTGGGTCTCAGGGAGGAAAATGGAATAGAGTATATTCAAGACTCGGTGTTCCTAACAAAAAAGTTATTCAAATTCCAAATTGGCTACCTAGAAATTCATCAATTTCAAATACCCCAATAGAAGTTAAGAAAGAGAGATTTCGTTTCATATTTGTTGGTTGGCTTGTTAAGGAAAAGGGGATAAGAGAGGTTTTATTATCCATAGAAAACCTTTCAGCCGATTTTGATTTTGATTTTGTATTTGTTGGTGGCGGAACTTTGGAGAATTTTGTGAACGTATATATTAAAAATAATAAGTACAAAAATGTCAAATGTACAGGCTGGTTAGGTTCAGATGAAGTGTTTAGCCAGCTATCAAGGTCTCATGTTTTAGTTCTACCAAGCTATGCCGAAGGGTTTCCAAATGTAGTCCTCGAGGCTATGTCACTTGGGTTGCCATGTATCTGCAGTGATGTTGGTGGAATTTCGGGATCTATAAAGAATAATGTAAATGGACTTTTGATTAATGTTCAAGATTGGAAGGGTCTACGTGATGCAATGAAAGATTACTTAATTAACCCCTTTAAAGTTTATCAACATTCTAAGAACACTCTTGATATCGTGAGAACAAATCATAATTGGAATATAAATTGTAGAAAGTTATTTGATAGTTTAAATTTTAATAGAAAAGGAATGAAGTAATGTGTGGAATTGCAGGTGGTATGGGCATAATGTCCAAGAGTGAGCTAAAGTCAATGGCTCAATCGTTAAAGCATAGAGGTCCGGATCATATAGCCTATCAATCTTTTAATAGTATTCATTTTTCCCACACAAGACTCAGTATTATTGATTTATCAGATGATAGTAATCAGCCGCTTTGGGACGCAACAAAAAGGGCATGTATCGTTTTTAACGGTGAAATATATAATTATAAAGAATTAAGAAATGAGTTGTTAGAATTGGGTGCTATTTTTAAATCTCAAGGAGATGCTGAGGTTTTATTGAATATGTATTTATATTTTGATATTGAAATGTTCAATAAAATAATTGGTATTTTTTCATTTTCTATTTGGGATTCGCTTAAGGGGGAAATGATTTTGGCAAGAGATCATTTTGGAGTAAAGCCCCTATATTATGTTGAGAATGCTGAGGGAGTTTATTTTGCAAGTGAAATTAAAGCATTGCTTAGAGTTGAATCTATAAAAAAAGAAATTAATTATGATGCTTTGTTTAGAACAATTGTTTTTTTATACAGCCCAGGTGAAGAAACAATTTTAAAAAATATAAAAAAAATCCATCCAGGAAGCTACCTAAAAGTAAAAAATAATAAAATTATTAAATCCGATATTTTTTGGAAGTGGCCAGAGTATAAACCAAATAAAAATAGCCCTGATCAACATGCAGAAAATGTTCTAAATGCTCTTAAAAATTCCGTTAAATGTCAACTAGAGTCAGATGTAAGAATTGGTTCATTTTTGTCTGGTGGGTTAGATTCGAGTTTAATTGTAGCATTGGCTAAGGATGCCCAAAAAACTAGTATCCCATGCTATACAATTAAGGTTAATACAATTAAGGGCAATGATGGTTTTGAAGATGATCTTCCTTATGCAGTTGAAGCAGCAAAGCATTCGAATGTGGATCTAAATATCGTTGATGTTAATACAAGTATAATTCAAAAATTACCCGAAATGATTTACCATCTTGATGAATTACAAGCAGACCCAGCCCCTTTAAATCTTATGGAGATTTGTAATGTTGCAAAATCAAATGGAATTAAAGTCCTATTTTCAGGTGCTGGGGGAGATGATATTTTTAGTGGCTACAGAAGGCATTATGCAATTCAAATGGAGAAGTATTGGGCTTGGATGCCAAAATTTCTAAGGCAACCATTAAAATTTTTAGCTTCCAACCTATCAAAGGATAAACCCTTTAAAAGGAGAATTTCTAAGGCCTTTTCATATGCAAATTTAGATTCAAATGAGAGGCTATTATCATATTTTTATTGGATTGATCCTAAAATAGTTAGGGGTTTATTTGTTAAGGATAAGATAAAACATATAAGCGAAAACCCCATGCAGTTTATGCTCGATGATATAAATTCATTGAACTTCAATGATCCATTAGAAAAAATGTTACATATTGAAAAGTCATATTTTTTAGTAGATCATAATTTGAACTATACCGATAAAATCGGTATGTCTAAAGGTGTGGAGATAAGAGTGCCATTTTTGGATAGAAGCTTGGCTAAGATTGCAAGCCAAATTCCATCCAAATATAAACAAAACAATAAAATTGGAAAATGGATTCTTAAAAAGGCCGCAGAAAAAAAGTTGCCAAATTCTATCATTTATAGGCCTAAATCAGGTTTTGGTGCTCCACTTAGAGAATGGTTGAACGGAGAATTAATGCCGATGGTCGATGAGTACTTAAGCTATGAGAGGTTGAGTTTTAGAGGTATTTTTGATTACGAGAGCGTTAAGACTTTGATTGCAAAAGATAGAAAAGGCGAAGAAGATTATGCTTATCCTATTTTTGCTTTACTTTGTTTTGAAATTTGGTGTCAAAAATTTATTGATTAACAATACGAAAGGACTGTAGATGAAACAAGTGCTTCAAGATATGAGAAAAGGAACAACAATTCTAGAAGAAGCTCCTGCACCAAATGTAAAATCAGGAAGCTTGTTAATTAGCACAACTAAAAGTTTAGTTTCAGCAGGGACAGAAAGAATGTTGGTTGATTTTGGACGCTCATCATATATTGAAAAAGCAAAACAACAACCAGATAAGGTGAAGATGGTTATGAATAAAGTTAGGACCGATGGTTTGATTACTACTGTCGATGCTATAAAGTCTAAACTCTCGCAACCATTACCATTAGGTTATTGCAACGTAGGCGTTGTGACTAGAGTGGGAAAGGGAGTAGAGGGATTTAAGACTGGAGATCGTATTGTATCAAACGGTCCTCATGCAGATGTTGTTCGCGTAGTAAAAAATCTTTGCGCAAAAATACCAGACAGTGTTAGTGATGAAACTGCTGCATTTACTGTGGTGTCAAGTATTGGCCTTCAAGGAATGAGGCTTGCAAATCCAACATTAGGAGAGTCATTTGTTGTAATCGGTGTAGGGTTAATTGGGTTGCTTATTGTGCAAATGTTAAAAGCAAATGGTTGTAGAGTTTTAGCCATTGATTATGATGAAGAAAAACTGAAAATTGCCAAATCATATGGTGCTGAAACTTGTAATTCCTCTAAAGGTGAAGATCCTTTAATGATAGGAATGTTATTTAGTAATAATAAGGGAGTTGATGGTGTAATTATTACCGCTTCTACGAAATCAGATGAGCCTATTTCACAGGCTGCAAAAATGTCTCGAAAATGTGGTCGAATTATTATGGTAGGTGTTACGGGTATGAAGCTTGACAGATCAGAATTTTATCAAAAAGAACTGTCTTTTCAGGTGTCATGCTCATATGGATTTGGACGTGGTGATAGAGAATATGAAGATCATGGAAAAGATTACCCTTATGGGCTAGTTAGGTGGACTGAACAAAGGAATTTTGAAGCAGTATTAGAAATGATGTCCAATGGATCAATAGATGTATCGAAATTAGTTACTAACAGATATAAATTCGAAGACGCTCTCTCAGCTTATGATTTACTTATAAAGGATAAGTCTATTATCGGAATTATTCTAGAATATAATAGTAATAAAGATTCAAGATATATAAAAAATACTAGACTAAAAGAAGAGTTAAATTTTGATAGTAATAAGCCAATTGTCGGCTTTATTGGAGCAGGGAACTATGCTTCCAGAATATTAATTCCTGCATTTAAGGAAGCGGGTGCACAGCTGCATACTATTTCATCATCTGGGGGAATTAATGGGGTAACACATGGAAAATTATCAGGCTTCTGTGAGGCAACTACTGAGACCATGAAAATGATTAGTAATCCAGTTATTAATACAATTGCAGTTGTCACCCAACATAATTCACATGCAAAATTTGTATCAGACGCATTAAATGCTGGTAAGAATGTTTTTGTAGAGAAGCCTTTAGCTTTGACATATGAGGAGTTAAAGCTTGTGGAAGAGTCATATAACAATTCTGCAAAAGATGTAAAATCTCTACATTTGATGGTTGGTTATAATAGAAGATTCTCCCCACAAGTTCAAAAGATGAAAGCTTTACTTGACTCAACCAGGAGCCCTAAGACATTTATGATGCTCATGAATGCGGGAGAAATTCCTGCCGATTCATGGATACATGATGTTGAGAAAGGTGGAGGACGAATTACTGGAGAAGCCTGTCATTTTATTGACTTAATGCGGTTTTTAGCAGACTCCAAAATAATATCAATTCAAGCAAGAAAAATGGGTGAAGATAAAGGAGTTGAAATAACTGAAGATAAGGCTGCTATTATTCTTGGTTTCGAGGATGGGTCATTTGGGACTATTAATTATTTAGCAAATGGCTCAAGTAAATTTCCTAAAGAGCGTATAGAGGTTTTCGTTGACGGTAAAGTTTTGCAATTAGATAACTTTATTAAGCTAAAAGCATATGGATGGTCAGGATTTAATAAAATGAATTTATGGACGCAAGATAAAGGACAGAAAGCTTGTGCTAGGGTTTTTTTAGATGCTATTAATAATGGAGACAAAACACCAATACCAATAGAAGAAATTTTTGAGGTAGCACGTGTTACGGTGGATATAGCTCAAATACTAAGAAATCAGTAACAAGGTGCTCAACAAATTAAAAACATATTTTAGATTAGGGCTTTTTAATTTGTTTCTAGTAATGTTTTATAGGTTTCAATTGAAGTGTGGTTTGTTTAAATTTACTCTTCCAATTTCAAAATCGATTACTGGGAATTTTTATCATGGGGATCTGAAATCGAGAAAGTCTATTAATCAGCCTCAATATGCAAATTTATTGTTAGAGGGTAAAATGCAATATTTTTCCCATCAATTTTTTGATGTAGGGAGTCCTCCAAATTGGTTTATTGACCCAGAATCTGGCCGTAGTTTCCCAAATAATATACATTGGTCTACTATAGATGATTTTTCAAATATTGATATAAAGCTAGTCTGGGAGGCATCAAGATTTCAATGGTTAGTTTTAGCATCTCAAGGTTACGTTTCAACTAAAAATGATGCGTACATTAATTTGATAAATTATTGGCTTGAGGATTGGTCAAAAAATAACCCAACAAATCAAGGTGTAAATTGGAAGTGTGGACAAGAAGCTTCTTTTAGAGTGATAAATTTAATGTTATCAAATTACATTTTGTGTGAATTTGAAAATAAAAAATTATCTTTAATACAATTAGTTCAAGAACATTGTAGGCGCATTTATAAAACATTACATTATGCAATAGCACAAGATAATAATCATGCAACAAGTGAGGCATCTGCACTGTTTATTGCAGGTGCTTGGTTAAGCTTTATTGGTCTATCAAATAATGAATCTGTTAGATGGCTAAATCTGGGCAGAGCTACTTTAGAAGAAAGGGTAAATCATTTGGTAATGAATGATGGTACTTTTTCACAATATTCTACAAACTATCATAGGTTGTTTTTAGACTCTATATCATCAGCAGAATTTTTTAGACTTAAATTTAAACAAGAACAATTTAGCAATAAATTAAGTCATAAAGTAAATTTAGCTATTGATTGGATGTGGCAATTAACAGATCAAAATACTGGGCATATACCAAATTTAGGAGCTAATGACGGTGCGCAACTATTACAATTATCAGATAGTAATTTTCGAGATTTTCGTCCATCTATTCAGTTTGCCTCAGTATTATTTAGAGGTTTTTTCTTATACGATGATGAAAGGTGTAATGGAATTTTAAACTGGTTAAATACTGGTATTAAAGGGAGTCCTTGTAAAAAAATTAACAAACAATCTAAAACATATAGGAATGGAGGTTTTATGTCATTAGTTGGAGAAGGTTGTACTGGATTGTTTCGTTTCCCAAAGTTTAAATTTCGACCTAGCCAGGCCGATTTGTTGCATTTAGATATTATGAATGATGGGTTAACGATATTAGGTGATGGAGGTTCATATAGCTATAACAAGCAAGAAAAGTGGCTTAACTATTTTTCCGGTATAGAGTCCCACAATACTATTCAATTTGATAAATCTGAACCAATGCCAAGATTAAGTCGTTTTTTATTTAGCAACTGGCCCAAAGTAAAAAATTTTTCGTCTAAAAGTGATATTAGATTTACAAACGTATCTTCTAAATATATAGATTATTTAGGAAGAAGCCACGAAAGAGATGTATCTTTAAAATACAAAGTTTGGACTATAAATGATAAGGTATCTGGCTTTTTAAAATACGCTATATTACGATGGCGATTATGCAAATCTGAATGGGTTGTTAAAGGTAATCAAGTGAGTGGTAAATTAGCAAACATTAAAGTGTATTTTAATAATAATGAGGCCGTAGAAATAAAAATAATAAAAGGATTTGAGTCATTATATTACAATAAAATTTCAGAAATATCTGTGCTAGAAATTAAAGTAAACAAACCTTGTACTATTACCACTATTGTTACTTTGCCCAGCAAAATTAATTTATGAATATCATATATTTTCATCAACATTTTTCAACACCAGAAGGATCTACGGGAATTCGATCCTATGAAATGGCACGCAAGCTTATTAAAAAAGGGCATAAGGTTACGATGGTTTGCGGTAGCTATAATGCCGGAAACACAGGGCTATCAACCACTTTTATAAATGGAAAAAGGTCTGGCTTAGTAGATGGAATAGACGTAATTGAATACGATTTATCGTATTCTAATTCTCATGGATTTTTGAGACGTGGATGGTTGTTTTTGTCATTCTCAATAAGAGGCATTTGCTTAGCGCTGACACAAAAATATGATTTAGTTTTTGCAACTTCAACTCCACTTACTGCAGGTATTCCAGGTATTTTTGCTCGCTGGCTTAGGGGTAAAAAATTTATCTTTGAAGTTAGGGATCTATGGCCAGAATTACCCAAAGCGATGGGCGTGATTACTAATCCTATATTATTAAAGAGTATGTTAGCGTTAGAATTTGTATCTTACCGTTCTGCTCATAGATGTATTGGCCTGTCACCAGGAATAATTGAGGGAATTAAAAAAAAAGGGGTACATCATAATAAAATTAAATTGATCCCAAATGGATGTGATTTAACTATGTTTGGTTCAAGCTATAAAAAATGGAGACCATCAGGGGTAAAGTCAGATGATTTTTTAGCAGTGTTTACTGGCACACATGGAATAGCTAATGGTTTGGAAGCTTTACTTGATGTTGCGGTAGAGTTAAAGTGTAGAAATATTAACAATATAAAAATTTTGTTAATTGGAGAAGGAAAGCAAAAATATTTTTTACAAACGAAAGCAAAAGAGATGAACCTTAGTAATTTAATTTTTCATGATCCTGTCGATAAAAAAAAATTAGTAGGCCTTTTAAAAAGTTCAAACTTAGGTTTACAAATTTTATCAAATATCCCTGCTTTCTATTATGGAACATCTCCAAATAAATTTTTTGACTATATTGCAGCTGGATTGCCAGTATTAATTAACTATCCTGGTTGGTTAGCTAACATGATAGAGCAGAACAAATGTGGATATAATGTGACGCCCGAAAATTCTAAGGTTTTTGTTGATTCATTAGTAGATGCGTCTAATAACAAAAAGAAAATAAAATCTATGGGGGTAAATGCAAGGGCATTAGCAGAGAGAGAATTTAATAGATCTTTTCTTGCAAGAAGTTGGGCAGATTGGGTTTTGGATGAAAAAAATTGAAGCGATTATTTGATTTTATGGCATCTTTTATTGGTTTGTTAATATTACTGCCCATCATATTATTAATAGCTTTGATAGTTCGATTAAGAATTGGATCTCCAATTTTTTTTAAACAATTAAGGCCTGGAATGAATAATAAAATATTTAATATGTATAAGTTTAGAACAATGACTAATGACTATGATGAAAGCAGAACACCAAAGCCTGACAGTTTAAGGTTGACCAAGTTTGGTAATTTTTTAAGATCTACAAGTTTAGATGAGTTACCTGGGTTATGGTGCGTTTTAATTGGTAATATGAGCATAGTAGGACCACGCCCCTTGTTGTTAGAATATTTGCCTTTATATACTAAAAAACAATCGCGGCGTCATGATGTAAGGCCATGCATTACAGGTTGGGCTCAAATTAATGGGCGTAATGCAATTAGCTGGGATCAGAAATTTACTTTTGATGTTTGGTATGTAGACAATCAATCATTTTGGTTAGATATTAAGATATTATGGATAACTATAAAAAAAGTAATTATGCGTGATGGAATAAGTCAAAAAAATCATGTGTCTATGGAAAAATTTAAAGGAAGTCAATTAAATGGAAAAAAGATTCTCTAATTGGAAATATCCAGAAATTGAAGATGGTAAGCCTACTAAGTATAACTGGGTAGTTCAAAATGTAAAAGGTTTAGATTTAGGGTTTGGAGTTGATATTGGGGCTTTTTCATATATTAACGCCTTGCATGATGTTGTTATTGAAGAAAATGTTCAGATTGGTTCGCATTGCTCTATTTATTCAATATCGACTATTGATAACTCCTATGGAAAGGTTGTTCTAAAAAAAAATTGCCGTATTGGAAGTCACTCAACAGTCCTCCCGAGTGTTTCTATTGGAAAAAATTCAATAGTTGGTGCGCATAGTTTGGTCAATAAAAATATCCCTGATAATGTAATTGCATTTGGTATTCCAGCTAAAGTAGTTCGTCACTTAAATAATGATAAATAATCAATTCTCGCCTTGGCCATGTTTTACAAAAGAAGAGGCAGAAACTATTCAAAATGTTTTGTTGTCAAATAAAGTTAATTATTGGACAGGGGAAGAATGCAGGAAATTTGAAAAAGAATTTTCAAAATTTTCCGGTTCTAAATACGCAGTCGCATTAGGCAATGGAACATTGGCTCTGGATATTGCCCTAAATGTATTAAATATTGGTGTCGGTGACGAGGTAATTGTTACCTCTCGAACCTTTATTGCTTCAATCTCCTCTATAGTAAATGCTGGAGCAATACCTGTATTTGCTGATGTAAGTTTATCATCTCAAAATATTACGGTAGAGACTATTCGCACCGTTATCACTAAAAATACTAAAGCTATTGTCTGCGTTCACTTGGCTGGTTGGCCTTGTGAAATGGACGAAATAATGACCATAGCGAAAGAATATGATTTGTATGTAATTGAAGACTGTGCTCAAGCACATGGAGCGAAATACAAAGGTATACCTGTTGGCTCCATTGGACATATAGGCTGTTGGAGTTTTTGTCAGGATAAGATAATGACCACAGGCGGTGAGGGTGGCATGGTAACAACCAATGAGGAATTATTATGGAGAAAAATGTGGGCATATAAAGATCATGGAAAGAGTTATGAGGCTGTTTATGAAAGAGAACATCCCATAGGATATAGGTGGTTACATGAATCGTTTGGAACCAATTGGCGAATGACTGAAATTCAAGCTGCAATTGGAAGGATTCAGCTCAGGAGAATGCCTGATTGGCAAAAAAAACGATTAAGCAATGCTAACAGTATTTGGAAAACCTCTAATCAATGTGAAATATTGAGGGTGCCTATCATTCCTGACAACATATTACATGCAGCTTACAAATGCTATGTTTTTGTTAAAGGTAATGCCGAACTACGTAATAAAATGATGCACGAAATAAATAAAAAAGGAGTGCCGTGCTTCACAGGATCATGTTCAGAAGTATATTTAGAAAAGGCATTCGACAATACTGAATTTAGACCTAAAGAGAGGCTTGCAGCTGCAAAGGAGTTAGGCGACTCGAGTCTGGCATTTTTAGTACACCCAACTTTAACTAAAGATGAAATAAAAAAAACATGTGATACTTTAAAGGAAGTGGCTGAAGCTAATTTTAACGAAATAAAGCAACCTTCATTTAAATAATATTAAAAAATTTTTTATGAAATGATTTTTAAAATTTTATAAATGCCCATACAAATCCTAAAGCACTTATAATATTTATTATTAATTAAATTGATTTTATTCTTTGCTAAAAAAACTTCTAAATTTATCTCGTATTAAAAAACAACTGATTCTTCTGCTTGTTGATTTTTTTGTTCTTGTATTCGTATTATTTGTATCGTTTTCTATTCGACTTGGTTATTGGTATTATCCTCAAAATGATTCAATTTTTTGGCTAATATTTGGTGCGCCAATTATTGCTATCTTAATATTTGTGAGAATTGGCTTATATCGTTCGGTGATTCGCTATATTGGTTTTAATGCAATATGGTCAATTATGCAAGGAGTTACTTTATACGCCATAATATGGGGTTTAATTGTGTTCTTAGGGGCAGTTGAAGGTGTTCCGCGTTCAATTGCTTTGCTTAATTGGGCATTATCAGTATTAATGGTAGTTGGTTTAAGAATGATTGCACGATGGATATTCACATCAGGTAAAAACTTTAATAATAATAACCAATTAGGTATTAAAAAAAGAGTCTTAGTTTATGGTTCAGGCGATGCAGGTGTTCAACTTGTTGGAGCATTGAGTCACTCTTATGAATACAATCCTATTGGGTTTGTTGATGATTCCGAAGAGCTTCAAGGTACAAATATTTGGGGGTTAGTTGTTTATTCTCCAGATATTATTGGAGAATTGATTGATAAGCTAAAAATAGATGAAGTATTAATTGCCATGCCAAATGTTTCTCGTGCTAAACGATTTAATATTGTTAGTTTATTAGAGCCATTTGCAGTTCAAGTTCGAATGCTTCCCAGCGTATCAGACTTGGCAGGAGGTAAAGTAGGTGTCGAGGACTTACGGAAGGTTAGTATTGATGATCTTCTTGGGCGTAATGAAGTTTTGGCAAATAAAGAATTGCTTTGTAAGAATATAAAACATAAGACAGTACTAATTACTGGTGCTGGAGGATCAATCGGATCCGAATTATGCAGACAAATAGCGCTCTTAAAACCAAAAGGGCTTATATTGTTTGAGATGAGTGAGTTGGCACTTTATAAAATCGAGAAAGAATTAAGTCTTTCAAAAAATAATAAAATAAGTATCTACCCAGTTCTGGGGAATATTAATAATAGTAAAAGACTTAATCAAGTTTTTAAACATTTTAATGTAGATACTATCTACCACGCGGCAGCATATAAACATGTTCCTATCGTTGAATTTAATAATACTGAAGGTGTAGATAATAATGTGTTTGGTACTCTAAATTGTGCACAAGCTGCGATTGATAGTGCTGTAGAAACATTTGTATTAATTTCTACAGATAAGGCAGTACGTCCAACCAACACGATGGGAGCAACTAAGCGCAGTGGAGAATTAATATTACAAGCGCTTGCTGCAATGCAAACTATTACAAAATTTTCTATGGTGCGATTTGGAAATGTGCTTGATTCCAGTGGCTCTGTAATCCCTTTATTTAAAGAGCAGATTAGTAATGGTGGCCCAATAACAGTAACTGATAAGGAGGTTATTCGTTATTTTATGACGATATCTGAAGCAGTAGAATTAGTTATTCAAGCAGGGGCAATGGGGACAGGTGGCGATGTCTTTATACTTGATATGGGTAAGCCGGTTAGTATCGATGACTTAGCAAAAAAAATGATTAGATTAAGCGGCCTTGAGATTAAAAGTAAGTCAAACCCTGAGGGAGATATTGAGATTAAATATGTCGGTTTAAGGCCAGGTGAAAAATTATATGAGGAACTTCTTGTTGGTGATAATTGTATTAAAACCAACAATCCACTAATAATGAGAGCTGAAGAAGATATGATTTTATGGGATGAGTTAAAACCCATACTTGATAGCCTTAAAAAAGAAGTTGTTAATTGTGACCAAGAAAAAATCCGCAAGTTACTAGTTGAAATTGTTCCAGGCTTTAAGCCACAATCAGATATAGTAGATATATTATATAAAAAAAATAGTTGATTATTTTTTTTATATAATAATCCTGAATTTCAAGGCTAGAACTCTTCTAAGAAAGACTTCAGATAAATATTGATTCTAGCTCTGAAAAAGCACTAATTGTTTTCTTGATTGTCACATTTGACCAATCTTGATCTCGACCATATCCATAGCATGCCAAAATAAAGGGTAATTGATTAAGGTTTGCAGATAACCCATCATTAACAGTATCTCCAACAAAAAATGCTTTATTAAAGTTATTATTTTTTAAAATTTCTTGAATCATTTCGTCTTTATTTCTTATTTTGCATTGGGTATCACTGCATTCAATGGAAGTAAAATAATTCTGCCAATCAAAATGATTAATAAGTTTAATGGTAGGAGAATATCTTTTATTAGTAGCAACTGCCATTGATATTCCTTTTGAACTCAACCTTTTTAAGGTTGCAATTACATCTGGGTATGGGAGGGTATTTTTAATTACATGTTCATCATGCATCTCAATAAATAGCCTTACAAATTCATCTAATTGACCTTGGTGGTTTGGGCCTAATATTTCAGATGCAGTCTCACGGAGCGGTGGGCCTATTAAAATATTTTTGGCACAATCAATTCTTTCAGGCACAAGATAATTTGTTATGCTTTGAAAACACTTATAAATGGTAATTTCAGAGTCAACTAATGTGCCATCAAAGTCAAAAATAATTGCTTTATTCAAAGATTGACCCAACCATCTTCCTTAATACTCTGTTGAATACTTTCAAGTGTCTTTGCGTTCCAAAATGCATCTTCATTTGATAGCTTGGGAACCATATCCGAACTGATGACCTTATTAAAATGATTAATCTCTAAAACAAAGTGATTGGCTGCTGGAACAACTTCTTGAGTTAAACCAGAACTTTCTGTATTAATAATTATTTTTGCTTGCTTATCTTCTGGCTGCCATACGGTAGGGCATTTAATTCTTCCTAATGCTCCAAAGGCCTCAAATTCAGACCTTCTTGTACATTCAAAGCTAATATCAAACGTTGCTCGTTTAGATTCTCCAAAATCAATTAAACCACTTGTTGAAATATCTGCTCCATGCACATTAAGTTTTGCTATTGCCTTTACTCTTTTAGGTTTTTCTTTAAAGCATTGTCTAATGGTATGAATGGCATAGGGACCAATGTCCCAAAGTGCCCCACCTCCATTTTCCATTGAACGATTAATACGATAAAATCTCGCAGGCTGAATTGGAAATGAAAACATTGAATGAGCGTAAGAAATATCTCCCAAAATATTTGATTTAACAGTATTCATAATTCTGTCAAATTGAGGATGAAATGCATACATAAATCCCTCCATTATTCTGACATTATTTTTTTTAGCTTCTTCTATTAGAATTTTTACCTCTTCAGATTTTATTGCCATTGGTTTCTCAATTAAAACATGTTTTTTTGCTCTAATTGCCTTTAATGCAACCTCAGTATGCTCTTCATTTGAAAGAGGAATATAAATAGCATTTACGCTTTTATGATTGATTACTTGATCTAACCCATCAAAACAAAAAACTTTATCTTCAGCTTCTGGTAGGTGCTTTAATAAGCAATCTTTCGCTGCACCTCTTCGCCTACTTCCAATAGCGATCAACTCGCCTAACTCAGATTGATTGATAGCAGGTATGAGACGCTCATTAACTCTAGCCGCACCAACAATTCCCCATCTAATTTTTGTCATAGATTTCCCTTTACTTTGTTTTTGTTATCACCAATATGATTCTCACCTTTTAATTTGTATAACATAATCTGTTTTTGTCTTTCAATGACACCTGCTTTTTTCTTTTTTGTTAGCTTATTAAAACAATAAGGGCAGGAAATTCCTTTAATATATTGTTTTGATTTTAACTGATCTGGAGCTAATGGGTGTCTGCATGCAAAGCACTGATCATATTGTCCCTCATTCAATCCATGTGTGACTGCAACGCGTTGATCAAAGACAAAACATTCCCCCTGCCACAAGCTCTCTTCTTTGGGAATAGTTTCTAAATATTTTAAGATACCTCCTTTAAGGTGATACACATTTTTAAAACCTTTCTCAAGCATTAAAGAAGTTGCTTTTTCACAACGAATTCCACCTGTACAGAACATAGCAACTTTTTTAGGTTCATTTTTGTTAAGATTTTTATCTACGTAAGAGGGAAACTCTCTGAATTTTTGTGTCTCTGGGTTAATTGAATTTTTAAAAGTACCAATATCCACCTCGTAATTATTTCTTGTATCAATAACAATTGTATTTGGATCTTTAATAAGCTCGTTCCAATCTTTTGGGTTAACATACTCTCCCACTTTTTTTGTAGGGCTGATGCCTTCAATACCTAGTGAAACAATTTCTTTTTTTAACCTAACCTTCATTCTATAAAAAGGATTCCTAGATGCCCATGACTCTTTATATTCAAGGTTTTTAAATTTATTTTTAAAAAACGAATCCACTTTGAGAAATTTAATAAATTTTTGAATGTTTTTATCTTTCCCAGATATAGTTCCATTTATCCCTTCAGAGGCTAATAAAACTGTTCCTTTAATATTATTTTTTTTACAAAATTTTAAAATAAATGCTTGGAGTTGATCGATATTTTCAAGGCTGACAAAATCATAGAAGGCAATAGTAAGGAACATAATTGATATTGGTTAAATTTAATTTATTTTATGCTTTAAAAATGTTATTTTAACGCTCTTTTAATAGATTTTATTTAATAAATGTTTTGGAGAATTTTAAAATGACAATTGAGCAAACATTATCGATCATAAAGCCTGATGCAGTTGCAAAGAATCTAATCGGGGAAATATACACTAGATTTGAAAAAGCGAATTTAAAAATTATAAAAGCAATGATGGTTCATCTATCTAAAGAGGAAGCTGAAGGCTTTTATGCTGTTCATAAGGAAAGACCCTTTTTTATCGATTTAGTAACATTCATGACATCCGGCCCAGTAATGATTCAGGCATTAGAGGGAGAAAATGCCGTTTTAAAAAATAGAGAATTGATGGGTGCAACCAACCCTAAGGAAGCAGATATTGGAACTATTAGAGCAGATTTTGCTGAGAGTATTGATGCAAATGCTGTTCATGGTTCTGATTCATTAGAAAATGCTAAAATAGAGATTAAATACTTCTTTGGTTAAATTTCTTTGGACAATTTACTTGATTTTAACTGTAATGAATTAACCGAATATATCCAAAAATCCGGGCATAAAGCCTATCGCGCTAAACAATTATTAAAGTGGATTTATCATTTTGGGGAAAGAGATTTTTCCAAAATGACTGATTTAGCAGTTGCGTTTCGTGATTCCTTGAATAAGATGGCTAAAATTGAAATTCCTGAAATAGAATTTGATCATCTGTCTTCTGATGGAACACGTAAATGGTTATTGGATATGGATACAAAAAATGGTATTGAAACTGTTTTTATTCCAGAAGAAAATCGTGGCACGCTTTGCATTTCATCACAGGTGGGCTGTGCTTTAGAATGTACATTTTGTTCTACAGGAAGACAAGGCTTCAATAGAAATTTAACATCAGCTGAGATTATTGGACAGTTATGGCTCGCTAATAATAAACTTCGTCAACAAGAAAATTATAAGTTTTTAGAAAATGATGAGCGCATAATCACGAATATCGTGATGATGGGGATGGGAGAACCCTTAGCCAACTATAAGCATGTGGTTCACGCTTTGGAAATGATGTTGGATGATGCAGTTTATGGCTTAAGTCGAAGAAAAGTGACATTATCAACTAGTGGCCTAGTCCCAGCAATTAACAAATTAAGTCTTGACTGTCCCGTGTCACTTGCAATTTCTCTTCATGCTTCAAATAATGAACTGAGAGACGAAATTGTCCCAATAAACAAGAGGTATCCTCTCAAGGAACTTATGTCATCTTGCATTAAATATATAGAAAGAGCCCCAAGAGACTTCGTTACATTTGAATATGTAATGCTCGAAAATGTAAATGACTCGGCTGAGCAGGCTAGGGAGCTTATTAAATTGATTAAAGATGTTCCATCAAAACTTAATTTAATACCATTTAACCCATTCCCGAAAAGTGGATATAAGTGTTCGAAAAGGACAATCATAAAATCTTTCCAAGAAATTTTAATGGATGCGGGTATTATTACGACAATTAGAAAAACTCGTGGTGGTGATATCGATGCTGCTTGTGGACAGCTTGCGGGGCAGGTTCAAGATAAAACAAAAAGAACACAACGGCTTAAGCTGATATGATAAAAAAAAATACGATTCAAGTGATGGTAGGTGATATTGCGGTGGGCGGTGGAGCACCTATTGTAATTCAGTCGATGACAAATACCCACACATTTAATAAAAAAGAAACGGTCGCTCAAATACTGGAGCTCTGGCGTGCTGGCTCAGAGATCGTTCGAATTACAGTAAATGATGAAGAATCAGCCAAGGCAGTGCCTGATATAAAAAGAGAACTACTCAATAGTGGATGCAATGCACCTATTGTGGGTGATTTTCATTTTAATGGGCATAAATTATTACAAAGATATCCTGATTGCGCAAATGCTCTTGATAAATATCGAATCAATCCAGGTAATGTTGGTAAAGGAAGTAAGCGAGATGAACAGTTTGCAGAAATGATTAAAATTGCAATACATTTTGATAAGCCTATTCGTATTGGTGTTAATTGGGGAAGCTTAGATCAAGACCTTTTAAAACGTCTAATGGATGAAAATGCAAAACTTAATAACCCATTAACAGCCCGATCAGTTATGAAGGAAACTTTAATTAGGTCTGTTATAGATAGTGCTAATGCAGCAAAAGAACTAGGGCTAGCAAATAATAAAATTATTGTCTCTTGCAAGGTGAGTGATGTTCAAGATTTAATTGAGGTTTATACCAACCTATCAAAAAGATGTAGTTACCCCTTACATCTAGGTCTTACAGAGGCCGGTATTGGATCTAAAGGAATTGTTTCTTCTGCAGCTTCAATGGGTTATCTTTTACAACATAGGATAGGAGATACAATTCGAATTTCATTGACTCCTGAACCAGAAGAATCTAGATCAAAAGAGGTTATTGTCGCACAAGAGCTGTTGCAAACAATGGGCATACGCTCATTTTCACCTCTTGTCATTTCATGCCCAGGTTGTGGGCGCACAACTTCAACTTATTTTCAAGAATTGGCAGGTGACATACAAAACTATCTAAGAAATACTATGCCAGATTGGAAAAAGAAATATAATAAAGTTGAAGATATGACCGTAGCAGTGATGGGTTGCGTAGTTAATGGCCCTGGAGAGTCAAAAATGGCGAATATCGGTATAAGCTTGCCTGGCACAGGAGAAGTCCCAGTGGCACCTGTTTATGAGAATGGGAAAAAAACAGTAACACTGAAAGGCTCGTCAATTAGTAATGATTTTAAAGGTATCATTGAAAAATATATTCAAAATAATTATGAGAAAAAATAATTTTTAAATGACTAATAACATTCAATCAATAAAAGGATTTTATGATGTAGCTCCAGGTGTTCAAAAGATCTGGCGTTATTTTGAATCAAAGTGCCTGTCAATTTTTGACCAATATGGATATGAAGAAATTGGACTTCCAGTAATTGAGGCAACAGAATTATTCGAAGCGGGTGTCGGGACATATACGGATATCGTTGAAAAGGAAATGTATAGCTGGATAGATAAGTTAAATGATGACAAGTTGACATTACGCCCAGAAGGCACTGCAGGTTGTGTTAGAGCAGTTATTCAAGGTAGCCTTACTTATAATGGACCAATTAAGCTTTTTTATAGAGGCCCTATGTTTAGGCATGAAAATGTTCAGAAGGGAAGGCAAAGGCAATTTCATCAGCTAGGTATTGAATCATTTGGCTTAACAAACCCTTCAAGCGATGCAGAACAGATAATTATGCTTAGCAGGTTATGGAAAACGCTGGGTTTAGAGAAAAAAATTCATCTAGAGATAAACTCAATTGGAGATATAGAGGATAGAGAGGGTTATAGAAAAGAATTAATTGATTATTTTGAAAAAAATTCAAATATCCTTGATGATGATGCGAAGAGAAGGCTTCATAAAAATCCTATGAGAATATTAGATAGCAAAAACCCTCACATGCAGGATATGCTTGAAAATGCGCCTAAATTGATTGACTCCATAAATGAGGATGCTAAAAATCACTTTAATTCACTTTGTCAGATATTGAAGGATAACCAGGTTGATTTTAATCTGAATAAAAGACTAGTGAGAGGTCTAGATTACTATAATAGAACAGTTTTTGAATGGATCACCACTGATTTAGGCAGTCAAGGTACAGTTGCAGGCGGAGGGCGGTATGATTATTTAGTAGAAAGGCTTGGCGGAAAACCAACTCCAGCATGTGGTTTTGCAATTGGTATAGAAAGAATTATTCTATTGCTTGAAAATACAGATTTTGAAAATAACATGATCCCAGACATCTATATTTTAAATTTAGGGAATGAATCGAGAGATAAGTCTTTTATAATTGCAGAATTCTTAAGAGATGAAAATTACAAAGTTACCGTAAACCTTGACTTAACAAGTTTTAAATCACAAATGAAAAAAGCTGATAAAAGCAATGCTAAAATTGCACTCATCATTGGAGAGAATGAGCTCGAAAACAATCTTATTCAGGTGAAACTTATGCGTACAGATGGCTCTCAAACAGAAGTTAAAGAGAAAGATATATTAAGTTTCATTAAAAATAATATATAAAAATATGAAAAAAAATATACTAAAAATCAATAATTTATCAATAACAACTAAAGTAGATACTAAAGTATATTTAGTTGATGATATCTCCTTTTCTGTTAGAGAAGGAAAAACAACATGTATCGTTGGTGAATCTGGAAGCGGTAAAAGCTTAACTGCACTATCGATTATAAGATTACTGTCACCACAATTAAAAATATCCGGAGAAATTTTATTTAATAACGAAGATATTTGCGAAATGAGTGAACTCAAAATTAGGAAAAAGAGGGGTCTTGATATCGCCATGATTTTTCAGGAACCTATGACCTCATTAAACCCGGTTTTAACGATTGGCTATCAAATTAAAGAAGCGATAGCTGTTCATTCTGATTTACCAAAAAATGAGATTAATAAAAAAGTTGAAGAATTATTGATACTTGTTGGGATTCCAATTGAAAGAGTCGGCAGTTATCCTGATGAATTGTCAGGAGGACAAAGACAGCGGGTCATGATTGCTATGGCAATGTCTTGTAACCCTAAGTTACTTATTGCAGACGAACCTACCACTGCGCTTGATGTCACTGTGCAAGCCCAAATCCTTAAATTATTAGATGACCTTAAAAGTAAGTTAAATATGTCTATGTTGTTTATTACGCATGATTTTGGCGTTGTTGAGGATATCGCTGATGACGTCATTGTTATGTTTAAGGGCAAGATTGTTGAAAGAGGGGAAGTAAGTCAGGTACTCAATAAACCAAAACACCCATACACAATAGCCTTACTCGGCTGCGTTCCTGATGCATTAGGGGAAAAACAATTAACTCCAATAGATTATGAAAAGTTACATAGGGCAATGCAACGGTTATGAATAAACTTCTTCAAACATACAACCTATCAAAAACCTATGTGCAAACTCAAGGTTTTTTTTCCAGGATGAGGACTAATATCCATGCACTTGATAACGTAAGTTTTTCACTCAATCAAGGTACCACGATGGCTGTTGTGGGCGAGTCGGGAAGTGGTAAATCAACACTCGCTAAAAGCCTTGTCCGTCTCGTAAATCTTGATAAAGGTAGTGTTAAGTTCAATGGTATTGATTTACTAAGCTTAGAAGGGGAGAAATTAAAGAGCGTCAGAAAAGACATTCAGATGATTTTTCAAGATCCTTATGCTTCGTTAAATCCACGATTAAATATCTTACAAATTATGGAGGAGCCACTTCTCATTCATAACTATCAAGATAGAGAGGCTCGTAGAAAAAAAATTAAAAATTTCATTGAGCGTGTTGGGCTAAAGGTATCTGATTTAAAAAAATATCCCCATCAGTTTTCTGGTGGCCAACGTCAAAGAATTGGTATCGCCAGAGCACTTATTCTTGAACCGAAATTGGTAATATGTGACGAACCTGTTTCAGCGCTTGATGTCTCTGTCCAAGCCCAGATATTAAAACTTTTAAAAGACTTACAGGGTGAGTTTGGACTCACTTATTTATTTATTACGCATGATTTAAGGATAGTAAGACACGTTGCCGATGATGTCATGGTAATGCGAGATGGAAAGCTCGTTGAAGAAGGAAAAACTGATATAATTTTTAAAAATCCGAAGAACCAATACACTAAAGACTTAATCCATTCTATTCCAGGATTAATCTCAAAAAGGAATTAAAATATATGGCATTTGATAATGATGAACAACAATCAGAACATTTTAAGAATTTTTATAATTCACACAAAATTAAAATATTCTCAGCAATAATTGTATTTTTAGCAGCTTTCTTTGCATATCAATATCTGATGAGTGCAAATAAATCAAAGGCTGAAGAAGCATCTCAACTTTTCCAAGATGTTCTCGTATCCAAAATCGATAATATTGATGAAATCAAATTGAAAGTAGGTAAGTTTCAAAATGAATATAACAATTCACCTTATGCTGCCCGAGCAACTATTTATTATTCTAAACTCCTTGTTGAGACAGGAGATTACACAGCCGCAGCTAAAGAGCTTATCTGGGCTTCAGGGGAAAATGTTGAACCATCAATTCAATCTATGGCAAATTATCTTTTGGGTAATTTGTATTTAGTTGAGAAAAAATTAGATGAGGCGCTTGAGGCGGCAAATAAAATCATAACTGATGGATATATTGGCTTGGCAAATGACTTAAAGGGTGATATCTACTTAGCCAAAGGTGATAAAGAAAATGCAATCAAATCTTATGAACTTGCGCTTAATTACTTTGGCGGTCAAGGAGAGCTTCATAAAGTAATTGAGAATAAATTAAATTCAATTGGTCAATGAGGTTTATACCTCTAGTATTTCTTACCTCCCTCTTATTTGGTTGCGTTTTTGGACCAGTTGAAGACTTTGTTGATCAAATGGACGATCAATATTTCGCAGACGAATTTAACAATATCCCAACTGAAATAAAACCCTATGACAAAAAAGTTTCTATAGGGCTTATTTGGGAAAATAAAGTTGGTGACAATGATGTAAACAATCTTAATCTTATATTTTCTGAAGAATTTGTCATAGCTGCTACCAGTGATGGAAGTGTGCGAAAAATGCTAATGGCTACAGGTGAAACTGTTTGGGAAAAAGAGATCTCTGAAGAAATAATGATAGGTGTAGGTGGGGACTTTGAAAATATTCTATTCATTACGGAAAAAAGTTATCTTTGGTGCCTTGATAGCCAAGGAAATGCAATTTGGAAGATATTTATTGATGGTGAGGTTTTAACCACACCAGTCATTAATAACAAAAAAGCCTACGTCAGACTGGCCAACTATGAAATTTTACAAATTGATCTGATGCAAGGTGATATTAACTGGAGGTATACTCATTCATCACCTGCTTTAGCTTTCAATGGTACATCATCATTAACCTTTTCAGATGGAGCAATTTATGCTGGATTTGGTGCAGGAAAGTTAGTTGCGGTTCACCAAAAAAGCGGTGCATTTATATGGGAGGCAAACATATCTCAAGTAAAAGGAGTAACAGACATTGATAGACTTACTGATGTCTTAAGCAAACCAATAATTAATGATGCTGAAGTTTATGCAGTTTCAACTTCTGGTGATTTAACTTCAATAGATAGAAGAAGCGCAAGCATCATATGGACTCGAAAAATTTCAAGCTTTAATAACATTGCCTTTGATGGTTTTGATATATATTTAGCTCACAAGAGTGATTCAATCTATTCCTTAGATTCAAAAAAAAATGGAAAAACAAATTGGAGAAATGCTGATTTACAGTATCGCAGAATAACCAACCCAACTATTACAGGCGATTATGTTGCAGCAGGAGATTTTGATGGCTATATACATTTTTTAAACTCAGAAACGGGAGTTATTGAAGGGCGTACTCAAATCACATCTGATGTCCCTATAGGAAAAAACATTCATTCTATTGGAGATAATAAAATATTAGGAATGGATTTAGATGGCAATGTTTTTTATATGCAAGTGAAAAATATTTCAGAAGAAATAATGGAAGATAAACTTGATGAAGAACAAGGTATGGAAGAAAGTAGTATAAAAGCTACCGAAGCTACCGAAGCTACCGAAGCTACCGAAGCTACCGAAGCTACCGAAGCTACCGAAGTGCCAACAAATGAAATGTGTGATGTTGATGAAGGCGATATTAGGAATAAGGGTAATAGAAAAAGAAAAAAATGTTACTAGATTTAATTCATAAAAATTAATTAGCTGGCGTCAAAAAAATGAAAACCATCGTAATTGTAGGTAGGCCAAATGTAGGTAAATCAAGCTTATTTAACCGTTTAACAAATACTCGAGATGCAATCGTGGCTGATATGCCAGGTCTGACGAGGGACAGGCACTATGGAAAGTTAGAGGTTCAAGATAGTCAATTTTTACTTGTTGACACAGGTGGCTTCGAGCCAAAAAACAAGGAGGAGATTGTTCAGGAAATGGCTCTCCAAACAAAACAAGCGATTGATGAAAGCGATATTATTATCTTTATGGTTGATTCCAGGAAGGGCTTACATCCAACCGATGAACATATTGCTGACATCATAAGAAAGAATGAAAAGCCAAAGATTATTGCAGTCAACAAAGCTGAAGGTATTCTGGATGAAAAAGCATTTGTAGATTTTTATTCTCTGGGTTTTTCAAATTTAGTTAGGCTGTCTTCTGCTCATGGTGAGGGCATTTCAACTCTCAAAGATTTTTTATTAACGTTTGATGAAGTTAGCGAGGAAGAAATTAAGGATAAAAGTCATCCAAAAATATCGATCGTCGGTAAACCTAATGTAGGAAAGTCTACCCTCATTAATGGCTTACTTGGAGAGGATAGATTTATTGCGTTTGATCAACCTGGAACAACAAGAGATGCAATTTCAACAGAATTTTTTTGGGGAAAAGATACTTACACCTTAACTGATACTGCAGGTATCAGAAAGAAAGGGAAGGTATTTGAAACGATAGAGAAATTTTCAATCATCAAAACGCTAAATGCAATAGAGCAGTCAAATATTGCAGTTTTACTCATTGATGGAAAAGATGGGCTTTCAGCTCAAGACTTGCATATTCTTGCATTTGTAATAGAAACAGGAAGGTCCTTGGTTGTCGTTGTAAATAAATGGGATTTATTAGATGCATATGAAAAAGATAAGATAAAAAATCAGATAGATAGAAAGCTCTCTTTTGTTAATTTTGCTGAGGTGGTATTTATTTCAGCTATAAATAAAAGAGGTTTTTCAGAAATGATGAAAGCTATCAAAAAAGCATATCAATCATCGCAAAAAAAACTTTCAACTCCACAAATTAACTCTGTGCTTGAAAATGCTTTAATTGCTCACCCTCCAAAAATTATCAAGGGCATAAGGCCAAAATTGAAATATGCTCATCAAGGAGGCTTGAATCCTCCACAAATTATTATTCACGGTAATCATTTAAATGAAATAAAAAAAGATTAC
>MDSY01102209.1_pt1 | contig 50203 bp, 61 predicted proteins | sample 811131 | NCBI WGS metagenome assembly MDSY01 (sample SAMN05326643, study PRJNA326480) | marine metagenome | isolation source: seawater | place: Atlantic Ocean: South West | collected 2010 | reverse complement strand
GCCTCCGTCATGGCTCCGGAGATGAGCGAAGCGGAACTATTCGATTCTCTTCAAGGCGATTCTCTTCAAGGCGTGTTCGAACTCAACCAACGCGAGGCCTCCGTCATGGCTCCGGAGATGAGCGAAGCGGAACTATTCGATTCTCTTCAAGGCGATTCTCTTCAAGGCGTGTTCGACATCGACATGTAGGAAAACATTCATTCATTCGTTCATATATATATTATTCATACATTAATTCACATTTATAATTTGATATGAATAATCATCTACGAAGGATCTCCTGGGAGACCGACCCCGTCCATAAGATTGCCAGCAGAACGGTACGAGAAGTGCAAAGAAAGCACAAAACGCGAGCACGAGCATGAGCCCGCTTCCAGGACCAGTCCGGCCCGACCAACAGTGATCCTCGCAGTACAGTCCGTAGTCTTGTTGAGCAGAACAATCGTTGTGTTCACAGTCGTGATAGACAGGCCCTGCAATACCAATAATCAATAAGATTGCAAGCAAGCCAATGAAGACGGTAGTTAAAAAGCACCCCCAACCTTCATACATTGGTATTCTTCCTTTCACGCATTGAGGCGACATGTGTAAAAATAAAGATATCTTGCTTTATAGTGGTAAACTTTGAAACGTTCGCCGCGAAGAAAAAAACTATTTATAGTAAAATGTTATGTGCAATTCCTCTATTGTTACCTTTGCCTTTGGCGATAAGGAGTTTCTTACCTTGTACCGATTGAGTAGGAAAAAAGTACATGTCGTAGCACGTGTGCTCTTCAGACTTTCCGGAGGCGGTGCCGTCCGCATGAAAGCGGAGCTCGCCCACGGCAAACGTTTCGCACTGGTATCCCGTTATCGTATGCACCAACGGACGCACCGATTTGACGCCGGCAATCTTTGAAAGTTCGTCCACTATCTTGTCAACGTGTATGGAGGCCGCCTCTATGCCAGCTATTAGCAAGTCAAAGTCTGCTTTGTACTGGAGACGTCCAGACTCTTCGTCCACGCGCTTGTAAAAGCTCTGAATGGACGCTGAGACGGTACCGAGACCAGTGGAACCGGGCAAGGACCCCGGCGGTGCGTGAAATGACCATGTGAGTGGATATTCACTGACGACTCGTGAAGTCAGTATAACAAATGTACATCCCGTGACGTCGTGGCAGTAAATGGCTGCCGTCTTTCTTTTATCGTCTTCCTGAGCGCGCGCATGGTCCCAAAAGTGCGTGCCAATGAATCCCGTCGCGATGGGCGATACAGCCACGGTGAAATCCGTGTTCCCTATCTGGACGGACTTTGCGCCGCGGAAATTTTGACATTGGAAGTGTGCTTTCGACATTTTTTACGAGGTGTGTTTTGACTGTTTCATTTAGAGTTTCATTTCCGGCGGGTCGTTTAAGTCGTGTTTAGGTATGGTTGGCGACCACGCTCCTAAATGACTCGGCATGTCGAGCCAGTCAATATAGCACTGTTGCGAACATAAGTACACAAAACGTTTATCATATTTCGCAGTGATCCAATTGGATATTGACGTGGTTTCGGCAATGCATGCAAAATTTCCGCATTGGTATTTCGTTTCCGGACTGGGAGATTTTGCGCGCGGTGGTTCTTCGTTTCTTTTGAAACTATATGTACAATAGTCTAAAAAAGATTTCATTTTATTCGTTTTCAATGTGATTAATACTCCTTTTCTTCACACTCGTGCATAATGTCAAACGATTCCCACTTTTTGTTGAGTCTGACATTGACGAGGTTGTGCGTAAGCCACGTCCATACGCGCGCGTCTTCGGTAGTCCGAACAAACTCCAATGGGAATGGGTGTGTCTGCACGAGCTTTGAAAAATGCTCCTTGCAATCGAGACACGGAAAGTTTTCGACATAGTCGAATACAGTGTCTTTCAGAGAGTCGGGGGCAATACACGAGTGTAATCGTGCCCAATCATATGGTGTTGCGAGGACACTGGCCGCATACAAGAAGAACCAAAACATTTATCAAAAGCTATTTCGTCGTTCCATTCGTTGTTGCCATTTGTGGTACATATGTACGATTTCGTCGTCGGGTTGAAGTTTCAGCCTGGGTGCAGTACTCGTAATATCCCCACGTCCTCTATGGTCAAAAGTATATCGGTCTTCAAAGCAGTAATGCAATGCCTTGGTGAGTATGTTGCTGATGCCCATATCGCAATGAATGATGATCTGATCTTTTTTTTCCTGCCAGCGTATGTCGACACCCATCGAGCGCATTTTTCCGGAAAAGACATGCATGAGATTTGAGAGTCCCTCTCTATTTTGAAGGGTCAGCATCCGCTTGCTGTGTCATGGTCATTATAATTGTGATCGATGAAAATCCGTCCGTGCACCAGATTCTATTATAAAGGTTGTGGTCAGTAAGCACATTCATGTCGGACGATTTTCGAGTTCTTCGCCAACTCGGCCAAGATGGCGCGCAAGGCGTCGTCTCCATGGTCGAATTTCCGAACGGTCTTCGAGCAGCTATGAAACAATTCAAACCTACGAAATCTTCGGCTCGCATCCGAGCCGAAGCCGATTTTCAAAAGAGGGCGGCGGAAGCTGGCATTGCTCCAGACGTCATGCACGTCGACGAAGACAAGAAACGCATATTCATGGAACCCATGTCAAGACGAATCGTGGACGTGATCAAGGGCTCGCACGCACAGTTTCGAGACGATTTACTGCACATCATGCAAACACTGGACGACATTGGTATTTTGCACAACGACGGAAACGCACTGAATCTCATGCTCGATTGTAACGACAAGTTGCAGCTTCTTGACTATGGACTTTCCAAGAATATCACAGACAAGGTGCGCAAAAAGTGGGAGGGCGAACCAAACACGCGAGTCACGTTGCACATGCTTCGCAAAAGTCTTCGAAAGTACAGAATCACTGTTTGATGTCTAATTCGTATAATATACCAGATGAATGTCTATAAACCCCTCGAACCTCGACAGACCACTTCATAGTCGTATCAGTAATCTTCCATGTTCATTGACAATTGACCATGAAACACCGCGACGCTGCATGTCGTGCACGGAAACCCATACCGATCACAATTAAGACAATGGATAATATCGTCCACGACATTGATTCCATATACCGAACAGTCTTCGGAGCAGTGGCCTCGGGCATCCAGTGTACCTTCGCATCCAGAGTACGTACACTGAGTGTGCTTGGGTACTTTGTGTTGCAGTATCCCATGCATTATCGACTGAATCGGTTCGTCCAATAACCGCAACACGGCGAGGCGCTCAATACCGACCAACTGTCCGTATGTTGTTGGCCGTTGTCGGCGTACGTCGTTGCTCACATTCCAAATACGTTCAAGATCTACACGCTTAAACATACTGCGTACATTGTATGACATGCTGTATTTGAAAAGTCGAATATGTTTAGAGAAGTAGATAAAATATCAATGCGTTATGTTCATGTGCATTTCATTCGATCTGAAATAAACACGTATTTAAATTAAATTAGTGTAGTTGTACGGATGTTCCACAAAATGTTGTTCGTTGGTATCGGACTCGTGTCGGTGTTCGCCAGCGATGAGACGATGGTAGACGAAGCGGGCTTAGATGACTCCATCATGTTCGAAGTGGATCCAGACGTCGACCGTTCACATTTGATGTCGCACTACCTAGATCCGAACAAAAAGTACCCGTCAAATCCTCAAGACCACGAACTCTACCATAGAATGCCCAAGGATGTCCGCGATTTGATCGACGAACATGGATACGACGTCCCGAAGGAGGCTATGCGCAAGGTCAAACATAAGAAATACAAACCGACGCGTGTCAGAATGAAACGCAGGAAGATTTAATTATTGTACAAGTTTCTTTTTTGCCAGAGTAAATTCCGACTCTGTCAAATGGCCCAAACGAAATAGCTGGGTCAGTTCTGCCAACTCCTGTGCAAAATTCTTTACCGGCGAACTTGCTGGACTTGGAGGTATGGGTGTTTTCGCGGACTTAATGCGCTGTTGATGGGCATAATTTTTCCCGTCAATTCGTACATAATATTTTGGTGGGTCGTGTTCTTGCATCGTCATGCCTGTGTTATGTCATTTAAATAGAGACGTATCAAATACGATAACAGAGCCTAAAAATTTGAATTCTTTATTTCATTCCTCCATGTCGTGATCTTCGCCATCCGCAACGACGTCTGTATTTTGTTTTTGTCGTCTCCACCAGAATAACGTACCACTCTAAATATTTCTTCCCCTGAAACGCCACACTACCCTCCACACACGCGCGAGAGGCATTTCGGGCGCATTTCGACCAACAAAAACAGTTTTAAATGAACCCCATGCCCTTTTCAGACACAACGGCGCCGTTGCAAGAGGTTGAACTCGTCTTCCCTTGTCGCTCGGTGGCGGTAGGACATTTGGTCGGTCAAAAGTGGACTTTTGTGGAACGCTTGTCTTCATCGTTCAGGGAAAATTTTCACCAAAATATTTCAATTACATACGACGGCTCGACATTCCGTGTCCGCTTAATTCCATTTCCTCCATGCGTTCTCTTCGTAGTGCACGAATTCGGTCAGCGTATATTCGTTGCCAATCATGGTATATACGCACAGAATGCAGGCGCGGTTATTGGAAAACACGGCTGGTGGCTTCGCAAAACGGAACAGGAACAGTCTGTTCCATGCATTGTTTATCACGAAGAAGGCCTGTTTTACCTTAAATTTCCAACAACCGTGCTAGCACAGCAAAGGTTGGACGTGCTCGACAACGTGCGCAGGAAAATTGTCGGTCGCAGCGAGTACTTGGACAGGGAATTGTCAGACACTCAGTCCACTTCGAGCGTAGATACGATCGAGCAAGAAGGCCCCACGCCTTCTGAAGCCTACCTTTAAAGCCGCATGCCGCGCAAACGATAGTGGAGCTGGTTATGATAAGGTAGTTTCGAGCGCCACTGATAGTAATGTTCCAATGCTCCCCAATCTGTCTGTTCGGACAGGCCAAAACGCGTCATAGGACGCAATAAAATATCTGAATGCACTTCCATCTTGAATAGTATATACTTTGAAATCTTGTTATATTCAATATTTTCAGTGTCTACGTTGTGTAAGCGTTGTCGCAACTTGGCCGCACAGTTTTCTGGCGTGTCGGTTTCGCAAAATAACTTGCCGTGCGTTTCCTCGACGGTTTCGCGAATGGCCGTGTCCAATGGCGATTGATCTATCAAGTCCGTCTTCCCGCCAATGTCCTCGTATTTTTTTTTAATGCGACGAAACAGACGGTGCACCTGGCCGTCTTTCCGGGTCCACACTAAAATGCCCGCAGCGCGAACAGGCCTGCCTTCGTAATCAAATGTGGGTCGGTCGTCCATGCTATTGAATGTATTCTGCCTAAATACCCCCTTACGGGCCGTCAGAATCGTCCGAAGAGGAATCCCAATCTTTGTCTGACAAAGAATAATTGGCTTCTTGAGCGTCGGCCAAGTCGAGAACGTGGTCCGTGTCGAATCGGAATGTGTTTTCCTCCACGTTGGCGTCATCCGAAGCGACGAAATCGTCTTCAGCATAGCCAGACACTGTCATCTTTTTCTTACGACCGAGCTTTCGAACAAGATCCCTTTCTTTTTCGACTTGGCGCTTTTCGCGTTTCGTCCTCTTCGCTTTGGGACCCCACGCGTTGTAGCCGCCCATGTCGCGGTCGTATTTCGCCTTGCGGCGGTCCACCGTTCGGTCCCGTTTCACCTTGCGCGCGTGTCTGTGGGTTCGGCGGTGTCCATGGCGGCTGGAGCGACGCACGGAGAGCACGTCGGCGTACACCTTGAGCACGGGGTTGGTGGACTTGACTTTCGACATGATACGTTTTAAATAGAATGAAACACGTCAGAAATGGTTTTAAAATGTTTTAAAGTAATTAAGTCATTCGTCGTCGAACAAGCGAATAAGAAAGTACGGAATAAGTTTTAAAAAAATAATGACAAGTATAAAAAGAGCAAACATGTCGAGCGACCTATTGAACGAAGTTGTTCAGTGGAGAAAAGAACAACTGCCATTATCTAAACAAGATATTGTTAACGAAATTTCGCGGCGATTAGAAACCATAGTTGTTGACTTGTTAGAAAAATTAAGCGCAATGGACAAAAGAATAAATGATATCGCACTACAGCAGCAAAATATTATTAACTATGTCTGCAAAAACAAAAGTCATCTTGGGTACTTCAAACTCCGTTAGCTACCAGCTTAAATACGTGAATACAAATAAGATATCAAACTCTTTATATAGCGCGTGTAATCTTGCCCACCCCCTTCGAACGCGATTCGCGAAACACAAAATGGTCTCCCGGCAAGACGAAGACGGGATCGCGAAAGCGCAGCGTGACTTTGGCATAATCGCCCGAGCGGATGAGATCTTTGTTCATCTCGACCACTTCGGCCGCTTTCTTGACAGTCCGACAGTGCACGATTGGCGTGTAACCGACCTTTATCGTTGTGGCGTGGTGTAACACGAAAATGCGCGCCTCGATCTCGCGAATGGCGACGGCTTCGGGATCTGATGTCAGTACCATCCCCTTGTGTATGTGTTTGCGTTTCAATCCTTTATGCACAATCGCAAGCGTCCCGTACTGCCCGGCTTGAATGTTACCAGAATCCACATCCTCGGTGAATATCGACTTGACACGCACCTTTTTGTAGTCTCCCTGTTTGAACGGACCCAAGTAAGCCCAAGTGTCGGTCGGAATGGTTCCTCGAACGCACACGCCGCCCACAACAATGCCGACGCCTCTGACCCGGAAAATGGATTCTATCTGGATGGCACACGACGTCTCCAAGTCGTAGGTGCGCCAAATGGGCAATTGACTGAACAATGCGTGGAACTGGTCCATGCCGTTGCGCGTCACGCACGACAGCGACACTACCGGCACAACAGCGCGCGCCACACAGCCGGAAATGACGTGCTCGTTGGGTTCCGTCGACGTTATGCTGTACCGTTTGCGATTGTGCTTTTTACACATGTGATATATTTGCTGCAGGGTTTCTTTTTGTATGTTTTTCGGAGTCAAATCGATTTTGGACACGACGACGATGATAGGCAGATTCATGCATGCGGCGCATTTGAAGTGTTCCTTTGTGATCGATGTCACTCCGCGATTTGCAGCGACGACGACCAGGACGTAGTCTGTCATGAGACCGACCATGCCCGAAATCGTAGTCTTAAAGTATTTTTCATGGCCCGGCAAGTCGCCGATCACGACGTGGCGATCCCCGATGCGTCCTTCTCGGATGGTCACGGTTGAGGTGCGCCCAGTCTCCTTCTCGTGTTTGTGTTGAAACAGGGTTGCGCGGGCGGCGCCGCGACCGTCGTCGACTTCGCCGAACAAGCAAGCAGTCAGCGTCGACTTGCCGGCGTCGACATTGCCTCCGGTCGCAACGCGCAGAGACATGGGCGATGCGCTTCGAGTGCGATACACGAATAAAGATATATGTCGTGACTATGATCCAATTTTTGGTCGAAACTAGAAAAGTGAGTGAGCGAATCCTCGTGTTGAGAATGAGATCTAATGCGTGTACTTGGTCATTGACAGTGACAATGGCGTATACGCTTGGATATTTGTCGATGAACCACGACAACATAACCGAATATACGGACCACGGATCTTTGGTGACGACGGACAACGCGTGTCTTGGCCGGCGTGTGACTCGGGGCCGTCATTGGAATCAAAAGTGGCGGGACAACCTAGACGCGGACTCGACGACGTTGCCGAAAGCACGCGTGCCTGGCACCATCATTGGTTACGTGGACGAGGAAGGATTCGTGGGCGAGAATGTCGCCCACAAGTACAATCAAGTGCAGCAAGGGCAGTGTGCATGGTGCGTGGTCGAGTGGGACCATGGGAAACGCTCAGTGTACCCAATAGGTGCAGAGGGTATATATGCACTTTCTTATCTAAACTAGCATACAACACGCCGTCTAAAACAGTCGTTTGACCGTATAAAGTCGTTGATTTTTTTTGTCAGAATGGCTTCATTGGGTCCTGCTTCTTTTCACGTTCTGGTTCCTACACCCCCTAACCCCAAAAGTCCCGTCGTAATTATGTTTGAGACGCGGATCAAAGATCTGTACAAAATCGCGGCCGGGTTGGGCATGAGACACGTGGAAACATTGATCGACATATTGAAGAAGGATCTTGATGCGCGAGAAAATGCTGCCGCTCCAAATAGTTCTGAGAAAATTGCCATGGCTCGACTTCAAAGGATGAACGACAAGTTAAATAACATTGTCACCGATTGGGCGCAGCTCGCCCCTTTAATACGCGAAAAATCGCAGATGAAATTGCAGGGCGGGAAGGGCGCAGCACACTTCGTTGCTGAAAAGACTAGAGAGATACAGAATATTCGCAATAGGACATGTAATAACAAAAAAAACTTGAAAGAAATCGAGACCGGGGATCATGCTAAAGAAGTCATGGATGATTTTGTGGAATTCTTAAAACATATGATAAAACACTTATAATAATAAACTGCTAAAAATATTAATCGTCTTGTATTTTCGGTGCGACATACAGACACAAGTATGAATCGTCGCCTATGCCTATTTTAATTCTCGAAGGTTGTTGATTGGACAGGCCTATGAAGCACGTATCGCCGCCCGTTCCCGCAAAAACGGACATGGACTTGATGGCATAGAAGGACAGTGTCATGCCGACTGCGTTTCGGAAGGCGTGTGAGACGATTCTGTCGGTCCCGATGGGTTCAGTGTACTTGACAGTGCCAAATTCTATCGAGTTGGATTGGCATTCGAATTGTGTTTGACTGACTTGAAATTGCACGTCGTTTTTGGCCATCATCATTTTGTCAAACCAATCTTGAACGACCTCTCTTGGTACGCGTAGTGCGACATCGTCTTCGAGTTCGGGTATGGCAAGTTCGTCCGTATCGATGGCGATGGTGCGTATTGAAAATTGTGTTTTTTGGTCTTTGTCGATGAAGGATATGATTAATTCTTCTTCGCTGGTGGCGGACCAGACGAGACTGTTCTTTTTGACTTTTTGGAGAATGTTCAAGAGGACTTCGGAGTACAGGCCGAGCACCAATGTCTGATCACACTTGTAGGATTTGAACTCTGCAGCCTCGAGCTCGAGTTTGACCAAAGACGTTTTTGACATGTCCATGGATATGACGTGGACGCCGTATGTGTCAAAGGTGACGTTGATCATTTTGTTTGTGTGGTGTAGTGCTTTCATGATCTTCAAGCATTGGGCTCCAGACTGCCACACACAATTCATTTCTAGAATCCTTTTTATGCTGCAAGTTTAATACACAAATGTCTAACATATGTTCCAAAATGATCATTTTTAAGTATTTAGGCCTATTTTTGTGTGTAAAAATGGGCAATCGTGTTCAAGGTTGTTTTGGGAAAAAAGAAGTGGTTGCTGTCATGGTAGATCGCACCGAATTGACGGACGCAATCCTGGAACAAAATGCGATAACGACCCATTTCAGCGAAGTCGACTTTTCTGAAATTGAAAATCCAAAAGGCAATGAGGATGACTGTAAATAGGTATAAACGGGACGTTGGCTTTAAAATCATGTCAGTCGCGCCCGTGAAATCTCTTCATGTTGTCAAACGGTCTGGAAAGCGTCAAAAGTATACGAATAACAAGGTGGAGCACTATTTGAAAGAATTGGGCTGTATACGACCTAAACTGACGAAGATAGACACAAGAGAGATATCGAAACGCGCGACTTTGTCGGCGGGCATGACGACTGTGGCGTTGGCGGAACACGTGGCGGAGGTGTGTGCGGCCATGGCGGTGCGTCACTGGGAGTATGGGGCGTTGGGTGGGCGAGCAGTAGTGGCAACGCTGCACAGACAGACGCCAAAAACGTTTACGGAATCCGTGCGCACACTCGAGAATATTCTGGATCCTGAATTTGTAAAATGTTGCGTCAAACATCAGGCCGTCTTTAACGATATGATCGTCCACGAACGTGATTTTCAATACGACATTATGGGCATTCGCACACTGCAACGCTCGTACCTCTTGCGCGAACAAGGGATCATTGTCGAGCGTCCGCAGTACATGTTGATGCGCGTGGCCGTCGCACTGCACAAAGACGATATTGACAACGTGCGGGCAACGTACGAGGCCACTTCGCGCCTCTTATACACGCATGCGACACCGACTCTGTTCCACGCGGGCATGCGCAAACAACAACTGGCGTCTTGCTTTTTGATGACAATGACCGATGATTCTATCGAGGGTATCTTCGAAACGTTGAAGCGGTGCGCTCTCATTTCAAAGGGGGCGGGCGGCATCGGTCTGTCTTGTTCTAACATTCGTGCCGCTGGTTCGGTTATTCGTGGCACAAACGGTACGTCAAACGGTCTCGCGCCGATGCTGCGAGTGTTTAACGATACAGCCAGATACGTAGATCAGGGTGGTGGTCGCAGAAAAGGGTCGTTTGCCATTTTTTTAGAGCCGCATCACCCGGACATTCTCGACTTTCTTGAATTAAAAAAAAATCATGGCGTGGACGCAGAAAAGGCGCGCGATTTATTTTACGGCCTGTGGATTTCCGATCTTTTCATGAAGCGCGTGAAAGCCGGTTCCAAGTGGTCGGTGATCTGTCCGTCTCAATGTCCGCAATTGCAAGACGCCGTTGGAGACGACTACGAGCGCCTTTATGTGGACTGTGAAACCAAAGGCAATGTGTTGCGCACGCTCGAGGCGAGAGACGTGTGGTTTGCCATTTTAGATTCCCAAATCGAAACGGGAACTCCCTACATGATGTTCAAGGATCACTGCAATCGCAAGTCGAATCAGCAAAACCTGGGAACAATCAGGGGGAGCAATCTCTGCTGCGAAATCGTCGAGTACACGTCGCCCGAAGAGTGTGCTGTGTGTACGTTAGCATCTGTATCACTGACGGCGTGCGCGTCGTCGACCGGATTCGACTTTAAACAGCTGGAACAAGTCGCTAGGCTCGCGACGCGGAATCTCAACAAGACGATAGACTGCAATTATTATCCCATCGAAGAGGCGCGCCGTTCCAACTTTAAACATCGTCCCATCGGGATTGGTGTCCAGGGGTTTGCAGACGCTCTCGCCATCATGGCATTGCCCTATGGCAGTGAGCGCGCTCGAGTGCTCAACAAGCAGATTTTCGAAACGATTTACTACGGTGCCCTCGACGAATCCGTCGAACTCGCCAAGGTACACGGTGCGTACGAAAGCTTTCAAGGTTCGCCCTTTTCCAAAGGCCAAATGCAATTTGACTTGTGGGGAGTCCACATGTCCGATGCGCGACACCTGTGGTCAACGTTGCGCGAAAAGCTGGTCCGTCACGGTGCACGCAATTCGCTATTGACGGCTCCCATGCCGACAGCTTCAACAGCATCGATCATGGGGAATACGGAATCCTTCGAACCGCGAACATCGAACTTGTATACACGACGCGTACTTTCGGGCGAGTACATTGTGATCAATCGGTACTTGCAATCCGCTCTAGAAGAGCGCGGCCTCTGGTCCGAGCAAATGAGTCGCGCGTTGATTCAGCAACGAGGTTCGGTGCAGAACATACCCAATGTTCCACAGGACATTAAAAACGTTTTTAAAACTGTTTGGGAGATTTCGCAGAGATCTATTATCGATATGGCCGCCGACCGAGGTTGCTTCATTGACCAATCGCAATCGATGAATATACATTTGGAAGAACCTACACGTGCCGTCCTGACGAGCGTCCACTTTCATAGCTGGAACAAGGGACTCAAGACGGGTATGTATTATTTGCGTACACAACCCAAAGCAAAAGCTTTGCAATTTACCTGTGTTATTGAAAAACCAGAATTAAAAGAAGAAGACGAATGTATGTCTTGTTCTGCGTAAAGGGTGTTTTAAATTAAAAAATTATAGGTCTTCTTGCGGTTTATCTCCTACTACATGTTCATTTTCGTCGCGTAAAAATGCATCGTCGTCTCCTGACGGACCTTTCGGCCCAGTGAACTCTTCCCACTCAATCACGCCGTCTCCGTTTTTGTCTTCTACTTTCCAAAGATCGGCGGGTGTCTTGGAACCCCTACTGTCAAAGAACTTTTCGACTTCGTCATGGTCGAGGGTCTTCGAGTTGTCTGTGTCAATTCGGTCAAAAATATTATCAAAATCATACGGATCCATAACCTGTTTGAGTTCAATGTCGAATCGAAGTGTTGCATCCGACGGTACCTTTGGTTCCAATCCGTCCATGCCGTATGCCAATTCGGGAGGAATGATGAGACGGCGACGCGCACCTTTGCACATACCTGCGATGCCCATGTCCCACCCTTGTATGACTTCTCCATCGCCCAGTTTAAAGTGAAAAGGTCCGCGCCCGTCCGTAGTGTCAAACATTTCGCCCTTTCGTTCAGAAACAGATGACTCGTCAATGTACGCTGCGTAATTGACCCACAAACCCAGGCCGGGTTGGGCTACTCTATCACATACATCTGGAACGTACGTGTCTGTGATTTTCAATTTGGCCGTTATTTCAATGAAATCGTCGTCGTCGGGTTCAACCCTGGTGATCAGGCCATGGACGGAGCCACCCAGAAAAGCCAATGCGACAATACCCGAAGAGATCTTCATTTTTATTCCATACAACGAAACAATTTATACTCCAAAATGACAAATCCATTATTTTTACAGGAATACTAAAGGTTTTTGTAGCGACGCGTCTTCCGCTGTCAACGGTTTTGAGGCATCATCTGATCCCCCAACAGTGGTGCTTTTCTTTTTCATGGCGTGGGGGGCAGCCACAGAGAGTACGAGAAGAGCGATGGCGCTGTATTGGACCAGAACGGCATTCAGGTTCGTGACGAAGGTGGGTTGATTTTGTGCATCCACACACACCACATCCAACAAAAGTCCCTGACCTAAAGCCGCACCGGCTGCCGCCACACCAATCGTCACGGAGGCGGTCCATGCGAAGAGGGCCGCGCGTATGGATTTCGCAGACCTGTTTTTCCTAGACATGAGCCAGACAGCGTTCAAGAGAAACGATCCCAAAAGGCAGCACCCGGCAATCGTTGGAGCGGTCGAAATGTCATGTCCGTCGCACTGGTTTTTGTACTCGTAAGAAAGAACGAATTCTAAACTGGCCGCGAGAGCGAGCATCAGACTAATCATACCAAAAAACAATTTCTGCATTTCAGACACTCGAACGCTACTTATATACCAGCATTTTCTCAATATATATTGTACCCATTGCTTTCTTTACTTTTGTTTCGAATGTCTGTACTCTGTTCAATACACTTTGGTTCGATTTTGATCGAGAAATTTGAGCACCTCCCTCGGTGTCATGCTTGTGTACTCGAAATGGGCCATACGGTAGTCGAAGATTTTCCCACCGTCGGCTTTTCGACCTTTGGCGCGTTTCGCTTTGGCAATCGTGTCAAGGTTGCGAATGCCGTACTCGTGGCCAAATTCTTTGTTCGGTCCTCTGTTCAATTTGAAAAGGTCGATAGCGACAGGGTCTTCCTGGAGGCGGTTCAACACGATTCTAGAGTCCGTCTCGTAGCGAACCATGAGCGGCTCCCATATATGGTTGTAGAATTTCTGGACGGGCGATCCACACTTGACGAGATAGTTGTACGCGGCCATGGTTTTTGCTGTGAACTGAGTGGCTCGGAGCAGCTTTTTTTCCTGTTCGATGACGTTGCGAATCGCACGGCCCAACGTACGCATGAACACGCAAAGATCAACAGACCTGTTCTGCCCGTACGCCGGTCGGCTCGTGTCGTACAGGTACTGAGGTACGGAAATAACCTTGCCGACGTCGATCGAAGACCAATCAAAATCAATGAATTTGACACTCTCGCTCCGGTTGCTTTCGTCGTAGTAGACGTTGTTGCAGTGACAATCGCGATGCGTAAATCGAGCCACTCGCTGCACGTTTTCAAGAGATTTGCACACGACTCGGAGCATTTTCCACAGTCGGAAATTCGCATTGTTCCCACGGAGAGTCATAAGCCAATGGTAGACCGATTTGTGGGTCTTGAGCTCTTCAGAACATATGACCAAACGGTCCTTTGCGCCTTTTTTCTTTTCTTCAAACGCCACCCGAATCAGTTTTGGAACGTACGACGGTGACCGCCGCATAAACTGTTCGTGGATCACGGCTTCGATAATGTAAGAGTACATCGTGGAGAGACGTGTCGTCGTTTTGAGAACGACATGTTGTTGTTGGTGCATGGCGTGTACCCAGAAAGCACTGTGCGATGGCCTCTTGAGCTGTGTTGCACCTTTGATGCTAATTTCGTGCTCACCGTCAGCCTCGCGATCTACGAGCATGACGCGAGGCTTGTGCAGGAGAATCTGACATATCTCGTACGCCAGACGGTACGTAGACATGGTATGCGCCGTATGGCACTGCGCTTTGAGCAAAGGCGACTCGCGCTCAAGAGTGCGTACATAAATGCCATCAATGTGGTCCACAGTGAACACCTCATCTGGTTTTGCAAACACGGGGTCGTGCTCGCGGAAACTAGTGACAACGTTGTTAATGAGGTGTGTCGTTGTACCAATCGGACCGGGGCGACAAATGACGTCGAAACACGACCTCGCGTCGAACCCTAGAGGACTCTGCCAGTCTACGCGGCGAAACTTTTTGGTGCGCGATGCCGGGTGCGAGGCGAAACGACGTTTGGGCATGGTGCGACGGTTCTTGTTGTGAATTCAATATGTATTGTGTTAAGTCGTTTACTTTTTAAGTCAAGACACTTTTAAGACACGCGGTTTAATTTTAAGACGCGCGATTTAAGTCAAGAATAGTTTGAACATAAGTTATTCTCTATACAAACAACTCACTAGTAACATCACAAGATGGCCACCATGTTCATGAAAGATATGATCGCCGTGACAGAAAGCGTTGGTGAATGGCGCGAGCGCAACGGAGTCGTCGAAACGAACCATAATGGCCGTCCGACCACGAGGAGCTTAAAATCGGGCTCTGACGGCCAGTTTCCGTTCGGCTACTTGGCCAAACTTGGGTCGAAGAATGCCATTAAGACCATTTCGGCGAAACAAGTCCTGACAGCATTGAAACACGCCGAGGACAAGACTCTCATCACAGAAATATACCCTACCCGATTTTGCGTTCACTGCAAAAGGCCGTCGTGGAATTTCATACGCTATCCGCACAAAGGACACAGTACGTGCAAGTCCTGCGGCACTGTCAATAAAATACACGAAGACAATGTCGGTTCGCTACACTTGAACGATGACGGACGTGCCAACTTCAACAAATTGAACTTTACCCAAGGCATGACGCACAACGATACCGAAACACGAAAGAGTGGAAAACGCATTCCGGCTCCTGGCACGCGCGTGAAATCTCACAAGAGGAATTTTTGGCGGATTCTCAAAAAAATCGAAGACATTGCACAACCATGGAACTTTGGGGCCATCGAAGTCATCATCAGACGCGCAAAAGCCAAATTGACCAAAGTATACCACCAAGTCCACACCAGACAAACGGTAGTCGACAAAGACGACAAGGAAAAAATGCCACACGGCGGCGCAGCGATGGCAGCAGCCTGTTTCTACGCGAGTATTCTCGAGTTTGAGGAAGTCAGCGGCGCGAAGACGTTATGCACGTTGCCGGCCATACAAGAATCCGCTCAAGGGGCAAGAGATCACAAATCAGGTCGCATGACCCGAGATGTCACCGACCTGAAGATTCTGAAATACACGACCATGTTGAGCGAGCGCGGTCTGTGTTCAGCCAAAGTCCCACATATTGGCGCTGAAACACTACGATTTCATCCGAAATCGTCAGCTCTTGAACACTCGAGAATGGCCATATTCAACGTGTGTACGCCCACGCGATTTCACTTGCCGGCGCGCGGCCCTTGGGGCATCACCGTGGAGGATTCGAAAAAGGGTGTCCTACAGATCAAGTCCGCCAAGACCAGCGGTAAAGCCTTTGCCGCAGGCATTCGCAAAGGTGACTATATTTTTCAAGTCAATCGCGAAGTTGCCAACTACGCATTGAACCCGACATCCTTTCAAAGATGGGTCGCACTCATGAAAAAACAAGATCCCAGCAAACCGATGATGGAGTTGACTATCATGCGTAAGAAAAAATATAGCCTATAAATGAATCCCTCAAAGATACAATGTTGTGGTGGATTTTAGCTTTTTTATGTGTGTTTTCGAATGCGTACCAACTAGACTATAGTGACCTCGCATCTAAACCGATGGCCCTCGACGTCTCCGAAACGTGCACGATGATTACCTATCACAATGAGACGATCTTGCACTTTCGTCGACAGACACTCTCGTTGGCCACAAACAGAACAGCCACCGTCAGCGTCGTGAATAAAGACTGCGATCTTGTTCTTTTTGGTTACCCAACTCGAAACCAAGTCGTCCTTTGGTACCCACAGTCCATGGTCGAAAAGGTGATCGAACCAAACTTCAACGTTCAAGTAGCAAGGTTTGGCCACGCACTAGACGTGCACGATAAAACATGGGTTGTTGGCGCACCCGGACGACAAAACGATGTGAGCGGCCACAACGCCACAGGTGGGTACGCCTTCGTCTACGAAGACGACCAGCTTCACTCGTGTCGCTCACTGTACGATACGTACTGTTATCCCACAGACTCCACGTGCTTGCTCGGATTTGATTCCATGAAAGATTACTACAACTTAACCGACGCGCTCATCCCCCCGTTCCAACAGGAGTGCAGAACGTCCGGCACTCCAGTCTATCAAACAGGGCCACTCGTCAGGGACATTGTGCCTTATCAACAGTTTGGGTTTGATGTGGTATTGACAGGCGCGCTCAGTGACGCGACAGCCGGACTCTTTATTTCGGCGCCCGGGGACACCAATCGGTTTATGGAAGACAACCGAGGAGAAAACACCGGACGGATCTATGGCTATAGATCCGTCCAATATAAGAATATCACATGGTGGGAGATGACCGCGACGTCTCCGCTGAAAGCACCAGAGATCGCGACGGTGACGTACAGAGCGTTCGGAAGATCCATATCAGCTTCCAATGACCATTTGACCGTGTCCACCTATCCGTTGTACGACCACTCGGACGAACCGTTCGTCTATATCTACGACTGTCACTTGCACCAGTGTGATCTCAGTCCAAGTCGAGGCATTTCGACTAATGATTTGCCCGGCAACGTTTTGGACTACTTGACAGTGGCAGAGATGTCGTACACGTCCGGAAAAAATTGGGATTACATTCCTGCAGACGTCCCGGGCGATCAACTCGGCGATTTCCAAAACGAATTCATCGGCGCTCAAGTGGCCATTGTCGGCACCAATGTTTTGTTGCCAGATGTGCGCCACCAAAAAATCTACAGGTTGGGCGTCGACAGCGTACAGAGAGAGACACATTCCTTTGCAAGTCAAATGGGGTATGACACCGCTTCAAGCCACTGGGTGCACGACGCCTCTCACACGGACAAGCTTTCACACTTGGAGGCCTGCGTGTCGGGTCGTGTAGGCGGGGCAGGTGTATGCCAACCATGTCCCATCCAATTCGTACAGACGGACGGTTGGCTGGCAGAGTGTACGGCCTGTCCAAGGAATTTTACCACGAATGCTACTGGCCAGACCACATGCATGCCACGAAAACGCGGCGTCATACCCGGGTTAGAATGGTCCCAGGCGGTCGTGATTATGAGCGTGATCGCTGTTTCCACGCTTGTACTTTACGCATTGTTTGTAGCGTGTGAGTGCTGTGAAAGTCAAGAAAGAAAGGTCAGACAGTTTGTAGATACAGTCAGTACCGTTTAACATTATTCATTCAATCAAATCGTGTACAAATCGTAATCGCATCTGTCTGTATGGGTGATATGGTATTTGGTCCAATATTCTTTTCGGAATGCCCATTTGTTTTGCCTCCCGTGTCATGACCATGAACGCATACTTGCGCCGCGAATCAAAGCGACAACGCGTGCAAATACACACGCCCATCACGTTGGACTGCGACGGACGGCCACACGACTTGCACCGGTGACGCATATACTCCTTTGCTGCAGCTTCCCACGAAAGCCGGCCAATAACATTGCGAGCACGACGCCATATGCCACATTGAACACACCATTGTGTCCAACTCATACGAACATACGCTCGGCCAAACACGCGCAAGTATGTATACACGCGCACTCTTACGCGCCACGAACGCAAACGAACAGGCCGACGTAAGGCGCCGGCCAGCCAGTCGCGTGAAATCATGCGCGTGCAATCACGCCACCGCAGAAACGAACGAATGTGGTAGACGACATCGAGGGGTAGATCCATGTGTAATGAAAGTTACGTCTAATTCAATTCGTTTTAATAGTTAAAGTCATGTTTTAAAAAAAGACTATTCTGCGACTAATCCATATTATGTATGACTCGTTTTATAAATACATACAATGCATGCCAAATGAACAGTACGGTCAGTGCAAACGATCCGCACCATGTTGGCATAATAGACACGGTGCGTGAGCCATGGCATGACCCGGTGTTCAAACTTGTGGCGATACTCACCGCGCTTGTCATCATCCTATGTTGTTTGTTAAAATGCATTTTTGTTCTGGAGCGACGTGGCCGAAAAACTCGACTGTCTCGGAAGGCGAGTCGATCAAAAATATCACCAGTAGATTTCTTAGAAGCGCTCGAATGAGTATTTAAATTGCGCGGAACAAATGAAGATGCGCTTTAATGTCGTATTCGTTGGATCTGTGGGCGGTGGCAAAACGTCCATCATTCAGCGATACTTTCATAAGGACCGCGATATTTCCAAGCACGTGTCCACGATAGCCGTTGATTTCATTCCTACGACCATCAATGATGTGCGCATGTCCATTTGGGATACGTGCGGTCAAGAACGTTTTTTGGCTATTACGAGTTCATATTTCATGCGTGGCCACGTGTTCGTGTTGGTGCACGATGTCTCCGACAGCATGCTGGATCATGATTTGAAAAAGTGGCATCAGGACATTGTAATGAAACGACCGTCGAGACATGATCCTGTCATCATTGTAGTTTCGAACAAAACGGACAGGAAGCTCCTGTGTACAGAAGATGTCCAAACGTGGATCAATCATAACATGTTCGATCACGTGTACACCTCGGCCAAAACAGGAGAAAATATTGACGAACTCTTTACAAAAATTAAAGACGCCATCCTCGTGCATCAAACAGATTGGATGTCACCGTCGTTGCCCGCGTTGCCCATAGCAGACACTCCGAAAGTCGCGCCCGGTTGTTCTTGCTGAAACATCGTCGAAATAGAATGCGCCTTTGACTTGCGCAACACGCGTTGTATAGCATCTGACGTCTGAGCTATGTAAGGTTCAAAATCAAGCTGGTGATCTATGTTCAATTCAGCAATGAATTTGTGACATTGTCCCGTCATCACGACACAATAATCAAGGCGCATGTCTGCGTGTTCGCCACCGACGTCTTGGCACCAACTTTGAACCGAGTACCGACACACGATCTTGTCGGTGATATTCATTCTTGTCCATGATCCAGACAAGGAAATGTCAGTCGAGCTGACGGCGACCGGGGCAGTGAACGTCTGTACGTGCTTAGGCCGCATGACTGACATGTACAATATACACATAAAAACATTCGTTCATTTATAGTTCCATTTGAAAAAGTTCCGTGCAACGATTCGACGCCTCGTGTACAAAATCCGCGGCTTGTTGGAAATAAGAGTCTTCTGACGCCCGTTGAACGACCGTCTGAATGTGCAATGAAGCCTCCTCGTTCCACTCTCCCGGCACGAATCGATTCGAAACATGCTGGCGCACACGATCTAACGTTCGGGACGGATGCTGATGTATATAACATTCTGCGGCCAATAAATGATACCACAAACTCGCATGCTGTCGCATGGTTTCATATCCCTTTTGGGTCTTTTGGATAAATGCCACAAAGGTTGGTGACGCATGCCCGCCCATAGCGTCAACCATTTCATCTGTAATGCGCATCGGCGTCGACACGTGTTTTGGATCCTCGCCCAATACGTAGCCGAAATCAACATGTGCGAGAGAACCATCCGATCCCACTAATATATTCTCCAAGTGACGGTCGCCCAACCCCATGGCAAAAGCCAGTAGACACGCACCGGCACACGACCGCACAATTCTACCACGAACTTTTCGGACCGTTTCGTGGGCGTTACGAGTCATGATGTAATTCAATAACGATGTTGTTTTGCGCACGTCATATAACGTAGCTGCCCCAGGAATCATCACCATACAGCCCATGTCCTTTGTAAACGGAAAGACGTCGTACGTGTGAATGAATTGATTTGTAACATTGCGGATCCAGTACGCGACGACCATGGAGAGTCGATCCGTGCGCACGTCCTCTTGTTTGATAAGAATACACAGCTTTCTGCCCGTCTCCGTTATACATGTCAGCGACAAAGGCCGAGACGACGAACTAAACCGTTTCGTAGACGTCATCGACACGACGACGCACGATGGGTTCCACGGCAGTCTGACTTGTCTGTGTTGCTCAAAAAATGCCTTTAAGAGTTTATCGTGTAATCGCTTTCCGTTTTTACACACAATACTTTTCAAAAGCTGGACCCACAAAAAGGAAGTGTTCAAATCGTTTTGGACAGACTCGTGAACTCGATTCAACAACTCGTATTGCACAATTTTTAACAAAGACGTGTTCGTGTCAGACTTTTGAAGCTCACACTCAAACCAAAGCGCGTACACAAGCTCTAATCGTTTTGAACACATAGGTATCAATCCCGACCAAAACAACTCTGTCCGTGAGCACGACACGTACACCCACCAGTTCATCATTTTATGATGAACTTCCGGTACAATATTGAACCAAGCATTGATGACGGCCTGCATCAGATACTGACTCTGCAGACACGACGACAAGGCGAGGTGAAGTATATTGTCAATGGTCAAACGCGTGCTACACACCCGCGAGCACAAGAGCCTTTTGCAAGACAAACGATGGTGTGTATCTATGTGCGCCCGGAAAGTCGACAACTGTTTCCGATGCGCCGCCGAGCAAAATGCATGCACTTGCCACGGGATGTGATGACCAAACTCCGCATAGTGCGTTTTCAAAAAATCTGCTTCTATTCTCGAATACCTTTTGCCGGGCAACTTGTACTGTAGCCCACGATACAAACTCAAAAGCGTATTGGCAGCTTGGTTCCATGTGCGGTTCAGCAGTCTCACACGAAACAATTCCGGAAAGCTTAACGGCATCACGGACAATGCGCGCACCAACCACTCCACTTTAAATGCCTTTTTCGACGACGATGCACACGGTGCACACATCCGATGCGTGGCGGATCCGCGCTGAATAGGCGAAGGACCCTGGTACTGAAAGTACGAAGGCAAACGCTCGCGGTAAGCCGTGCAAGAATCGCAAAATACACGTCCACAAGAACGACAATGATGTTTGCGACGAAATATAGAAAATGCAGTATTGCACGCAAAACATCGTCGAACGCGTTCATCTGGAATCCAAGCTGTGGGTATCCGTGGTTGGATGGTGACACCCGGAAACGCCTCGTGTCTATCCACGCGCATCGACATTGTCAAATCGTGAGACATGCATCAGCAAATCCAAAATGTAGTAAATACCTTCATTCCGAAACAACTTTGTGAAGTATAAAAACAAAGACGAACACACACAAACGATGGAAGATATTATATATGCTCTTGCCATTGTTCCCATGGTACTCTTTCTTGTGTGGTTCGCGTGCATCTCGGAGAAAGACACCAACACGACGCCACACAAACGTGTCAATAAACAGTCGGACGAAAAATCCTCAGTGTCTATAGAAGAGCGTATTCGCCGCCGTAAAAAGGTCCTATACTAATTTACATACTAGTTTAAGAATAAGATAGTTATTTATTATCAAACAAAGATATCAACACACATGAGTTCTCCAAGCTCTGTAACTATGCCATCTCCAAGCTCTGTTGCTCCAACACCATCTCCAAGTTCTATCTCTACGTTGTCTCCAAGCTCCGGACCGTCCCCAAGTTCTATGTCTACGTTGTCTCCAAGCTCCGGACCGTCCCCAAGTTCTATCTCTACGTTATCTCCAAGTTCTATCTCTACGTTGTCTCCAAGTTCTATCTCTACGTTGTCTCCAAGCTCGTCAGACGGTGGTACAACAGACACGGGTCCGTCCCCAAGCTCGTCAGACGGTGGTACAACAGACACGGGTCCGTCCCCAAGCTCCTCGGACGGTGGTACAACAGACACGGGTCCGTCCCCAAGCTCCTCGGACGACGACTCGCCAGGTCCGAGCCCAATCTCAACGACAACGCATAGTCCACAACTGACCCCAAGCTTCGCCACAACGGCTATACCACAGTTGGTACCCAGTGCCTATGAACCGTCGAACACAGACATATTCACAGACAATCCTGTCTTTCCTTCAGTCGCATTGGTCGTCTTTTCCATTTGTATGCTTGTAATTTTTGTATTCAGAAAAGAAATACGAAAGATGACCTTTCGTCGTGAAGCGTACCACACCATTGATGAACCATCGCCCTTTACGGAAATGGCAGCCGTTGCACAATCGGAACCGTTGGGCTCGGAACAGGTAGAACAAGACGCGGAGGCGGACGGTTATGACTTTAGGGTTACACCTACCGAAGAAGACCAGCATTCCGAATCAGGACAACCCACTACGGATCACATCGAAGAATTAATTTAAAAAAATAAAATCTCAATTTTTTCTGTTTATGCGTATTGGGTTGAGAACTGAAGTTCTGGCGTCTCCGAATCGTTTTCGACACAGTCGGAAAATGTAAGCGAGTACGCCGTCGTATGATCGGGATCGGGTAGAGAGTCGTAGTATTCCTTGGACAGACCAGTGTACTTGCGATGACCAGCAAAGTGTCGGACCGCATAATCGTGACACTTCCAATCTTTCCCAATAGATTTCTGGCTCATCATGTAGAAGTCGCCATGGCCTAGGTTAAGTACCACCGAAACGGCAGTCTTGGTCCAATGCTTCTTTTTCCTGGTCACTTGTTCGAATGAAGCCGATCCAGAAGAAGCAATGGGTTCTTCTTTACCAACTGGCTTTGTCTTGTAGTACCAAGCGAATCCCAGTGGAATGGGACGCCCAACCTTGAGGCAGTTGACGGAACCAGGCTCGTCACCATGTCCACGCTCCACATCGCCATGATGTCCGATGCCACAGTCAAGCTTATAATACTTGTTTAGCTCGGCGAACTGATGCCGAAACTTGTAACCAAATGGTCCGAGTACTGCAGCAAAGCGCTCACGAAACTTGGCCAGTTCGCCTTTGAATCCAAAGTTCGTAAACTTGATGGCCGGATTCTTGGGATGTTTGTGGCGTACATAGTCTTGCGTGACGTCGCCTTCGTCGGGCTTAAGCTCCGGCTTGTTCAATGGATTCACAGGCTCTTGAAGGTCAGTGTAGCACCCGTTATGACGCGCCAGCTTGTTCTGAAGTCCATTGGTCGCTTTGGCCCGGCGGGACCACTTCAACTTGTCGTATTCAGTCGCTTCAAGCGTGCCATAAAGCCGGTTTATACCAATGCCCAACTGCTGGGCACAGTTGCGCCAAACGAACACGTTCGCCTCTTCAACTGGTTGACCGTTTCGCTTTACAGCTCCTTCAGGAAGCATTTGGTTCAATTCCACTGGAGCCTCGACGTCAAAGCCAAGTTCCGAAAGCATACGACGGCACTGGCGAAGTTCGGCGGCGGACCACGAGCGACCCGTAGGCTTATGGACGTACTTGCGATATATGGCCCGGGCTTTGTCTTCATCGTAGACTTGACGTTTCGTATCGTCAAACACTTGTTCGAGAACACTTGCGAATTCGTTTTCGGACACTATTGGAAGTTGAACCACCTTGAGTTTCTTCGAGGTATCGGCGAGGTCCACAGAACCACTGGCGGCGCGTTTCGTCCCGACAACCCTGCCAAAAGGCACGGAAGCGATTTTCGAGACTTTTGGCGAGGGTACGAGAGCCTGAAAAAGGCTGGAAAGGGCTGGGCTGCTGGCGGTGGACATGGTGTTGGGTGGGTTTTGGTGTGGTGTCGGACGTGATGTTTAATTTAAATGTTTTAAATTTGGTCCATATTTAAGTCAGCGTGTATCTTATAAATGTTGACGACTGTGCATAGATGTAGCACCACATGCAAGTGTTATGCCGACGTGCATATATGGGCGCGTTACATACGCAAGCAGCGCGGTGAACTTTCAGGGCTCGCCGATGTGCTGAAGAGAAAACAAGAGTGCCACCAAGGTACTCTTGTCGAAAATAGACGAAAACACCAAGAGTTGACGATGCCATGGTCCGAGGTGACCAAAAACATAAATTACTTTTCGTAGAACTTCGTCGGTATAACGAAAAATCCGGTATAAGCTTGTCACACGTTTTACTCTGATTTTTGGCTGGATCAACTATTTAAATACACAGCTGTCTGGTAAATGAGATCACGAGCCCTGTCGGACGAAGGAGTCCGATTATATTTGCACGGGATTTCGCCGTCACGCTCTGGGAGCTGGGCAAGAGGGTTAGTTTGTGGCATTTTTACCACAGATTATGACGAACGCATATTTGAAGTAGTTCAAAAATGTTACGAGTCCACCATGGCACTGGCCGCGGCATTTGACGAACCAAACATGCGTGCGCGCTTGGACTTGGCGGTGGTACACACTGTACGCCTGATGTTGAGTAACGACGGTAAAAGCGTAAAGAAAAGGCAAGTCCGCAAAAGCTTTCGTTTCTTTATGGACGTCATGGTACAATCGCTTCGCCGAGAGGATCATCAAACAGTTCACATGTTGTACCTGGCTCTGACACATCGTGCGATTGTGAACACGAGCTTAAAAATGAGAAAGAAGGATACAGAACTGTTAGAACAAATCTCGTGCATGTACGGTCCGCCCATATATGAAAATCATGTAAAATACATGTCATCGGCAATGTCCGACCATATACTGCCATCGTTGATTGCGTTTCAAATCTACATTTCGCGCAGAGAATTCAAGGGGCAGAACGACCTTGCAAATGCTGCGAGAGAGTTTATGACCATATACAAATACCTTGAACATAATCCAAAGGATATATTGCCACTGTACAATCAAGAACTAATGTCTACAAAACAAATTGGAAAACTCTCGAATAGACTACAAATGAAATAAAAATAGTCTCGTCGACCATGCATAGCTCAGATAATTTCCAGTATAAGCATACGCAAATGCATATGACAAATGGGATCGGGTCAATCAAGAAAAGCACATGTACTCGAATGTCCAAAGGGGTATGACAAAGTCGAATTCCGAAAAATATGCACACTCTTCGACAAACTCGACAGAGACTCAAACTTGGGCGTTTCAAGCGATGAGCTCACAAACATTGCCGAGCTGCATGTCAAAAACTGCCAGACGCAACTTCAAAAACGATTGCAGGCAGAGCAAGAGTCGTTAGAAAGACAATTGGTCGAAATCGAAGAAAAGTGCACGCAAGACATTGAAAAAATCCGTTACGAAGCAGCCACAGCGAAACAATCGGCGAGACAACAAAATAAATACGCACGGGCTAACATTCAATCGAGAATCGACAAGTATGCGAATCTGGACGAAGACGGTCGCGAAAATGCCTTTATGAAGGTGTTGATGCCACGCGACGAATCACACATTGATTTCTGGACGTTCTTTGAATATATGAAAAGTCGAACGACTGACATCGAAAACATAGAAGAATAATGTACATAATTAAAATAATTGATCTATTAAAAATGTAAGTTTGATGTCATTTCTTGATGTGATGTCGTGACGAGGAGTTCGGCCGTGACGTGAAAATGGTCAGAACCCTGATCTGCATTGGGGGCTTTTTTACCAAACTCTTCGGTGTGCATATGTAGTACTTGAAGATCGGGCGAGATCAGTATGTAATCGAAGGTGGAGAGGTGCCAGAAATTATAAGTAGGTGTATTCACACCGATACCATTGGGTTCCCCCGCGGCGTTGCGCAGACGGGGTTTCATTATCCGCGGGACCACTTCAGACACTAAACGTGCATACGAATCAGTGTAGTCGCTGTTGAGATCTCCACCTACGACGACGGGTATACCATTCAAATCTTTCCATTTTTTATTTACCTTTTTAATAGCTTCACAAAACTCTTCGATTCTTCGCGCTTCCATATCCCCATATCCAGATTTAAGATGCAGAGACACAAATACGATGTGTTGTTTGGAAACCCGGTGTTGAAGTCTCACCGCAACAACAACCTGCGTTCCTCTGGTCGGGCGCAGTATCGCTGAAAAACGATCCACAAGATGAAAGATAGTCGTATCAAACAGAATCACACTACCGTCGTAATTATGATCCTTTAATTTAGAACAACCAATCTCCATGTTCTGGATATTGTTCTTAACATAATTTTTCTGATCATTCGTCGCTTCGTTGAGCATGACGACTTCCGATCCTTGTAGTGCGCCCACAACACGATCTCGGCGGTTCTTCCACAGCGCGTGTGGTAATCCCGTCGTCTCTTCTTCATAGGGCGTCATGCCCGGCCACGGCTTCCCGCCTGTCAGAATGTTGTACGTAGTGACTTTAAAAGTAGTCCGTTGGTTCATGCCTGCCTTGGACAATACCCTCACTCTTTTTGTACCCCTGTAGACGCCTTCTGTTGTGGTGAGCATAAGAACAGTAGCTCTCCATTTGGCCCCATTGCCGTCCTTCAGACTTATGACCGTCTCCCCGATCTGCTTCGATGCCGCGTGGATGAGAAGTTTTTGGTCTATCTCAGCTTTCGTACCATCGACCCAGACGTCGTTTTGTGCCTTCCAATGGCGAAACTCTTCCGAGTTGCTGCTCTTCACGCCTATCGTTTTAATAAGAATGGCACGGATGGGTTGGCTATTGCTAATCAAGCTCATTCGCAAAAATAGCATATCTATTTATACGTCCCTTTTTAGGAATATCAGAAACATAAATGAACATTGTATATAAATATCACCGTCTTGTACATATATGCCAGAATTTTGGCACTCGATGGTTGAAAAAGATGCCCCGCTCACAAAGCTCGAAGAGCGGGTGTTCGGCTGCGACGATTTGTGGCGACACATCAAAACGTTCATCTTTAGTCCCAAAGTATGTTGGGCGACTGTGGCCGGATGTACTGATCCGTGTCAAGGCGACATGCTCATCTCGTACATTCAAAAGCACACGTTTAAACATTTTCGTCAGGGTGCCATGAAGAAAGGTATCTACACTACAACATCGTATACGTGCAGAAATCATGTGTATAAAGACGATGTGAACCCTTGTTCAATATGTTAAGAGCAAAAAGCACAATAATGACGGAAATATTCTAAAACTAATTTAAACATATGTGATTCCGTATTTAGTTGTCTACATGTATTGACGTACAAGATGCTCACGTTCCAACACTTTGGCACGGCGCGGCATCGCGACGACGAGTATAATATTACAGTGCGCCTGTACGGTCGATGTGCCGACGGCAAATCCGTAGCGATCACCGTCTCCGACGTCCCTGCGTACGGTTTTGTCCGTTGTCACTGTGACGACGAGTTCCGAAGACGCTTCGAGAAGTTGCTGCAATGGTGGGTTTCCATGAAGCGTGTAGAACAATCCACCAAAAAATACAAAAAGGATAATGACAACGCCGCGAAGCCAGTGGACAAGGTCTTCAATCAATGGAAAACGTGGTGGTTTGAGAAGTGTGTGATTGGACCCGAAGACATCTCCTGGACCAAAACGCACGGGCATAACATTCGCTACGTATTGGACGGCCTCGGTCCCGAAGTGTGGCGGTTTCAAGTTCGCCGCTACGATTTATGGTCAGCGATGTTAGCATTGATGAAAGACCCGGACAAGTGTTACGAAAAGGTGGTTGAGTTTCGACGCAAAATGATTCAGTATTCAAATGGTCAAGGCGTGCATCCGTGCCCGCTACCCATCACCCCATACCTCGACCAGAGCGAAATATACGAAACCATGTTCAAGCCGGAAATTGTCTGGATGGTAGATCACCTGTTGCCGGCGTGTTCGTGGATGACGCTGCATGCCGGTAAAGCGTGCACAAAAACGACCACGTGTGATCTTCAATTCAATTGCTCTTGCGATGACGTGAAACCGTGTTCGGAACCGCCTATTCCCATGGCGCCATTTCGTGTATTGTCGTACGATATCGAGGCCGTTCCCTATGTCAACCCCGACACTGGCGAGTGTGAGTTTCCCGACCCGAAACGCGATTGTATCTCGACCATTGGCGTTTGCGCCTTTGACATGGTGTCGGCCAAAATGCGACAAACGGTGTTTATGCTCGAGTTGGCAGGTCAGGCTCAATGCGAAACGTTGCCAGCACTATCTGAAGAAATGAAAACAGACGATTATGACCCATCCGAAACTGTAGTCCATTCTTTTTTGGACGAAAAGAAAATGCTAGCCGCGTTTTCAAAGATGATTCGGACCTATGATGCCGACGTCATTACGGGTTACAACGTGCTTAATTTCGACAACGTTTATCTCGTACAACGTATACAGGCCTTGTGCGGATGTGGTGGCGAGGACTATTGTCCAGCCTGTTCAAAAGCGAGGACATTTTCGAGAATAAACCGCCCAACGACGCTCAAGAAGAAATACACATTTTCGAAACAGAGAGGCGGCCGAGAATCTTGGGAAGCTTGGATCGAAGGGCGTGATTGGATGGACCTGTACAGAACAGTCATGACCGACCACAAGCTACGTTCTTATAAACTTGACAATGTTTGCACGGAACTTTTGGGGACCAAAAAGATCCATATCGATTACGAGGACATTCCAAAGTACCAACAGACCCCCGACGGTCGCGTCTTTTTGGCGCAATACTGTGTGAAAGATGCGTGGCTGCCTTGTCAAATCATCGTCAAACGCTGCAAGCTCGTCAACGCGTTGCAGATGGCACAAGTGACCGGCGTACCACTAACGTCTATTATTCATCGTGGCCAGCAAATTCGTACGATGTTGCTCATGCTTCAATTCATAAAAGCGCGGTGTCGCAAAGACCCAACGCATCCCCGCTGGTTCTTGCCCGACGAATCGGCCAACAAGCCGCCGGCCATCGAAGGGTTTGAGGGAGCCGTCGTCATTAGGCCTTTGCCGGGCTTTTATCAGACACCCGTAGTGACTTTGGATTTCGCATCGTTGTATCCGTCCATCATGCGCGCCTACAACATGTGCTTCTCGACGCTCGTGCCAACTCTTGCGGAAGCGCGCCGGCGCAAACTTGTATGGTCCGAAGAGACACACAATATCAAAGACCCAAAGGACCCAAACTACCCCGAAGTGCGACCTGTGCGCTCCTTTGACTATCCAGAGGGTGGGCGCTTCGAGTACGTGGCGCGCGACACTGACGTCTGCTTTGTGACTTCAAAAAAACGTGTCGGCATTCTGCCCGAAATTCTGGCACAGCTGCTCAATAATCGTAAGCTCGTCAAGAAACAGCGCAAGAAATTTCACGAAAAGTCGATGGAGTACGCTGTGCTCGACGGTCGGCAGCTAGCTCTCAAAGTGTGCGCCAATTCCGTGTATGGGTTTACCGGGGCAGGACAAGGCTATCTCCCTGAGAAGCGTATTGCTTCGTCTGTCACAAGAGTCGGCAGAGGCATGGCCAATCATACCAAGTTTATGTGTGAAGAAAAATACAAAGACCATGGCCTGCAAATCGTGTACGGGGATTCTGTTATAGGGTCTACACCGCTAATTCTACGCATCAATGGCAATATTGTTGTTCGACGTATCGAAACGTTGGCAAGTAAGTGGTCTGCATATCATTATGGAAAAGAATCGTGCGAACTCACTGGCGTCGAATCTTGGACTGAAAAAGGTTGGACGCCAGTGAAAAGAGTGATTCGCCATACGTGTAAAAAAAAACTCGTACAGGTCCACACGCATACGGGAAACGTTGTTTGTACAACCGACCATTCGCTGGTACGTATATCTGGTGAAGAAGTTGCGCCCAAAGACCTTTATACAGGCGACCGTTTGCTTCACCATTGTCCTGTAAGATTTCCGGAGCGCAATCATACGTGGACGTTTGGTTTCAATCGAGTTTTGACTCGGCCGAATGGTAAGACATACAAATCACTCAAAGAAGCAGCGTCTGATTTGTCAGTACACGTGGGCACGGTTACACGTAAATGCACATGGACGTACACGAACAAAACAATTTGTTATACTCCACAGTTTGCACGACTTCTAGGAATGTTTATTGGAGATGGTTCATGCGGCAAATACTCATCAAGATCAGGCAAAAAATGTTCATGGGCAATCAACAATGCAAACAAAGAAATGCTGAATGAATACAAAACAATTGCTCAAAATATTTTTCCAAGCTTCGGGTGGAAGATTTTACCGACACTCAAATCTTCGGGTGTATACAAATTAGTTCCTACATCTTCCAAGTATGGTAGTGTTGCACGTTTTGTGGTATTCTGGAGAAACATATGTTACAACGACAAACGTGAAAAAATACTGCACGACTGTGTGTTGCAGTCGTCTGTAAAACATCGTCAACAATTTTGGAAAGGCCTGCATGACGCGGATGGTACCAAGAAAAGTTCGGCGCCAGAAATTTCGCAAAAAGGAACACAAATTTCTCTATCCATTGTCCTATTATTGCGCTCGTTGGGGTGGGAAAACGTGGTCGTTGACACACGCCCAGACAAACCAAATATATTTCGCATGCGCGCACGTCACAAGACAAGGAAATCACCGGAGAAGGTGAGAAAGATAACAGATTGGAATCGTATAGAAACATTTGTCTATGATTTGACAACTGAAAATCATCACTTCCACGCGGGTGTAGGTACTCTGGTAGTACACAACACAGACTCGGTATTTGCGAACATTCCGGCGTCTATGTGCAACACAAACTGCTCCCAAGAAGAATTGATCCACAAGGTGAATGAGATTGGGGTTAAAATGGGGGAATATTGCACCAAAGCCTTTTTGCCTCCGAATGATTTGGAGTATGAGAAATTCTATTACCCCATTCTTTTGAAAGGGAAGAAACGGTACGCGGGCCATAAATTCGAACCGGGCCTCGCGCCAAAATTAGACGTCAAGGGCTTTGAATGTGTGCGTCGCGATTTCGCGCCGATTGTTTCGAAAACCCAAAAGAAAATATTGATTAAATTGTGCAAGGAGAACGATGTGCAAGGAGCAATTGCGTATGCCCGAGAGATTGTGGTCAAATTGTTACGGAATGAAGTGCCTATTGAAGACTTAACAATGTCCAAGCAATTGACGCGGAAGCCAGAAGATTACAAAAATCCAATGCCTCACACAGTGTTAGCGAAACGATTGCAGGCCACACAGCCGGCGCACATTGCCCCGAAGACTGGGGATCGTATTCCCTTTTTGATTCGGCCTGGATACAAAGGTGAAAAAACATGCATGCGAGCAGTATCTCCGGAAGACGTGCGCGAAGGCAGAGCGACGGCAGACACGAGATGGTACCTCAGCAATCAACTGCAAAAGCCCTTACAGCGCATTTTTGAAATGCTGATGGAAAATTCGTCGGAAATATTCGAGGTCTCAGAGGTCCATCAACCCCAAATTGTAGCAAACGATACGATGCGCAACTTTATACAAAGGTCAAGTACACAGAAACGACCAAAACGCGCGGCGACACAAATCGAAAGACAACCTAAAAAAAAGAAGAAAATGGCAACCATGAATATTGCCGCATTTTTTAAATGATAACTTGCCAAATAAGTCCTATTCGCTATTTTCAAAAGAAAAAGAAAATGACTGCATAAAATAAAAGAGAACAAAAGATAAATAACTTTTTTTTTTTTACCAATGTCGCATTTCTTTAATTTCATACGTCAACAAATATTTTTGTAATTCGTCCATGAATCCATTCGTCCTTTGATCTCCACCAGCACTAGACCGCTGATTTAAGCCAGCGATAACACGGATCTCATTCGCAACTGAAAATCTAATCGTACAACTCTGATCCATGCGTTCATAATATGCCGATTCGCTACCTAGATGGATATTTAGGTCATTAACGCGTAAAGCTTTGGGTAAAAGCCGAGCATTGAGAGCACCAGTGGTGGGTGATATCATATTGTCCACTCCACTTCGCGTGGAGAGTTGTCTGCACTCGTTACGAGAATCGTTATACAATCCTTCTTGGCCGAGATCCACCTCTACGACTATCTCAGGGAACTTGTGTTGCTTCAAAAGAATAGCAATGATGACGACGGCTTGTGTATACGTCCAGGCCGCGTCAAAATTCACTATTACTCCAAGTTTATTAATGGACAGAGATTCGTCCAAAGACCACTTTGTGTCAGCTTTTTCAGCACCCAAATTCATATCCAATACATGCACCGTCCACTGCAAATCGCCATCCGAATAAATTTTGCTCAACATTTCCTGTTGTATTTCTTGCGCATCTTCATCTCCAGCTGCAGCGGCATCATAACATTCGGCGTAATCAATTAAAAGTTGCACACAATACGGATTTGCATTCACAAAATGAGAGCCAAATGTAAGAGTACCTTTAAGAACTGTAGACAGGCTAAAAATTGGATGCGTTTTAGGGATAGTGATGGACATGTCTCGAACGGTAAGCGTTATTGATTCGGAAACATTCATCCCGCTCACATAGGTGTGGAATCCCGACCTTTGTCTTTTATTAGCCGCACTCATGTTATATAAAAAAACATGTTCCTAAATAGTGCCGAATACTAGAATATGTTTCACATAAGTCATATATGAAATGGCCGACACAAAAAAAGCAGCTCGTGTCTTACATTATGTCGAACATCGTTCTCGTGTTATGTTCCGACGACATTGCCGTACCAGTGGACCTCGATAGTATTAAAGATACGTGCCCCCCGGTCTTGGCACGTTTCCTCGGCATTGGGTTAAGTCAATTCTCCGACCCGTCGAAGGACGAACAAGGTCGTTTAACATTTGCCAAGACATTTGGCATTTCTCAATATCAATTTGCGCTCATTATGGCATTTTTGCTTTCAGGGCATGTGCAGAACCTGGACGTATTGGTGCGCCAATTTACCATTCTCGGGGGCAGCGATGCACTGTACGCATTGGCCGGAAAGGAACAAAAAAAGAAAGAGGAGAAGGAGCAGCGTCTTTTACTCGACACTGAACGAGCTCGGACCAACCCTTTGTGTCCCGAGGAGAATGTTTTGGGGCTGTTCAAATTCGCGTCACACCAATCCACTTGGCTACATAATGACGAGTGGGAATGTTGTTCGAGGGTACAAGGCACGGCGTTAGACTACTGGTGGCGCAAACCGGTGCTGCACATACACGACGTGGACGAAAGTATGATGCTGGACAGTCTACTTGATGAGGAATACTGAAAAAATATGTTACTAAATAGTACCAAAATTAATAGAAACATAAATGTTGATATGACGAATGTTAAATGTGGACTGAAAATATGTAAAGGACTATAAAACATGGAAATGTTTTGTACGAAATGAACGCCCCGCTCTGCGACGAATGCGGCAAAATTTGCACGCGCACGCCAGTCGGACATTATGTCATATTATGCAGGGAAGATAAGGTGTTGTGCATGGGATGCAATCGCATTCGCCTCTGTTACCAAGAACTTCTCTGCAAGCATGAGAATGTCATACACTATTTGAACAAAAACCAAAAAGGATTAATAAATAGATTATAAGAAAAAAACGAACAAATGTTTCATTTTTAGTTTCGACGCGATTACACGCAAACGGCCAAGCTCCTTTTCACGCGCGCAACGCGCTGTTTCTTCTTGAGGCGCTCAATCTCGGCGAGCAGAAACGCAGTACTGTGTTTGTTTTTGCGCTTTTTCACGAGACGACGCTTGCGAGGAGCTCTTCGCACCGGAGTGGACCACACCGTCGACGCGCGACATTCAATACATTCGCGTTGACGATTGCTGTTTGCCATTCGTCCGCATTTCGCGCACGTCTTGAAACTCTTGCCTTGACGGGAGTCGGCGCGCGGAACAGTGCGCGGCCAAACAGGATACTGGTCGGCGCCGACAGAGTGCGGCAGCGCGCTCATGACAATGTCCGCGGCTCTTGCGATGTACTGTGAATATGTGCCTTTGACCATGATGACCTTCGGGGTGCCGATCTTAAATGTTGAGTTTTAAATATTTGTATAATGAACACGTTTAAATATTGAGTTTTAAATATTTGTATAATGAACACGTTTAAATATTGAGTTTTAACCCTACTTTATCCCTAAAACATTGAATACGAAGACACTGATAGACTCATACCCGAGCAAAGTACGCCCGCATGGCAATACGACCACGCGAATAGTCGTATCCACAAGTGCAGTAGCGCTGGGCATTGTTTGAGGCCATTATGCCACATTGCTTGCACGTCTTAAAAATCTTGCGACGGCGAGATATCACGATTGTGACATTTTCACAATGTCCTATGGGTTCGTGCACGTTTTCTGGGCGTTGTGGCGGGAGTGAGAATGGCTGAACTTCGTTGGAAATGGTGAGAATGTCTGGTTGGGGCATTGTGTGTGCGTTCGTGCAATACGGAGTGAAATGAATGACGTTCGAGAGCCTTGTATAAATAAAAATATGAACTTTTTCGATGTATGATATATCATTGTAGTATTTCTCCGGGACGGGTGTTTCTGTATTCGTCCGGGACGGGTGTTCTTTTGTCGCAGCCGAAGCATACTCTTCGGCTTTTTCTTGTCTGGCTTGCCTTTTTTTTAAGGCATTCAATGTGATATTTGCAATTGCACGAGAGCACTCTGAGTTGATCCGGTTGAATTAATTGCAGACACTCCTGACAGTCGTCGTCTCTCATTCGCATACGGGGTGGCTGCACTTGTTCGGCTTCTATCCTGCGTTTTTTGGGTTTGATGCGGTACGCACAGTGTGGACATACGCGACACGCGTGAAAACATTTGCGTGCGCACATCGGACATACTTTGCCATGTTCAGGTATCTGCGGTAAAGTCCGCAAGCAAATTTCAATAAGTTTACGAGACTCATCTGTGAGTCTGCTCTCATCCTCTTGTAAAGCTTCAATATATTGGCGTACAGCATGTGGTGTCTCCATGACCATTGGTATTTCGCTACTGTCCGCTAATGTAAACCCCACATGTGTTTAGAATAGTTTTGAAATGGCGGACATAAGTGATTCTTCGTCGTCTTCTTCAAAAGCTTCAACTGTAGTAGTCGTTTCCCCTGTGAACGTCCTGTCGGTACGTTGATCGACCAACGAATCCAGCGTGGCGAGTTTTTTGCAGAGAGACGGATGAACGTAGCTGTCAAGTGTGTCTGCACCGAGGAGGTATTGTATGTTGACTTTGTTTTCTTGCGAGATGCGATGGACTCTGTCTTCGGCCTGTATCATAACGCCCGGAACCCAGTAAAGTTCCCCAAAGACGCATTCGGAGACGCGAGTGAGCGTAATTCCGGTTCCGGCTGCCGCAATGGATAAAATGGCAATGCGTATAGAGTCGTCCTTTTGAAAGGCTTCGACGTTCGCGTTTCTTACTTTTGCGGGTGTGGAACCGTCAATGCGCATAAAGTTGTACTGGGCTTGTTCAACGGCTTCTTGGACGGCGTTGAGAGTCATCTTGTGGTACCCGAAGAAGATGAAGGACCGTCCTTCTTGCAAAGCGTTGACGACCCATCTTGCAACGGCATCGCATTTTGCGGCGGCTGTGGCCCGCCAGGTTTCTGAAATAGTTTTTTGCCTTTCGAACATTTCGAGGCGCTGTGCTTCGGAACCAGAAGGCAATTTGTAGATGGTGATGTTGAGATCATGCCATCGTTTGAATCCGTCTTGCACGTCGCGTAGCTTGTCGGCCTTAATTTTTAGCCAGACGGTGTGTCTGGTCTTGGGCGGAAGCTGTTTGAGAACATCTCTTTTGAGCCGCCTGACCATGAACCCCTTTTTGAGCACCCAATTGAGTTCCCAAGAGTTCGAAGAGCCTCTATCGTCAAAGCCGTGCGGCGTGCGCTTTCCGTTACAGTATCGCATGGCATACGCCGTGTAGTTTTTCACATAAGATGGTCGAAGCATGTAGAGCTGAGAAAACAGTTCAATGGGTCTATTCAAGGCCGGCGTCCCGGTGACAAGCAGTGCGCTCGTCGCCGCGCGTACAATGGGCGTGGCAGCCTTTGTTCGTTTCGTTTTTCGCGTCTTGACGTAGTGAGACTCGTCGAGGACAACGGTTTTAAAGACGCCCGGCGTTATATTTAACGTGGCGAGCATGTCGTAGGAAACGACGCACGCTTGTGCGACCAAAATTTCAGAACCCTTTTTGACCAGTTGTGTCTCGAGACCAAGCCAGTGTTCGAGCTCGTGGGTCCAATGGTACCGCAGATAAGACGGACAAATAACGAGTACGCGCGCCGGAAGACAATGTGCCACAAAGCATACGGCTTGGCGCGTTTTCCCGAGCCCCATGTCATCAGCCAAAAGGCAGCGGCCATTGTACTCATCAAATATTTTTGCGACGCCTTCTTTTTGGTACGGAAACAGCGTACTGTAAAGAGTGTCGGGTATTTTGTTCGAGTCAAACATACGTTTTGGCACGCGTCGCATCACTCGTTGGACATGCGAAGGAATGTCCTCGATCGAGAACTTTTCCCGGAACGACAGCACTGTCTTCCATTCGGTTTTCGAAATGTCAAACGTCTTTCGTTTGTCGTCCACGTGGCATGCTTTCTTGATGACGTTCAAGTCTTTCACAAACATTTTATTTGTTTTGACGCGCAAATTGTTATCGTCCACAACAGTGAGAACGAGATTTTTTCGAGGTGTTTTCTTTGTGTAGAACCGACCCATAGCACTGGCTTTTATGATCCCATATACGATTCAAACGAAAGATAGAATATGCTCAAATTAGATTTTTTACACTATATATGGGTTGCTCATAAAGACAACTTATCATGTCCAGACTTCAACAACAACCCACCCCCACTATGATTGAGCCAGAGTCTTTTGAGCAGGCCGCAGAGGTTGAGGCCTACCAACCCGAACACCCCATGCTTGCGTTTAAGCCCACTGCCGCTACCATAAAGCAAGACCACCTAGATAAATACGTCGAAGTCAACCCTTTTGCGCTGAAAGAGGCCGCCGCGGAGGAGCACCAGTAAATTTACATCTATATTTAATTCAAAGTTCCAATACTTTTTTAACAACAACTTGTATACGTGAGAGTTGACCGTCTTGGTCCGACCGTAATTCTGCCAAACGTTTATGTATGGGTGTGCCCGACCTCGTTGACGGTGTTCCACATATCTGGGAGCGAGGCGACACACTCCTGGCCACTGGAGACGGCTCTGGCGTCGATGTATTCGATGGAAGCAGCAGCAGGGTCGGTGACACTTGTAATTTTCTTCGAGAAAACAAACTATTCGACGTTGACATACGCGTTCAATTAGATTCAATATATATGGTCACTTGCTAAAAATGTGGATCTACATCGTCTCGTTCAACTTTGTTATTTTTTCGGCTTTGGCCTCGGCTTCTTCGTGTTTCTTCTTGAAGTTTTCGCACAAAATAGTTTGTTTTTGTAGAGTCGACTCGGTGTCTGATTTTTGTTGTAACGTGGCTTCGTACAAAGTTTGAAGCTGTTTCAAAGAGGCATCGAGTTTCTTCTGATCGTCCGACAATGTGTCAATACCGTGCACGTCGGTCTCTGACACTTTGGACAACATCATTGCCACCGGACTCTCCGATATTTTTTTCTCGTACTCTTCACAAGCTTGGCACTTTGTTTGCAACTCCTTTAACGTTGCAGTCATGGCCTTCCTATTGTCCTCGGCATCATTCCAACTCTCTTCCAATTCGAACGCCCGGTCTACGGCAAACAGACGTGCCTCCTCATGGTGTTCGGCAGCCTGCTCCAATAATGCGTTCAAATTGCTTTTCAAATCTTCCAAGCAAAGCTTTTTGGCCGGACTTGTGGACGCATCTTCTAGTGGGCGTTTCGACATGGTTTGGCTTGACTGAAGACGCGGTAAATACAAAAACACATATGTTTACATTATGTCCCGAGTACTTCTCTCGCTGTCGGGTCTGTCGAATTCGTGAAGAATTTAATCGACCAATACAGTCCAATTATAAATGTCATCACCATATCATCTTCGCCCTGATCTTTCCCAGAGTATATAATCTTAGGAACATTATAGTCTTTGCCGCGCGGCACTACAATCCGGCTGAATACCGTTAGCTGCTGTCGAAACATTTTTTTAACACGTGCAGCGCGCGAGTTGGCGTCTTCGTACGGATCTGCACACACAAACTCGGATGCGTACCAGACGGCACCACTCGCAAAACGCTCGACAGCACAGTTGGAATACAATTCCTTTCTTTTGTGAGTCGTCAAGACACCGGGCTTACCCTTCTCCATTAACGTTCGACATTTGGGTATGTCACGCAACATGTGTGCCATATGCGAGGCCTCGTGGCCTAAGTTACATTCAGGTATAAAGATAATGAACGACGTCGGAAAAGTTGCGCGAATCATCCGGACATGAGTCTCCAACAGATGTCGCACTTCTCCGTGTCCCGACACTGCGTGCGACTCAAGGCCACAAATGGCGAAATTGTTCGAGTCTTGGTACAGCGAGACGATGGCCATTTGCGACGAACCGCCACCATTTGGATCGCACGCCACGAATATGACGGACGGCATCGTCGATGCCGTGTACACTGACCGATCCGTAAACTTTTTTATCCATGCGTCGTCAAACAACGAACAAGAATCGTTCGTCGTCACGCCCATTGATTCGCGAAGCATATCTTTCGTATTATCCCCATAAATTTGGCGGACCATATCCTGTTTTCCGCCGGATTTCCACTTTGGTAATAGGTGTTTCATATGCGTGCATTTTTCTGGGTGTGCACTCAATTTACAGTCATCACAAACCATTGAAATCTGGATCTGGTTGAAAAGCTTTTCGCCCGCTTGATCGACCATTTCAAACATCATCGAATAGAAATTGCTAGAGTCCTGAGGCGTGCTAATACAAATCAAAGCTGTCGTTTCTAGCTCTAATAAGGGCACGATCACCTCGTGGAACATTTTAATTGGCATAAATGCGGCCTCTTCCAATAAAATAAGGTCACCCCCGACCCCTCTTAACTTATCGGATCCCGAGGGATATGACGCCACTTTTCTGACGTCATTTGTGCCGTCCCCGTGATAAAATAAAAACTCGCCTTTGCGCTTGCATGATCTGTCGTGATCTGTGCCCAATTGTTCATCAATGAGCTTGACAAATTCGTGTATCTTATCGAGCATACCGTCTGAGGCTCTCTTTCCTGTACTGAAAATACACAATTGGCACTTTTCGACGGACAGGAAATACGAGGCCACGAACATTGCCACGGCAGTGGTCTTTCCGAATCTTCTGGGTGTCAAACACAAGCATTGTTGTTTCAGATTGGGCCATTCGTTCATGGACATGATCTTATCCATATCTACCTCTGGGTCATCTTTATACAAATGAAGTGCAACGCTTTGCAGAAAAGACTCATGAAACTGCTTTTGCATTTCGGAACGATCATAGCCTTTCACGTTATCGAGAAACATGCGGATATTGTTTAGGCGGACGTCTCCGTAATTCTTCTGTTTCGTTTTGACCTGATTCGTTACCGCTTCATAATGGGTTTTTGGTTTCAAATTGGTGAGCTCGTTGAGCATTTCTTTCTGATAGTATTCGTAGGCACCGACAATCAATGGTCTGTACGATACGCGTGATGGCACAAGCTGTACGCGAGTCGGATCGAGGCGTCTCCGTTTGGTTGCCGGCGGCGCGCTTGCGCTGGACAAACTACTACTCGACGAACTGCTGCAGTCGGTTGCACCAGGACAACATTCGCAAGATGACATACTTGCGAATGTCGAAAGCGTATAAATACTTAGATTTCATAATCCATTTCGTTTTTTTATCTATACTTTACACTCTTATTCGTGTAGACCGCTCGTTAAACATTCTGATTTGAACCGGTCAAACCAGCTACTGTCCGGGTACCCGTGATTCGTGGGACCACCACGCATGGATGTCTTTAAGTGTATGCCGCCAAATACGACGGTGTTGCTCGAACCTGTACTCACGGAAGTGCCGATTTTAAACAAAATACCCCTCAAAAATGCCTGTTTGATGAGTGACACAGCTCGCGTGCCTTCGGAATCGTTGGGATAAAACAAATGTCGCGCTGTCCCAGTGTAAAATGCGCCCGGGTTCGGCTGACGAGGACCTTGTGTGCCACCCGGAAAATCAACCTGTAGTTCGATCCAGTTTGGCTTTGTGGAAAACACATACATATTGCCGGTTGGCTGCGTGCCGCGCGACGAAAATAGTTTTCTGCAATTAGGACATTCGGGTTTTGTATTAAACCATTGGCGGATGAACGATTCTCTGTAGAAACAGGGCAAAGTCGGTTCCGAACAGGGGAGCTCAACGACCGGTTCGTCGTCACCGCCGTCGCCAAGCTCTTCCCAATCACCTTTTGAAATACTCTTCGGATTGTATCGCTTGCCAGATGTAGGTGCGGCCGTGCCAGGCGTGACTCGTTTCCAGCCGATTTCCTTCGCCCAATCAATGGTGTCGACTCTTTCGAATATGATTTGCTCGCGGATTGAACGCGTGTACCCAGTGTCTACATTTGTCTGCAGAAACGAACGCGTATCAATGTCGTACGTGCTCGAACCGAATTGGGCACGCACATTTGCATGTCGTTTCAACTGTGTCTGTAACGACGCGCCAAATGGTTTCCAAATGTTATTGTCTTGCCACTGCCATTCCGAAACGGGCTTGGCGACACTTGATGCAGCGGCGGCGGCCGAACCCGCATTTCTACCACGAGTACGGCGCACCCATCCAGTTGCTTTATTCAATTGCATGCCGGCGAGTGTAGTCCTATCAAATGTCAGGACATATTCAGAACTTCCGATTTTAATATATATGTGATCTTCACTGTTCGCTAACGCGGAAGCAATCAAACGTTGTATGTCGTCGGAATATGTTTTGAAGGAGCCATCATCATCTTCCCACTGCCACTCTATATGGGGCGTCACATAGGTATGATATTTAGCTCGTTTCGACATTGCATTGAAATAATCGTTTTAAATAGTTTGATTTTATTCATCTATAAATACGGTGCAAACCTGAATTTTTGTGTGTATGGGTACATTATTCAATCAAAAAATATTCATATTTATACAGGGAAAATAAACCGTATTTAAACACCAACATAATCATTCACATGATTCATCAATTTATTTCGGCAGAACCACCCAAAAGGAAAAGGTCGTCGAGTAGTCCGTCGTCGGGTAGTGCGCAGCCGCCGGGTGGCAAATCTCAACGCACGATATATACCGCCGAAGAACGGCGAAAGGACGAGGAACATAACGCCGCGGCAAATCGCCGGGCGTGGAAGACGACCCTGCGGTTCGAAATTACGGAAACCTGCAACGGTCAAAAGGGGCGGAGTAAAATAATCAACATTGAGATACTCGAGGGCAGTCCTGAGAGTGCGGAGCGAGCGTTCGAGGTTATGGCACACTACAACGAGAGCATTTTTTCTCGTCTACGCAGTTTTAAAGCGTGGGCTATACACGGCGCGTGGGCTATACACGGCGAGCGAGAGGGACCCAAACCCCCCATGCCTGATAACCTCCCCGCTTTTTTTGCGCATGAATTGGCGGAAGCTAAGTTTCCTGGGAAGAGCGCATGCGAAGATGACACCAAGGTCGAAATGGGACAAACGACGCACAGAGTAACCTTGACTTTTGGGACAAAGTGGAAGGAACTCGGGTTTTACGGGTTCGAACGCTAACCCGAAAAACTAGACACATTGTACCTGGCCAAATACGGGTTCGAGGTTCACATCTCTTGCCTACACTGCCGTCTTTACTCACGAACATTATCACACGAAAAAGATTTGTATTTATATGGCAAATTCCAAAACTCCGTATTTAAATAAAAACTTTCACGATGTAATGTCGAGCCCGCCCAAAAAATTAAAGCCTCCCGTATATAATCAATATGCAAAATTGCCGAAAGATCTTCAAGGCATGATAGACTCGTTTAAACCCAAGCAGAAAGACTGCGAGTGTGATTGCGATAAGCCAATTCCACATACAATACAAACCAAATGCGAAGGGACGTGCCGCCAAAAATGCTGTAAACATCTGAGATTTGAAACCCTACTGGACAATTATTTTAATCCCGGGCTCGGACCAATGAATGTGCACTTCCGACAAGTTACTGATTTCATTGACAAACATCCGTGCGTTCTTCGCGCTGGTTATCGCACACCATTGGCGACAATGGAGGATATTTGGTGGTCCGATCGGGGCAGCCGCGGAACACTGCACGAAACTCTTACAACTTGTATCATTAGGACAATGCACGCGCAGTTCGCACACAGACACTGGATTAATCAACACATTCGCCAAGGGCGGGTATATTATGATTATTCAGAAGGTATCAGCTCGACGGAAGGAACACGCATTAACGGTTGGGTGAACCCGGATCTGTCAATAGAAAAGTGTAGGGCACGTTTATCGCCAAAGTGGCGCAACCATTTGAAAATCATTTTGGCCAAGTGTAAAGTATTGCTCCGTTGGGTATTCCGCCAAGAACCATTGCTTGCAAGATATGCCTATCTTAAAGATGTGCCCAAACAGTGGTCACGTGTTGACCACTGGTATCAGACACCAAAATGTGATTGGCTGCCACCTATTTTCCTTGTCCTTAATATGGTGCCCATCCTGACTGATCAAGAATTGAAAAGTTTGTGTGAAGTGTTTGTTACCGCTTGGCCCGAAGTGATATATCTCGAATTCAGTGGACAGCATACAGCATTTGAAGCTTTGAGATACGTAATGAAACACACAGATTTGGTCAAGACATCGAAACCGAATACAGAGAAACTATTATTCGGCGGGTTGAAAGGATTTATACCTCATCCTTTAGGAGGTGTATTTGGAGAAAAGATGGTTCCAAGGTTATCTCTCGCACCTTATGAAAAATGAATTATGATTGACATGTATGATATTCAAGAAAAGAACATTCTCTGCTCATTTGTTTTAAATAAATACAGTATAACCACGATTTAAAAGACCACAACTTAAACAACATGGCCGCCACATTCATCACACACGCCAAAACCTCTGTCCCCGAGGCCCCCGCCCCCAAGAAGCCGAGAAACGAACCCAGGGCTACCGGCATCGGGCTCGTAATCCGCTCAGAAGACGTTTCCGGGGCCTCTGCCGCCGCGGCAAGCGCTCCCGCGGTCTTGGTCATGGACGGCGACCGAACCCGAAAGGACCCTGCCATTTGGGGCCCATGGTCTTCCGAATTTCACGGAAAGGAGCCACACAACATTTACATGGTGGCTCTGAACGCAGACGCGTACGATCCCGTCTACGTCCCCGCCGAAGCGCGCAAAACGGGCGAAGCGCATCAATACACGCTCCAAGAGTGCGGGCGCGCCATGCTAAAGCACGCCTTTTCGAAAAAATGGATCCCGATATGCGTCTGTGACAAAGCATTCGCCGACGGTGTCACAGCCCACATTGGCAATATTCCCAAAGAAGACAAGAAGGCCAACAAGGTGGCTATCAAAGCCTACGTGGCAGAACTGGTCAACGCGCTCGACGATACGAAGGTCGAAGCATTCATCGATCTGTGCGTCAAGTATACAAAGCTCGCTTTGATCGGTGACGCCGCTGGTCGGCCGTATCTGCTGACCGAAGTGGTGATGGGTGGAATTGAGCGCGGCCATACGGCAGACCAAACGGCGGTCAAAGAAGGGTTCGAAGAGTCTCGAGTACCGAAAGATTTTCTCAAAGACCATATCGAATCGAAAGGTCTCATTGAATTTGTCAGTGCGTATACCGGCCGGTCGTCATGGTCGGCGACGTACACGTGCTCGGTGTCCAGAAGTAACATGGAAAGATGGTGGCTTCTCGAAGAAAAACGCCGTCGTGCAATGACCAATTGGTTTTGTGCGCACGGGTGGTTCTCGAATCTTCCGGGAATCAGCGAAACGGCGATGGAGTCGCTCAAGGGACTCTGCGAGACACGCAATGCTCGTTGGGTTTCTGTCGAAAAAGCACTAACCATACTCGACAAGAAGAGTCTCGATGTTTTCAACCACGTTCATGTCCACTAATCCCATTCTCGCCCACTAATCCAGAACCACATCTTTCACACATCATTATATATTTGAATCAAAATACAGCAAATGTTTATCTTTTTATCCGTCATTTGTTTTATATGTGGTCTCACCGTACCCTTGCAAAAACAAACGCATTGGGAACCCTTTGTCATGGGGCCCGTCCTCATTTGTTCGGCGATCTGTTTATCCATTTTAACCGTGCAAGTTGTGTATGTGCTACACGGCGAAAACCCGCTCATGTTAGGCCAGATATTCATCATGTGGTCCATACTCCACATGCTCGCTGCGTTGTCCGGACTTACGCCCGTCATGCTGACACACTTTTTTTGGGTGTTCTCCTCCGTGTGTTGGCAGGTCTCACATCAAATCTCGTCCGCTTAATAGCAGCAGCGGTCAGAGGTCGGCGCCGTCTTCAGACGAATTGATTCCCGCTTGACTTCGGGAAGTTCGCCCATTTGACGTATGAGCGTGTCGACGGTTCTAGAAATACCGTCGTTGTTCTTTGCAGACACTTCGTCGTAGAACAGAGACTTTTGGACAGCCCACGCACGAGCTTCCTCCTCCGACACGGTGCGGTCTAAATCCGTTTTATTTCCGACGACAATCGCCACAGAACTGCGTACATTCCCATACGCGTTGTATTCGCGCCACGACTTTTCTAAACTGTAAAACGAATCTCGTGAAGATACGTCGAATACAAGCATGATAGCATGGGCATTTCTGTAATGGGACGGCGTCATGCTCTGAAATCTTTCTTGGCCGGCCGTATCCCAGAACGTTACTTTTGTTTCGGAACCCATATCCTTATGTGTAAACTCGACCCCTATCGTAGATCGAGCATCAGTATCGAATTCGCCGTACACGCATTGGTTCACAATGGATGTTTTGCCAGACCCACTTGAACCTACGAGAACAATTTTATAGACATTCATTCGTCAAATGCACACCGCCGTTTATATACAAATGTCTATCGTAGATCGTTCAAACAAGCGCTGGGATTTTAATCGTTTGATCGACTCTTTTGCCTTGATAATTGTATCAATGTCTTCGTTCACTTGGTCCAGGGCTTCTTTGTTGTGGGTCGCGCGCGCAAATCTGCGCAACGTCCTGGTAAATACACGAAACTTGTTTTTGTGTTTCATGACCAATACTTTCAGAAAGACATCATAGGCCTGGTGCGACGTTTTGCGCCGTTTGGATCGGCGAAATGTCGACGCTGATTCGAGAATGAGTCTGTCAAATCGTAAATGGACGGGATCACGACATATGGCACACACGGGTGTACTTTCAGAGTGGCGCAAATGTTCGCAAACGCATTCGAAGCAACCGACGTGTGTTTGATGACACATGACCAGTGGCTTTACCACAGTGTTCAAACAAAAACAACAACTATACAGTCTTGATTCCATAATGTGACGAGACAACCTATTTAAAATACATGACTTCGAATTGAAATGGGATTTTTTTGGTCACAACCGGATGTGCACGCAGAAACATTGAAAAGCAGTCTGTTGCGATCCGGGCCAGAACTGATTTTCCATGCTGGCGACTTGCTGATCACACCCGCTTCGGCTTTAGAAATCACTCTAAACGGTGACTTGTGGTCCAGAGTTGCCGTTGTCGTCCGCAAAGATCGTCAAGTTTATGCGTTTGTGAACGGTGTGTACGAACCCGTCTATCAATACTTGTCAAATCACCCGGACACAACATGTCGACCAATGCATTGCATTCGTCATATGGGGTTTGACAAACGCGTCGCAGAGGCCGCTGAAAGAACCGAAGACTTGCTTATGGGACGCCCAGACATGTCCATTCAATACAGGGAGGGTTTTTGTGCAGGCACTGTGCTGGCCATTATGGGCGTCATTGATTTAAAGACTTTGTCTTTGCATTTCGATTGTTTGAGACCTGCACATTTTGCACCCGGGGGTAGATTAGATTTAAACGAATACACTACAGAAAGTTGGAATGTTTATTGATTTTCTAAATTTGATAATCTACTGCTGAGTTCTAGTACTGTAGCTTCCAAAGACCTAACTTTGTTCTGCAATGCCTGTTGATTTTTGTCCACTTGTTGTAGCGCCGAGTACGCCACCGCGAATATCTTTTGTTTGTCGATGGCTAAGAAATCATCGACTTTACTACCGTAAAGGAACACTTCTTCATCGTATTCTTCGTCGACCACGAACTTTCTTCCGTCCTTCGTTTCCAAATCTATTTTATCCATCGTATTGTCTGACTTCTTTACCATGAACCTGTAGATTCCAGGAACCAAACTTTCGTCTAGTGTCATTTCAACACGGCCCTCGTCCGACACAAACGTTGCATTTAGGAGGCGCATTTCGTCCGGAATTACCTCTGACATTACTGTTACTGCCGTGGGTATCGTTTCATTCACTTCCTGCGCAATAAAACCGATGACTTTTTTAGTTCCCTTTCTCATTGGATCTCTGTAAAAATAAGACTTTGCATCCAACTGGCGCAATATCGATAAAGATTCGCCGTCTTTTAGCGTTTGTATATTTCTTTTGATGCGCACGTCACTTGCCCCAACATAGGTATTAGACATAATCGCCCCAGTGGCATATATGCTTATTCTGGTATTCGTCCAGGAACCACTATTATGCACTTCTGATCCGCCGCCACTTTTTATATAGTCTACCCAATGTGCCTGGTTAAACGGAAAAGGACCTGTCGGCGAATCGTCAACCTTTAGAAATCCGTTAACGGTGACGTAAGCTTTAACATTGTCTGCGTCCATTCTAAACAGGCCGTTGTCGGATACAATATAGTTGACTATAAGCTTATCCATGTTAAAAACCCCGTTCTGTTCGAGATGAGAACTTGTTATCGCGTGTTCGGCAATATTGGTACTCTGTACTGCTTCGACCGCGAGTTTGTCACTTGTTATCGCTCCGTCGGCAATGTTGGTACTCTGTACTGCTTCGACCCCGATTTTGTCACTTGTTATCGCTCCGTCGGCAATGTTGCTACTCTGTACTGCTTCGACCGCGAGTTTGTCACTTGTTATCGCTCCGTCGGCAATGTTGCGAGCCTCAATGAGCCCTGTAATAATATTACCTCCTATGGTCGCGTCCGTCACGTTCCAGTGCGCTGCATTCATGTAAAATATCTCATTCGATTGTGCAGCGACATTGATCCATAAGGACTGCTCTTCAATAGAACACTCAGGGGTTGCAGACCGAAGGACAGTAGACAAGAGTTTCATACAGTGTGTATTGCCCTGGGCGTCGGTATGTTCTGTTTCGCCTAGCTCGCATTCAGAAACACCAAATGTCCAGCACAACGCCACACAAATAGCAAATAATGAAAGCATTCACGATTAACTTTTATTTAACCTTTATAGTTGGTATTTTTTGTTTTGAGGATTAAAGTTTACTTTGTTTTTGCATGACAGCGGCAGCGTGCTTGGCCGTTTCCCGTTCAAGGAAATTCTGCAGTGGTTTTGAGAGCCATTTCTGAATGGACGAGCAGTCGTGTGGCGCGCGGTCAAAAAACGTCAATCGGTACATCGCTGCCCGAACGACGCTTGGATCTTCGTGGTTCAGAAACGGCAGCAGAACTTCGGGCGTCTGTTCTATTCCGACCATGCAAAGCGCTTCAATATTTTTGCTTTTCAATGAAGGGACCATGGGCATGTGCGTTGGCGTAGGAGCGCGCTTGGCCCCCCGTTGTACATCCCTGAAAAGTTCAATCCACGTGTAGCGATCGCCCTGCAACTGATTCATATCCACCATCGGTTGTCCCTCGGACATAAACACGAACATGTCTGCACTAATGTAGTGCGGACCGTCGCAATACTGAATCGTCCAATGCCAATTCGAATCGGCGATATCGACAACGGCCCCGAGCTCTGACAACGTTTTGAGCGTCTTGTCTCGAAATACTTTTGGAGACTGCTGGTCGCCTTGCAATACATATTTGGAAAAGAACCAATGCTGTGGCACTGATGGGGGCTCTTTCGGCATTCGAATATATGCATTCAGGTCGAATCCAGCCCATTCATATCTGTGGCGAACATCGGAACAGTATTCTTCGTTTTTCCACAAAGGTGAATCGCGAGGCGGAAATCCAATGGTCTCCAACTGGCCGGGGTTCAATGATGAAATGAAACGTTCAAAGCTGCCCGAGTACATGGCGCGGGTAAAACCCCCATTCCACTTTTCAATACCATCCGCATCCGCCTTCCGCCATGCAAGATTATGCGCATACCGAATCTGACCATCATTCACGGGTGTGCCACGATGCCAAGTATCCATCCTGTACAGCAAAATGTCACCGGGCTTGAACCGAGGCACGATTTCGCGCGCGTAACACTCGGCGCGAATGTCGCTCGAGACGGGCGATGCTTCCGACATCATTGCTTCTGCACTTTCACGGTTGTTGATAAACGGCAACCCACACATGCCAGGCATATGTGCGAAAGGTGCATTGTACACATTATCCGTGACACTAGCATTTCGGGGCACAACGGCTGTTGCGCCGCCGGTTTCGTCCGTGTCCGAATAGTAAATGATTGCGGCGAGCATGTCGGGCTGTGCCGGCGGAAACCCCCAATAATTGTTTCCGAAATCCATATGGACGCGTTGATCTGCATTCGAACCCATATCTTGTCCGCCATACTTGGCCCAAGCGACAGATTGTGTAAGTACAATACGCTCCGTTCCAAGACATTGGCGAACTATCCAAAGCAGTTTTGGGTGGACAGTCATCGTGTCGAGTACGGGACCGCACGGGAACTCCGCGACTCCCCCGTTGCCGAATTCGTGCACGACGTCCGATTCTGATGCCGGCAGCAGCGATTTCAACTCGTCGGTCGCGCCCGTAACGTCGACGGCGTCGCGGACGATCACGTAACCGTTGTTGAGCCACTCCGCCTGCATGATGATAGATACGCTATGTTTTATATACAATTATTTTCAACACTTTTAAATCGTTTCATTTAAACCATTTAAATGTCAACCTAATTCGTCTCTCGTTGGTACTTTGTACAGTTGTATACTGTGGTTCTGAATATACCGAGGTCTAATCTTACCACAGACCGTCTTGAGGCATCGGAAGCGTTTTGGCGTCAGAGGCCCTCGTCCAATATAGAAATGACGATCGACCGGTACCTCGCACAATGCGCGCAAAGTTGTGCCTTCTGCGACGACGAGCTTCCATACGCCTAAATGACCTACATAAAGTTCATTCGTACCACAGACTTGCCAAACGCGGAGTTTGTGAATAGCAGTTCGAGCAGTCGCAGCACCGCTCCAATGACCAAATCTTTCCTTTTTGTACTTGAACGCGTCGAGAGTTGCTTTGGTCAAAATGACGGGCAGCCTGTTCACCCACAGCTTGACCTTTTTGTCCAAGACGTAGCGCCATTTAGACCGGACGGGACACACAGGCACTGTTTTTTTGTATCCATATGGTCTGAAACGCCATTTTGCGCCTTTGTGTGATACAAGAACACCGCGCCGTGACCGCTTCGTAACGCGAACATACAACTCACAACCAATGCACCATCCAGACATTGAAATAGGATTTGACATAAACGTTGCTCATATGAGATATGGCTTTTAAATACCTCTGTTTAAAACAAATGTGCGAGCTTATTCATGTTGTTTCTGCTCATGCTTTTTGGGTTTGTCCGACATACGTGAATGTAACCAATTGTAGCCATGAGGCGCCCTTGGAAATGTTAGAACCATCTTCGGCACCGTCGCCTTTGGCTTCGGCGCCGTCGCCCTTGGAAATGTTAGAGCCGTCGTTTGCGCCGTCGTCCTTGGAAATGTTAGAGCCGTCGTTTGCGCCGTCGCCCTTGGAAATGTTAGAGCCGTCGTTTGCACCGTCGCCTTTGGAAATGTTAGAGCCGTCGTTTGCACCGTCGCCTTTACAGATGTCGGAACCATCTTCGGCACCGTCGCCTTTACAGATGTCGGAACCATCTTCGGCACCGTCGCCTTTACAGATGTTAGAACCATCTTCGGCACCGTCGCCTTTACAGATGTTAGAACCATCT